>VFQN01005129.1_pt1 | contig 16395 bp, 12 predicted proteins | sample 3512371 | NCBI WGS metagenome assembly VFQN01 (sample SAMN10412370, study PRJNA504923) | tailings metagenome | isolation source: Replicate 2 from Balatoc abandoned mine | place: Philippines: Itogon, Benguet | collected 2017-08-28 | reverse complement strand
TCATCTTCACCCTGATGGACGATCTCGATCACTGGCTGGCCCGCCGCCTGAAACGACTGACGTCGGTGACGGAAGAGGATATCGCCCAAGGTGAACTAAGGACGATCGCGACTGGGCAGACGGGTCGGGGGATGCGCGCTCCTGCGTCGGTTGACTAGAGTATTTCCGCTTTTCTCCGAATCGCGGAAATACTCTAATTCCTTGTTTTCACGCAATTCCGGACGCAAAGCGCATCCAGATTTGGCTGAAGCGAGTTTGACGAGAGCGAGGTAGTTTTCGCTTCGACGGTAACTACACGTTCCCGATCGTCGGTCGGTTCGGCGCCGGCTACGTCACCATGGATCGGATGGGCCAGCACTACGCCGACCCCGGAAAGTTCAACGCCTACGCCGAAGCCCCTATCCTTCAACGACTTCGCTGATCTGCACGATGGGGGCGATGTCCGTATAGTTGGCAACGTCCGCGGCGATCTCCGCGCGGTGAGGACCCAACGCCTCCTGGAATGTCGCCAGACTCGGCGAGTAGACGTGGCACGCCGCGACGAACTCCGGCGCGCTTCCAGGTTCGCGACCCGCAAGGCCCCTATCGATCTCGTAGCGCAGGCAGGCATCGCCGAGCCGTTCCTGGATCAGTGGCATATGGCGGGTGCGGTAGTAGTCGTGATCGAACTTCGAACCGCCATCGGCCGGATAATAGACACTCATCTTGATCATGGTAGGGCTCCTGCCTGAACGCCTCTCCGAGCGTTCGAGGGGCCCTTCTAGCTCACCGACTCGTAAAGCGCATCCAGATTTTGGCTGAAGCGAGTTTGACGTGAGCAAGGTAGTTTTCGCTGTGCTTTTCGAAGCGGGTGGCGACGGTACGGAAGTGCTCGAGTTTGCTGAAGAAGCGTTCGACGGGGTTACGGTGCCGATAGAGGAAGGTGCTGGACGGCGAGCGGCGCATCAAGGCCCGATCCGCCATCCGCGCGACCGCTTCTGGCTGATCCACAGCCTCTCATAGAGCCCGCCAGCCTTCATCAGAGCCTCATGCGTTCCCGTCTCGACCAGCCGGCCCCGGTCGAGAACCGCGATCCTGTCGGCCTCGGTGACCGTCCACAGCCGGTGGGCGATAACGATGACGGTGCGGCCGGCGGTCAGGTTCTCCAAGGCTTCTTGGATGAGACGCTCATTGTCGAGATCGATGCTGGCCGTGGCCTCGTCGAGGATCAGGATCGGCGCGTCCTTGAGCAGCGCGCGGGCGATCGCCAGGCGCTGGCGTTCGCCGCCCGAGAGTTGCGCGCCTGCACCGGTGAGGACAGTCCCGTAGCCTTCGGGCAGTTCAAGTATTCGGTCATGTAGGCGAGCTGCAATTGCCGCGGCTTTGACCTCGTCGAACGAAGCGCCCGGCCGGCCGAGCCTGATATTGTCCTCGACGCTGACGTCAAACAGCGCCACATCCTGAAGCACCATGCTGACCGTGGCGTTCAGCGTCTCCGGCGCCATATCCCTGACATCGACACCGCCGATACGGATCGATCCGGTATCGACATCCCACAACCGTGCGATTAGGGAGACGAGCGTGCTCTTGCCCGAACCGGACGGCCCGACCAGAGCGGCCATTTCGCCCTCCTCGATGGTGAGCGACACGCCGGCGAGCGTCGGCTCGTCGGCATGGGAGAAGCCGACCCGGTCGATCACGACCCTCGTCCCAACCGGCTTTCGTGGCTCTTCCGCGATCGGCTGCAACGGCTCCGACGTGAAGTCGCGGATCGTGCCGAGGGCACGACGGGCGAAGCGGTACTCGATAAGAAAGATGCCGAGCTCAGCCAACCCGGCGACGAGGCGCGCCGCGAGCACGAGGCCGGCAATGAGCGCGAAGGCGCTGATCGCGCCACGTGCCCATAGAACCGCGCCCACGGCAATCGCCGCGGCCAGAGCGGCGGACCACAGGAGACCGAAGGCCAGCACCGCCGGCGCCGGCGCAAGCTCGGTGGCAAGCGACCGCCTCTCCAGCTCGATGACCGCTGATTCGGCCGCTGCGATCCGGCTCCGACGTGGATCGAGCACACGAATGTCCTTGCCGCCTTCGGCGACTTCGACGATCCGGTTGGCGGCATCGTCGCGCGCGGGAATGACCTTGTCGGTTGCACCGTCGAGCAGCCTGAAGCTCCAAGGCACGATCAGCGCCGCGACCGGCGCGAAGACGGCGATCGTGAGCCCCAGCCGCCAGTCGACGGCGATCAGCAGCAGCCAGAGCAGCGCCGGGAAGCCGGCCGCGGCCGCAACTTGCCACCACATATGGGTGACGACGTCCTGATAGAGCGAGAAGCGATCGGTGAAGAGGTCGGCGAGGGTCGCGCCGCGTCGGCGCGCCACCGCGCCGAGCGACATGCGGCCGAGCCGGTCCGCCGTCGCCAGGCGCATATCGGCCACCAGCCCGTAGGTCGCTGCGAAACTGTCGAGCAGCGCGCGGGCCTTGAAGAACCACGCGCCGAGGAAGGAGAGGAGCAGGACGCCAAACACGGTCGACACGGCGACGGCTCGACCGTCGCCCATCACGGAGGCGAAGGCGACGACGAGCATCAGATAAGGCAGCATGTCGCAGGCGGCGGCAAGCATGCCGAAGAACATGCCGCGGGCGAGCCCCGGATCGCCTCGGCCTGCAAGGTCGAAGCCGAGCAGTTTGTCGATCATGCCGGAACCTCATGCCTACGGCGGCTTCCAAGCTTCCACCCGGCCGCTCCCTGCTGTGCCGCCCAGAGGCGTGCATAGGTCGGCGACACCGCCAGGAGCTCGTGATGGCGGCCGCTCGCCTCGACGCGACCGTCCTCGAGCACGATGATGCGGTCGGCATGTTCGATCGAGGCCAGGCGGTGCGCAATCACCAGCATGGTTCGGCCGCGCCCCGCGGCCGAGAGTGCGGCCTGGACTTCCGCCTCGTTCTCGGCATCGACGAAGGCCGTCGCCTCGTCGAGAATGAGGATCGGAGCGTCCTTGAGAATCGCGCGGGCAATCGCCACACGCTGCTTTTCGCCGCCCGAAAGCCGCGATCCCCGATCGCTCACCTCCATGGCCAGGACGTCGGGACCGATGCTGGCGACGCGAGCCCCGGATATGGCAGCGTCGACTGCCTCGGCAGAGGCGTCCGGGGCTGCCATGCGGACATTGTCGCCTATCGAACCATGGAAGAGGACAGGGTCCTGGAAGACGATCGCCATTCGGGCCCGCAGCTCCGCGAGCGGCAACTCGCGGATGTCCACTCCGCCGAGCAGGATACGGCCCGATGCGGCGTCTTCGAACCGCGGCAGCAGTCGCGCCAGCGTCGTCTTGCCGGCCCCGGAAGGTCCGACCAGGGCAGTCACCTTGCCCTCCGGAATATCCAAGTCGATCTCCTGCAACGCCTCGCGCCCGTCGGCATAGGAAAAGCCGACCTTTTCGAAACGGATCGAATTGCCCGACGGCATCGATGCCTTGCCGGTGTCGGCGATCACAGGTGCCGTCATGAGCGAACGGATGCGATCGACGGCGACGGACGTGCGGCTCATCACCATCGCGGCAAAGACGACCTTGTTGAGCGGAGCGACGAGGCCGGCTCCGAGCACCACGGCAAGCACGAACTCGGCCGTGCCGATCGCCCCCGACCGATGGAGGATGAGCGCGACCGGGAGAACAACGAGCAGATTGATCGACAAGGTGCTGCTGAACAGCGAATAGGGATAACGCGACTTTCGCGTGATGATCACGGCGAGGTCGCGCAATTGATGAACGGCAGCTGTCACGTTCCGAAGCGTGCTCGCTTGCCTGTTGAAGGCCTTCAGCGTGGCGATGCCCCTGACATAGGCGAGCATGGCCGAATTGGCCTCCGTCTCGGCCCGGTTCCAGGTCTCGAACACCTCGATGCGGCCCCGCCAGGTCCACACCTGCGCGAGCCAGGCGAGCGGCAGCAGCGCCAGCGAAGCCAGCATGATGCGCCAGTCGACGAAGGCCAGGATGGTCGCGCCGACGACAGGCGCGGTCAGGCCTGCCACCATGTCGGGGATGACGTGGGCAAGCAGGCCCTCCAGGCGGTCGACGTCGCCGAGCAGGATCTTCTTCACCTCGCCCGCTTTGCCCTCGACATGGCTGACCGGCATGCGCTCGATCCGCCGCAGCAGCGACAGTCGCAGACGGCGCTGGATCGCGAAGGCGATCTTGTGACCGAGCACGGTCGCGGCACCCGTCAGCAGCAGGTAGAAGACGACGGCGGCAAGCCCTGCGCCGGCGAGCGTGATGATCGTGGACGCGCGCGGCGCGGCGGACAGGACCTCTTCCGCAATGCCGTAGATGACCAGCGCCGGTGCGAGGCCCAGCACGGCGGATAGGGCAGCCGACAGCAGTGCCATCGCGAGCAGCAGCCGGTGTGGCCTTGCAAGCGCCACGATGAATGGGATCGGACCGGCCGGCGGAGCCTCGTCGTTCATGCGTCCGCACTCCGCATGACACCGCCGGCCGGCGCGCCTTGCGTCTGGGTCAATCGCCAGACGGCTGCGGATGCCAGCAGCCCCGCGGCGGGAAAGGCGAGCAGTCCCAGCGTCGAGACGCCCAAGCCGGCGAGCGCAGTACCCAGGACGAGCGAAAGGTTCCAGGCACTGAGCACGGTGGAGTAGTCCGTCGCCGCCTGTTCACGACCGACCCAGCCCATGGCCAGAGCGCAGATGCCGCCGAAGATGGCTGCATAAGCGACGACACCCGCTGCGATCACGGAGCCGAACAGTCCGATATCGCGAACCTCCTCCGCAAAGCCGACAGCCATCGCCGCGACCGCCGCGAAGAACAGAAATGCAGCCAGGCGCAGTGTGAGCGGAAGACCGTAGCGGCTGCCGAGCGTCGTGCCCGCGACGGCACCGACGACGCCGGCGATCGCGCCGACCGGGCCGAAGATCGCGCCGATCGACGACAGCGGGAAGCCTTGCGCGACCATCAGCAGGCGCGGCGCGCCGAGGCCGATGCCGAGCGCCAGGCCAAGGAGCAAGACAAAGCCGACACGACGTGCCATGCTTGGCGTCCGCAGGAACCTGGCTATCGACGGAAATGCCCTGACATCGCCGACCGCGCCCCGCTCGCGGTGGAGGAGGAAGGGCACGGCTGCACATGCGGCAAGCACCGCGACGGCCGACATGGTCAGGCTCCAGCCGGCACGCTCCAGCATCGCCAGCACCATCAGCGAGCCGATCAACGTGCCGAGCAGCATGCCGCCGACCTTGATGCCGCCGCGCCAGGCGCGTTCGCCCGAATTGGACGTCTCGGCCATGTAGCCGTCGAGGGCGACGTCCATGGTCGCCGCGCTCACCGAAAGCACCGCCATGGCCGTCACCAGCACGGCGACCTGCCCAGGCCCCACAAGAGCGGCGACCAGAAGTGCCCCTACGACCATCGCCTGGCACGGCACGACCCAACTCTTCCGGCGTCCCCAGCGCGACAGGTAAAAACGATCGACGAGCGGAGCCCACAGGGCGGAAAGCCCGAAGGGCAGATAGAGCAGAGCGAGCATTCCCGCCCTTTCGATGCTCATGCCCTTTGTCTGCAACACCGTCGGCACAGCGACTTGAAGCAGTCCCGCACTGCATCCGAAGGCCACATAGAGCGGCAGGACCCGCAAGGCGGTAGGAATGTCGGTGCGCGGCTTCGTCTCGTCGATCGTCATGACCCGCTCAGAAGGTAACGTGGGCGATCAGCCCGAAGGTCTGCGGCGTTCCGGGAATAGCCAGCGCCTGGCCGGAATAGGTCCCGGCGCGCACGCGATACTCCTGGTCGAACAGGTTCTGCGCGAAGAGACTGACGCCCCAGTCTTCCGTCTCGATGCCGATGCGGGCGTTGACGATGCCGTAGCCGGGCTCGCGGATCTTGTTGGCCGTGTCCCAGAAGAAGGACGAGCGCCAATTGTAGTCGGCGCGCGCCACCAGATCGATGCCGTCAGCGACCGGACGGGTATATTGAGCGCTGAGATTGGCGCTGTATTTGGAGGCGAAAGGCTGCCAGTTGCCACTCTCGTCCTCGCCCGACAGCGCGTTCGGATAGTCGACGAAGCGGGCATCCAGCAGGCCTGCCCCAGCGAAGAGCCTGAGGCCCGGCGCCACTTCGGCATTGACCTCGGCTTCCGCACCGTAGCTGCGCGACTTTGGTGCGTTGCCGATGAACAGCCGGTGGTTGACGAATGTATAGACCTGCTGGTCGCGCCAGTCGAAATAGAAGGCCGAGACCGAGTAACCGATCCGCCCGTCCATCGCCTCGCCCTTGAGGCCGACCTCGTAATTGATGGCGCTCTCTTGCCTGTAGGCGATGTCGGGTGTCGGCGCGAAGGAGATGTTGAAGCCCGCCGGCTTGTAGGCCCGCGAGATCATGCCATAGGCCTTGATCTCGTCGGTCAGCGCATAGGTAAGGCCGATGCGTGGCGATACATCGAAGCCACTTTCCGACTGGCTGGTCGAGAAGGCGGGCGCAAAGAAGCCGACCTCGCCCAGCGTCGAGCCATGTTCGTAGTCGATCGCCTTGCGGTCATAGCTGAGCCTGGCGCCTGCGATCAGGTCGAGCCTTTCGGTCGCATGCCAGGTGAGATCGCCGAAGGCCGCCGCCGTGATCGAGTTGACGTTCGAATGCGTGCCTTCGCGATAATTTGCCGGCAGTTCGGGCTGACCGGGGAACAGCGTATCCGGCGGCAGCGCCGGGTAGAAGCCGGCATATTCGAAGCGCTTTTCCCGCGAGGCGAGGAAGAAGCCGCCCGCCGTCCAGTCGAAACGCTCGCCCTCGGCGGTGGCCCGGACCTCCTGCGTGAACTGGCCATAGTCGCGCGTGAAGCCGCCATTCTGGAATTTCCGCGACGAAAAAGTGCCGCCTCCGCCTTCCGCCGTAGCGCCGCGCCAGGCGGTGACGCTGGTCAATTCGCCGAAATCCATCTGCCATTTGGATCGAAGCGCGGTCCCATAGTTTTCCGTCTCGTCGAGGAACGGCACGGCGTGATCGACGCCGTCCTCCCAGACGGTGTCGAACGGACCATAGCCGCCCTTGCGCCCCTGGTCCTTTGCGTAGTCGGCGGAGAATTCCAATTCCCAATCATCGGCCGGCTTGGCGAGCAGCTTCGCCCGGCCACCGAAGTCGTTGAGATTCATGAAGTCGGGACCGCCCTGCGCGTTACGCACCCAGCCGTCGCTGCGGTCGCCGAACACCGAGACCCTCGCCGCCGCCTTGTCGCCCAGCGCGACATTGGCGGTGGCGCTTCCGAACAGCAGGCCGTCGGTGCCGACGCCGCTCTCCAGCCGTGCCGAGTTCACGCCGAGCTCCGGCGAGGCGGTGCGCATGTTGACGGCGCCGCCGACCGCATTGCGGCCATAGAGCGTGCCTTGCGGCCCGCGCAGGATCTCGATCTGCTCGAGATCGCTCATGCGGACGTTGAAGCCGTTGTCGTTGCCGACATAGACGTCGTCGATATAGACGCCGACGCTTGGATCGGCCCCGAAAGCCGTGGTCGTGACACCGCGGATCGAGAGATTCGAGGCGTCGTTGCCGCCGCGCTGGCTGGTCAGGTTCACATTGGGGGTCGCGTTGAAGGCGTCTTCCAGGCGCTTGACGATCCGCGCCTCGATCTCCTCGCGCGACAGAACGCGCAGGCTCACAGGCACGTCGATAGCCTTCTGCTCTCGACGCTGTGCGGTGACCGTGATGCCTTCCAACACGGTGGCTCCGCCTGGAGCCTCCTGCCCCTGAGCGGGCACCACCAGCGCCGCCGATGCCAGCAAGAAACCGATCCGGCCCTGCCAGGCTCCGGCTCTCTTCCGCGATCTCTTCATCGTCATACCCCATGTCCCTGCCCGACTGCCGGGCAGCCGAAATCCCGCTGGGGTTCTCGCAGACGCCTGACGGCTTTGCACTTTCGGCGGCGTATGAATCCGGCTCAAAAACATATGCGGCCTAGAGCAATTCCAGCAAAAGTGCGCAGCGGTATTGCGCCCGGAATTGTGCAAAAACAGATAGTTAGAGCATTTCCACGATTCGGAGAAAAGTGGAAATGCTCTAGCCGCGCTCAATTCCGCAGGGCGCTGGGCGCGATGCCGTATCGACGCTTGAAGGCCGTGGAGAAATTGGTGGGATGGGCGTATCCGACGGCATAGGCCGCCTGCGACACGCTCATGCCTTCCTCTATGAGCTGTCGCGCCCGAGACAGGCGCTGCTCGTTGATGAAACCGCCGGCACAGGTCGCGAACGCCAGGAAAAAATCGCGCTTCAGCTTGCTCGCGCTCACGCCATGGCTGGCGGCGAGTTGGTTGAGCGAGCCGATCGAGCCGGGATCGCCCTCGATCCGCTCGCGCAACGCGAACATGCGGTCGCGGTCGCGCGGCGAAAGCGCCATCCGCTCCCCTGAGCGCTGGAACGAACTGGCGAGCTCGGCCAGAAGGTCGAGCGCTCGCGCCTCGACACGCAGCGCCGCGACGGCGCCGGACCCTATCGGCGCAAGCAGCGACAGGGCGACGTCGCGCAGGCGTCCATCCAGCGGCAGTCGAGTGTGACGCAGCGGCTTGCCCATCGAGGCCTGCATCTCGGCGAAAGCCGGATCCTCCCGCAGCCGGTTGCCCTGAGCGTCGAACCATGCCGGCGTGACGAACACTTCGACATTGCGCAGCCTGGCCGCCCCGTGGAAGCGGGAGACCAGCGCACGCCGCTCGTTGTGCGATGTGACGAGGGCGCCGTTCGGTTCGAGCCGCTCCATGCCACGCACGTCGGTGCTGATATGGCCCTCGAGCAGGATGCTCAGTGCCGCGAAGGGGAAAGTCTCGGAGACATGCGGTACATCGCCACCAAGCGGCATATCGGTCAGCCCGAGATAGAAGCCGGGCTGGATTTCGACCAGGGCATTGCCGGCCGCCATGTCCCGATCCACTGCACTGCCCCGCGCGATGTCGTCGAGCGTGGCAACGCTGATGCCTTCCATGATCTCGAATCCTATAGGTCGAAAACATGATAGTATCAGTCATGTTTTTCGACCACCAGCCGAAATCGCGACCGGCACAGGCTCCGTCATGCCGGATCAAGCTCCAACTCCTCAGCCATCATGCGCCTTGCGACGAGAGGCGCGAGTGGCCGGGAAAGCAGCGCCGGAATCACCCAGGACTGGATGCGCATTCCGATACGGCTCTCAGGCACATAGTGCCCGCCGATCCGCCGCGATGCCGCCTGGAGCCGCGTGATCATCGGACGCAAGCCTGCTTCATAGTCGTGAAACGCCTTGGGATAGGGTTCGACTGCCAGCTTCGAGGCCAGGATATAGGCGCCGGCGAGTGCGGCCGACGTCCCCTGCCCCGACAGGAAGGTGAGGCACCAGGCGGCGTCGCCGAGCAGGACGACCCGGCCCTTGGACCATGCGGGCATCTCAACTTGAGAGATCGTATCGAAGAAGCCGCGCTCCCAATCGATCTCGGCGGCGAGCGCCGTGCGAACCGGCGCCGCCCATCCGCCGAAGCGTTCCTCCAGGATCGCTCGCCGCTCCTCGGCGGGCATACGATCCGTCGATGGATCACGCCAGCAGAACAGCGCCGCCGCCGTGCCGTCGCCGACGGCATAGAGCCCGCCCTGGAGATCGACATCCATCATGCCCACGAAACCCGGCCCCAGCGGCGCATCGAGCGGCAGGCGCCAGGCGGCGGCTCTGTAGCCGAGGGGCCGCAGGAAATCTTCGTGCGGACCGAAATGCATGGCTCGGATCGCGCTGCGATAGCCATCCGCCGCCACGACGACGTCGAAGCGCTCGTCGGTGCCGTCGGAGAACGAGACATCAACCCCATCCGGCCTGTCGGAGACCGAGCGCACGGTGGTTCCGAAGCGTATCTCCGTGTGCCCGCGCACGGCGTTCAACAGGACGTCCTGGACCGCGTCGCGCATGATCGCGAGCATCTTGCCTCCGGCGGCAGCCGCAAGGTGGCGATAGTCGTAGGAGAAAAGCCGCGAGCCCCTCGGATCGCGATACTCGGCCCGCCCCAGCGAAAGCGCCCGCGCCTTCAACTGCTCCAGCACGCCTAGCCTTTGCGCCACGTTCCATCCATTGACGTGAAGGCCGACGGCATAACCCTCGGTGCGGTTTTCCGGCGCCTTCTCGACGACGACCGCGCCCAGCCCCTTCAGCCTCAGGGCGGCGGCGAGCGCCAGGCCGGCCGGCCCGGCGCCGACGATGAGGATATTCATGGCTAGAAGACGAAGTTGATGCGTCCGCCGAAGGCGCGGCCGCTGCCGAGTTGGTAGAGCTTGCCGTAGCCCGGATATTCGAAGCCATAGACGGCATAGGTCTTGTCGAAGACGTTGTTCACGAAGAGGTCGGCGACGACCTGCTCCTTCACCTTCCAGCTCAGGCCGACATCGACCAGCGCAAATCCCTTCTGGCCGATCGTGTTCGTCTCGTCGAAATAGACGGCGCTGGCATAGGAGACGCCGAGGCGCGGCGTGAGCTGGCCCCATCCGTCGGCGAGGTCGAAGGTGTAGTCGAGCGACACATTGGCCGTCACCTCGGGCGCATAGGGAACCGTATTGCCGGTACGGTCGATCCCGGGGGTCACCGGATTGCTGTATTTGGTGAAGGTGGTGCGGTTCAGCCCGAGGCCCGCCGATATTCCGAGCCGGTCGGTCGGCCGCAGCCTGGCGTTCAGGTCGACACCCTTCGCCGTCACCTCACCGACATTCTGCAGATACTGCACCGGCTGCACGCCGACGAACATCTGATAGTCCTTGGTGACATTGTAATAGGCCGCCATCGACGCTTCGAGGGAACCGTCCGACGACCGGTACTTGATGCCGGCCTCGCCGTTGTAGGTGTGTTGCGGATCATAGGTGAAGGCTATGTTCGCAGGCGTGACGTTGCGGGTGAAACCGCCCGCCTTGAAGCCGGTCGAGTAGAGCGCATAGACCCGCCAGTCGTCGCTGACGGCGTAGCTCACCCCCAGCTTCGGCGAAACCGCGGTGAAGCTCGCATCGTCGTTCAAGCGCACACCGCCGAGCGCCTGGGCCTCGGCCCGCTCATAGTCGAAGCGCAGTCCCGGCGAGACGTCGAAGCGGTCGGTGGCATGCCAGGTTAGGTCGGCGAAGGCCGCATAGGAATCGATGGTCTGTTGCGACACCATGCCGGCAGCGGGGATCCTGCGCTCGAAATCGAGCCTTTGCCCATAGAGACCGGCGACATAGTCGATCGCATTGCCCTGGTCGGGATTGGAAGCGATGCGCAGTTCCTGATTGAACGTCTTCTGTGTCTCCGGCGTATAGGAACCGAAGATCGTCCGGTCGAGATCGCGGTCCTGATAGCCGGTCAAGGCGACGATTGTGGCAAAGCCGAGATCGTAGGAAGCGTTGATGCCGAAACTCGTCGTGTCGAGTTCATAGCTGGAGGGCACCGGCAGGGCGATCCGGTCCTCGAACATCGATTCCATGACGAATTGTTCTTCGGTCGAATCGATCTTGCCGCGCTGGGCCGTCACCATAATGTCGAGCGGGCTGTCCTCCGGCGCGTAGCGCATGCGCAGGCGCCCGTTCCAGTCGGTGGTTCCCCCGATATCTGCACCGGTGCCCAACACCGTGTATTCGTCAGCCTCGCGCCTGAAAGTGAGCGCGGCATCGCCATAGAGGACGCCATCGACGATGGGTACGTTGAGCAGCAGGTTGCCGTCACCGCCAAGCGTGTGCAGCGTTCCGGTTCCTTCGACCCTGAAATCGTTGTCCGGCTTGCGCGTCACGATATTGACGACGCCGCCGATGGCGCCGCGACCGTAAAGCGTACCCTGCGGGCCGTAGAGCAGTTCGACGCTTTCTAGCCCGGCGGGCAGCAACTGGGAAAAGGTCGCGGGGTCCTGCGGCAGACCGTCGACATAGAGCTGGACGCTCGGATTGTAGAAGTCGACCGAGGACTGCCCGCGGATCGTGACATTGGTGTAGGCCCGGCTGGAGCGCGGTTTGATGCTGGTATCGACGAAGACCTGGTCCAACTGGCCCGTGCTGACGATGCTGCGCTCGCGCAGTTCTTCGGCCCCGGCGGTCGCCACCGTACCAGCCACCTCGAAAGCCTCCTGGACGCGTTTGGTCGCGGTCACCACGATCGCTTCGAGCACGGTTGCGTCCTGCTCCTGGGCATGTCCCGCCTGAGGCTGGATGGCGGTCGCCAGGGCCAGCATGGAGACGCCGGGCACGATGGTTCGGATCATTGGACGGGCTCCTTGCGGAAAGCAGTTCGAAAATCTTGGACAGCCGGGAATTCGGGATCGGCGCCGCCATGCCTGCGCAGCGACTGGCGCACACCGAAGAGCAGCAGGACACTCGCCGCTGCGAAGATGGCCGCGTAACCGAAGTGTTGGCCAAGGACGCCCGCGAGCGATCCCATGGCGATGGCGATGACGGCGTCGACGCTCTGCAGAATGGCAAAGTCGGTCGCGACCTGGCCGGGCGCGCACCAGTTCATCATCGCTGCGTAAAGCGCGACGAAGGACATCGCGACGGCAACGGTCTGGACGAGCAGCAGGACGATGACTACCGGACTGCCGCTCCACGCCAGTGCGGCAAAGGCAGCCAGCCCGACGCAGGCAAAGAGATTAAGACCGGCGAAGATGGCGAGCGCGCGCGCCGCACCGAGATACTGTGTGACGGCCGCTCCGACGAGCGCTGCCGCGATGCCGGCAACGGCGCCGCCGGCTCCCTTGATCCAGCCGATCGCGGTCAGGGAGACGCCGGCGTCGACCAGGAAAGGTCCGGTCAGCGACATGCCCAGGCGAACGCCGCACTGATAGACGACGAGGAAGGCCAGTCCGCGCATCAGCGTCTTGTTCGACAAGGCCGCACGTAGGCTCGGCCGTGCCCGGATTTCAGACGGCCTGGCGACGCCCAGTCGCCTCGCCGCAAGCGTCGGCGCGGTGAAGACGGCGATACACGCCGCCATCACCCACATCGATACCGCCCAGCCGGCGTAGTTGTAGACGGGGAGCCACAGCCCTGCCCCGATGAGAAATCCGAGATAGGCGCCGCCGGTGCTGGCGCCGCTTGCCTTGCCGCGTGTCTCGGGCTTGGTCGCATGCACGCCGAGAGAGTCGGTCGCGATATCCTGGGTGGTGGCGATGAGCGCCATGGCCATCAGCACGGCCGCGAGCTGAGGCAGATGGGTCGAAGGCGGAAAGAGCGATGCGAGCCCGAAACAGACGACGAGACCGACCTGGCAGCACAGGATCCAGCTCCGCTGGCTGCCGAAGCGATCGACCAGCGGGGCCCAGAGGAATTTCAACGCCCACGGAAGGAAGAGCACCGACAGATACCCGATGGTGTCGAGGGCGACGCCGGCATCGCGCAGCACCACGGGTACCGCGGTCTGAACCATGCTCCCCGTGATCGACTGGGCCGCGTAGAGGCCGCCGAGAAGAGCCAGCACGAGGTAAGGCGTGGCCCGCATTGTGTCCGATGATGTCGCCATATCCCCGACGTGTCCCTTGACGAGGGGGTGCTAGCGCGTCGCATAAAACTTGACTATCGTATTCAGGGTTTCACATGACGCGATCGGTGCCTTTATTTTCGTGACGAGGCAGTCCGATCAAGCGTCTCAATTCGCTGGCTTTTTGGAATGTCTCTAAACATCGGCAGACGGGCGGTCGCGCAATCCGGGCTCGGGGAGTTCCCCCACATAGGGCCCGATCCCAAGACCCATGTAGCCGGACATGCCGGCACGACCGGCAGCTACAAGGTCTTCGGCATCCGGCCGGGCATGAACCTCAGCGTGTTCGACGTGGTGGCGGGAACACGCTTCGGCACGCCACCGGTCGCGACAGGCCCTTGCCTGGCGATCGACGTCCTGTTCCAGGCCGCAGGCGAAGGCTGGCTTCTACCGCCGGGGGATTCACAAGGCATCTCGATCCCCTATCGATCCGGCAACCTCTATCTGTTCTTTGCCGCGCAAGGTGTTCGGGGACGCTACGACATACCGGTGGGGACGCGATTCCGCGGTATAGATATTCGCATCGACCTGGCCTTTCTCGAACGGCTGGGCGCGAGCGAGCTTCTAGCCGATTTGGGCAAGAGCCATCCGCTCCATGCCGCCTCATGCGCAGGCTGCTGGATCGGCATGCTCTCCCTGCCGGCTGGGCTCGCGCTCGCCGCCAAGGCGTTGCTGGATCTCGGATTGAGCGACGGTGACGACCTTTCCATGGAAGCACGCTGCCTCGACATGGTGACCGGCGCGATCGCCGTCCTGCGAGGACAGCAGGCCAGGAATGCCGCGCCGGTCCGCGATCGCCGCAAATTCGAGGCAGCACGCGCCATGCTGCTCTCCAACGTCGCCCATCCCTGGACGATCACCGAGATCGCCCGGCGCTCGGGGCTGAGCGAGAAGCGGCTGAAGGCCGGTTTCCGCGAGGCGTTCGGCAGCCCAGTCTACCAGTTCCTGCAGGCTGCCCGCCTCACCGAGGCAAAGCGGCTGCTGGCCCAGCCGACCTCCAACGTGACCGCCGTGGCCTATGCGGTGGGTTACGGCAGCCCCAGCCATTTCGCCAAACTTTTCGCGCGCGAGTTCGGCGTGCAGCCTTCCGCGTTTCGCGAGGAGGCGATGTCGGGCAGCGGCCCGATCGGCTGAACCCGGCCGAGCCGCCACTCAAGCGCGACGGCCGCTCCAGTTGTCAGCGGCGCACATATTTGCGCCAGTTGTGCTCCTCGCGAAAACTGAGCATCTGCTTGACCTTGCGGTTCGAGTACAGCGTCTCGTACTCGCCAAGCTCGCCCTTCACGGGCACATCAGGATAGAAGCGCGCGAGCAGTTCACGGGTCGGCAGGTCGGACGAACAATCGTCATTGGCCGCGTTGAAGACCTGGAAGCCGAGGCCATCCGTCTCGATCGCGCGATGGGTGATCTGGCCGAGGTCGCGCGCGTCGATGTAGCTCCAGGCGATGCGCTTGCGGAAACCCGGATCGGCGAACCATTTCGGAAAGAGATCGTATTCGTGCGGCTCGATCACATTGCCGATGCGCAACGCATAGATGTCGAAGCCGCTGCGCAGCGCGAAAGCGCGCGCGGTCTGCTCGTTGACCACCTTGGAGAGCGCATAGCTGTCCATCGGATCGACGTCGTACTCCTCGTCGAGCGGGAGGTATTTCGGGTCGCGCGGCTCGTTGGCGAAGGCGAGGCCATAGGTCGTCTCGCTCGATGCGATCACGATCTTGGGGATGCCGAGCTTCACCGCCGCCTCGATGACGTTGTAGGTGCCGAGCGCGTTGATACGGAACAGCTCGTTGTCCGGCATGATCATGATGCGTGGAATGGCGGCAAAATGCACCACCGCATCCACTTTCTGCGGCCGCAGCGACGGGTCGAATTCGTGCAGCCCCATATAGCTCGACAGGGCATTGAACACCTGCCCTCCATCGGTGATGTCGGTGATCAGGGTGCGAACCTTGGGGTTCTCCAAAGGTTTCATATCCAGGTTGAGCACCTGGTGACCTCGGTCGACCAGATACTGCACGACGTGACGGCCAGCCTTTCCGCTGCCGCCGGTGAACATGATACGCTTTGTCATTTCCACCTCCTTGTTTGCTCCTTCCGGGGGCTGAATACCGCCGCTGCGAGCCTGTTGTTCCCGATGCTACACGTTGTCGCCACGGATCGCCGCAAGCATCGCGTCGGTCACCATACGTGTGGTCGCAGCTCCACCGAGGTCGGGCGTGTGGCACGTGGGATCGGCGGCAACCCGCTCCACGGCCCGCATCAGCCGCGCGGCCGCCCGGGCTTCTCCGAGATGATCGAGCATGAGCGCAGCGCTCCAAAAGGTTCCGATCGGATTGGCGATGCCCTTGCCGGCGATATCCAGGGCCGAACCATGGATCGGTTCGAACATCGAGGGGAAGCGGCGTTCGGGATCGAGATTGGCCGTCGGCGCGATGCCGAGCGATCCGGCGAGCGCGGCGGCCAGATCGGACAGGATGTCGGCATGCAGATTGGAGGCCACGATCGTATCGAGCGTGGCCGGATGCAGCGTCATGCGCGCCGTCATCGCGTCGACCAGCATCTTGTCCCAGGCGACGTCGGGAAACTCGGCAGCGACCTCGGCCGCTATCTCGTCCCACATCACCATGCCATGGCGCTGGGCATTGGACTTGGTGACGACGGTCAGCTTCTTGCGCGGGCGTGATCGGGCGAGGCCGAAGGCGAAACGCATGATGCGCGTGACACCAGCGCGGGTGAAGATCGCCACTTCCGTGGCGACCTCTTCCGGCAGCCCGCGATGCGAGCGCCCGCCCTGCCCGGCATATTCGCCCTCCGAGTTCTCGCGCACGATCACCCAGTCGAGATCGCCGGGCATCACGCCACGCAGCGGACCGTCGACGCCCGGCAACAGGCGCACCGGCCGCACATTGGCGTATTGGTCGAAGGACTGGCAGA
>VFQN01005128.1_pt1 | contig 16413 bp, 13 predicted proteins | sample 3512371 | NCBI WGS metagenome assembly VFQN01 (sample SAMN10412370, study PRJNA504923) | tailings metagenome | isolation source: Replicate 2 from Balatoc abandoned mine | place: Philippines: Itogon, Benguet | collected 2017-08-28 | reverse complement strand
TGAGATTGTAAAATCACTGGTAACTTCTTTGCGGCTAACATTCTCTTCAAAGTTTCTCAATCAATTCTACCAAAAATAATCAGCAACCAAGAAGTGGGGATTTCATGCACAAAGCACTGTCCGAATTGGGGAAATAGCATAATTTTTTACTTATGTCGCAGTTTCCGACCTTAGGGGTTAAAGTCAGTTTTCTACGAGATTTCATCAATTTATATAAAGATGTATTTGAATATCGACCAGAGATTATGACAGCAGAGGTGGTGATGATGATAATCAAACCTGCAACCATGGAATTTTCCCAGTCCTTTTGTGAGATGTTACAAGCTCAAAGCCATCAATCTGTTGGTATTGCGAATGTCTTTGTTTCTCATGCTTGGGGAGATCCTTTCCTCACATTAGTTCAAAAGTTAGAAAACCCTAACAACTTCTATTTCCTTGAACAGCAATATGACCGACATCAAGATACAACGATTGTATGGCTTGATATCTTTAGTATCCGTCAGAATGAGTCGTTTTTATTGGATTCTGTGTGGTTTCGTACTGTTTTTGATAAAGGAATCGCCCAAATCAAGAATACAGTGTTTGTTCTGACACCTACCTCTATGACAAGGGGGTGGTGTATCTGGGAACTTTATAGTACAATCCGCTCAAAGAGTTCATTTAGAGTAGCATTATCAAGTCATCCTATTGAGTATATAACATCACTATATGTAGCATGGCAAGTAGATACTGAAAATTGTCATTGTAATAAAGAAGAAGATCTCAATGTAATCAGAGAAAACATCAAACTAACTATAGGATTTGAAGCAGTTAATCGAAAAGTACGTTATTTAATATACTATAGTATAGGTCTTATGATTATACGAGGACTTATTACTATATTGTTTATTGCAATTTTGAGTTTTCTTGTCCTTCGATCATTCTTCAATCCTTCCTCGATTCCCTATCAATATTTAATCTCTGTGACCGTATTATTTATATTAAGTAATCCACTATCTCTGTTCAAAGGGAAATTATTAGGCATACCACGTGAAGATGGTGTGAGATTCTTTCATCTTCTAACTTATTCCATGCAGGTAGATTCATGGAGAGTGAAGTCTGCCCTTGTCTTTCTCTCACTATTACCTCAGAGAGGTCTTGTTATCAAGAGTATTCAGTTAGTAAAGGATTATTATTCATCATATCATAGGTTTTCTGTTCTATTAGAGTACATTTTACTCATTCAACAAGTATGCCATTATATTATCTTTCATACATTTAACATTCATTTCCGTTTGAGTATTTTTTTGAAGAAGAGTAATTTTCATCCACAAAGTCTTTTCATTGCTATCCTTTATTTAATTTTTTCTTTTTGTTGGAAATTATTACTTTATTCTTGTACTTTCTGTGCTGATAGTCCAATCCTTATAATCTTCGAACTTCTTACACAAAGGGGTAAGAAGTGCAAACATTGTCATTGAAGAAGAAGAAGCTTACTATTCATTTTTTATTTCTTTATTATAATGAAAAAACTTCTGTTATTGTTATAATTATCTCTTTTCGTGACCGCTCACACATTCGATGATAGCTCGCGAGTAAATTATCATTCCAAATCCTTGGTTTTACTATTTCTTTCTATTACCTTCCTCTATTACCACAAAACCCCAATCAACAAACGATTTAACCAAACTGGAAGTGGAAAGTATGTCCTCCACCACCTTGACGGCCGAAATGTTGCCCAAATGGATTTCCACCACCGAAAGGATTGAATCCACCACCACCTCCTTGTCCTCCACCTCCACTACCTGTCACATCCTCGCCTCGATCATAGGCGGCACGCTTCTCTTCATCTGACAAGATTTCATATGCTTCAGCAACAAGTTGGAACTGTTTCTCTGCTTTCTCCTTCTCCTCCTCACCAGAGTGTTTGTCCGGATGCCACTGCAACGCCTTATCACGATAAGCCTTCTTAATCTCTTTCTGAGAAGCACGACGAGATACTCCTAAGATCTTATAATAATCCTTCTGCTTAGACTGCTTTAATGCAGCCTCAGCCCTCTGAAGGTCTTGTAAGACAGATTGATCACCACTGAGATGTTCTTTCGCTTTATTGAGATGGAAGACAGCTGGATCATATTCCTCTAACTCCATAAAGATTTGACCCATCAAATGATGTAAATTACCATCTTGATCATTCTTTTCTAATAATGGCTTTAATAGATTCTTTGCTTCACTCACTTGTTTATTCTGTTTTAATGCCTTGACCAGTTGAATGGTGTATCGATCAGTAATAATATGATTCGTTACATCAATGGCTACAACTTTACGAAGTAATTCAATGGCATCTTCATATTTATGTTTTGATTGTGCTGTCTCTGCTTTATTGGCAAGATCATTGATTTTCTTCAGTCTCTTGTATGCTGCTTTAATCGAAGTATGCTCAGGATCAGATTTCAAACCCTTGCGATAATGATTCATTGCAGTCTCCAATTCACCGAGATAGTAGTAGGAGTTACCACGAACCTCTAATGCTTCGATGTTGTCAGCTTCGATCTTGAGAACTTTGCCCATGTCGATGACAGCCTCGTAGTAGTTGTGAAGGTGGAATTCACATAAGCCACGTCGAAGAAGGAGATGTGAAGATGATTCGGAGTGTTTCAATGCTTCAGTGTAGAAATCCTTTGCAAGAGAGTATTTCTGATGGTCGTAAGCGCGGTCAGCAGATTGGATGGCAGATTTACAAGTATTCGCTAGAGGCAACTGAGCAAGCTCTTTGTTCGCTGGGTTAATCCTAAAAATGGAAATCTTATCAGCTTCAAGCTTAGCTAAAGTAGTGGTGATACTTACTTCTTAAGTTTCTCAAAGTCTTGAGCTGCTTCATTGCATTTACCTAATTTTAATTGCAATTTAGCACGTTGAACAATAGCATTTTCATGAGTAGGATTAATTGTCAATACAGAATTTAAATCAGATAAAGCTTCTTTAAACTTTTGTTGTCTTAAATACACACGAAATCTTTTATAAAAGTTATTTTCATTATTTGGTTCGAGTTGGATTACTTGACTCCACACCTCGATGGATTCATCAAATTTACCACTTGTATACAGGGTATCAGCTGATGAACGCAATTTACCAATAGATGGTGCATTACCCGCATCTTTTGTCTGTGCATTCACAGTATTTAACATCACAAAACTGCAATTAAAGAAGAACAACCATCGAAGCCAAATACAAAGCATTAGCCTCATTTTCATCCCCATTCCACCCATTCTGATACTCCTTCAATAGTAAATAGAGGTTGCAATGTGGTGGGATGTGCTTAGATCGCTCTATCTGAGGAGGAGGATGATCGACTTCTTTGATGAGGGAAAAATCGAAATTTAGAAAGATAGAGAAACGCGTGGCACTCGCGATACAGTAGTATCGGTAATTTGTTATTAACAAGGAGGGTGTAAGGTTAATTTATGGAAAAGAGGTGAATTTTTTTAAAAAATCAACAGGGAAAAGATAGCCAGTCGTACCCATCGGATAATATGACGAAAGAGTCGTCGTTAGAGGTGTATTACTGTTTTGGAGCTGTTAGTATTTTATGTAGTCTTTATGTAATTTTCAATATTCTTCAAGTCGGGATTGAAACCTCACCAACGAAGATTATTCTTTGTTTGCATTTAACTGTATTAATTGAGAATATTACAACCTTTCCTGCTGTTTTTACAGGAAATGCTGGTTTATGTGCTTTTTTAGGATTCTTAAGAACATATTTTGGTTTCGCTAATGCAATTGTTGTTTTTATGATTGTTTTCCATTATCGTTATATCTTTATTGTTGATAGTTTGAAAATTAAAGAATGGGTATCAAAGAAAAGAGAACAAATTATCTTTTTTGCTCCAATTATTACCCTTTTACCTTTTTTCACTAATGGATATGGTGAAGATCGTTCAATTTGGTGCTCAATCCAGCAGGATACTGCGATTAACTACACGTGGAGTTTTGCTGTCTATTATGGCTGGATCATTGCTGTCATCTCTCTAAGTGCTCTTCTCTTTCTTCATACTGTGGTACAAGTTTATTTAGCCGATCCAACGATTGCCAGCTCCTTAATCAAGTCTATTGGCTTCTACGCCATTATTTCTATTTTGTCGTGGTTTCCTCGCTTTCTTGCAGCATTTGGGACCATTGCACCTATTAACGCGAATATTTTCTTATATTTTAGTGGTATGGCATATTGGGTAACCTTCCAACTTGAGAAAGAATCTTTGAAAGCCTTTGAAGAGAATGCACAGCAGTTCGCAGTAGCAGATAATAGTGACAATGGTTCTGTATATATCTCTTGGCAGTTTGACAGTACATTCTTTCGAATGGATTCAAAATCTGATGCTGATACAACTCCTCGAAGCTCTTTAGGGAAAACATCGCCTGCTCATCACAGTCAGCTGAGTCGATCTCTCATCGTTCGTTCCATTCAGAAGATTGGTGCAATGCTCTCTACTGGCAGTAATTCTGCCAGTAGAGTTCCTGGTCCTCCTTCAAGTGGTCAGTCTAGTACACACAGTAGTGCTAATCGAGGAGAAATTTCTCCTATACAACCAAGCGAGGAGGTGCATAACATCATCCTCGAAGCCCCTCCTCCTCCCCCTCCTCGCCCTGCTGTTACTGCTCCAGTGCCCGCAATTCAACATAAAAATCGCCCAGCTTCTGCCAACCTTGTCTCATTTGTGGGAAATACGGCAGGTACCTACAATCCCCCTGATGTCAGTGCTGTTGTCCCATCTAGCACAACTGCCAACAACACCACGAACAACACTGCTACTGGTTCAACCGAAAAATTAAACCGAAGATCAATGATCATTAACTACTCCAACATTGCCAAGTATAACATGAATGTTGATGATAGTAGTGGGAGATCGAGACCCCACAGCACACGTCAGACTCCTGCGAAGGCTCCAAGAGAAGATGTCGAGTCAGGCGGTCATTCTACGGCGCCCGACAGCGAGAACAAGAGACCTAGGAGTCAAAGAACGGGCAAGTCTCAAGGAGATGGCAATAATAAAAGACCTTCATCGTTGAGGTTGAGTCAGATAGGAAGGGTTGACAACAGTCACTCGGTAGCAGTGGATAACAGTCATAACTACAATAATAGTGATCGAGGGGCAGGAGATATCCAAAACGCATTAGAAAGAGCATACAGAAGGGAAATCTCCACAATTGCAGAAGAAGATCAGAGAGAAGAGAATAGTGAGTCTCAGAAAGCTTCTAGTGGAGGGATGGAAGAGAAAGATGGGCAGATAGATGTATAGAGATTGAAAATACATAGACTACGAATGAGTGACAGTTTATTGGTTAGTGATTAATTTTTGCAGTTTTTTGACGTAGCTTCTTTTTTGTTTATATTTTTGTGGAATGATCTTTTTCTTTGTATGAGATAGTGAGATGATGAATGTGTCTTTGAGATAGTCAATCGAAAGCTCCCTCCGTTAGAATAGAGTCTCCTTCCCTGTTGTAATGGATAGGTTACTTTGAGAACAGTTTTTAAACAATAATTTGTGCTTTTGGTAACTTTCCCTTGTTTTCATTGTTCATTGAATAGATAAAACATGATTCATGGCTATGAGAGCTGAAACCTATAGCGTAAAGTATTAGAAATAACGATTGTGTAGCGTAAAGTATTGGAACGAACAGTTGACAGAGAAAAGAAACGAAACGATCATCTAAAACTTGTCAAGTGAAATTCATTTCTTGTGAGATGAGATAATGTCAACCTCAAATTTAAATGAGAGTAATGGAAGTAGTAGAAAAGGGAGTACAACTCCCTCCTCTGGAATGCAGAGACAGGCATCTCAGAAGGGAACAACAAGAAGAAAAAGGAAAGAAAAGAAAATACAAATCGAAATTAGTTTATGGATCAATGGAGTGAAATATCAATATGGTATTATGTGTACCTTCTGTGCGAAGGCGAAGGCTGTCTGTCACTGTCCTCTGTGCACAGACTTCTACTGTGAGGGATGTGATCTCACCGCACATAAAACAAAGAAACGTCAAAACCACGTCCGTTCAACCATCTCCAAACTTGATCTTAACGCTGCAGCTCGTCTAGTAACCTTTGCAGTCCGTTATCATGGACATCTTCGCTCATTACAGGCGAAATGTCGCCAAGTGATCAAGAGATACTTCGATAAGAAGACTTTGAACTATTACTACTTCAACACTAATTACGGTACTGTCTCATGGCAGAAACCATACTGTCTTCGAAAACAGGAGTTAGCACCTTTTATGGCACCAGAATATGCAGCTTCCAAGGTTCAGAATCTGTATTACCTCTGGAAGGCTCGAGAGAAGGCGAGGAATGCTCTCCTAGCTCAGTACAAGAAGATCTTTGATCGCAGTCGTGGTGAATTCTATTATGCATATAATGGAAGGTCTAAATTATTACCACGATCTACATGGAAAAGGCCTAAACTCTTAGGTAAACAACTCCTTATTAGTTCTCCATACACCCATAGTAACGCTCATCTTTCTTCTTTCTCTCTTTCTGATAGGAAAACGATCCTTCCCGAAGGATATTGCACCAATTTACACAATTGATGTTGCTGCAATTATAATTCAACGAAAATGGCGAGCAATCTTATTACGTATGTTTCTTCAAGCTGTTGCAAGAGCGAGTTATGATGAGGTGTGGGATCCTGTGAAAGGTAAATACAATTATCTCCGTAGAGATACATCAGTTCTCTATGCTGATAAACCTAAACTACTTCGTAATGAACCATGGGATCCTAATCGTGTCCCTGATTGGGATGTTGATCGTGTTTCCATCTTTCTTCGTCGGATTGGATTAAAACAATACGTTGAAAAGATGAGAACCTATGACGTGGATGGTAATGCATTAATTCTATTAGATGATGAAGATTATGAAAATCTTGTGATCTTAAATAAAATCCATCGTAAAAAAATACGAATAGAAATTGAGAAAATTTATAAACCACATAAAAAGATTGTAATGTCAGAAGCACATACTAATCGACGTGAAAAAATTCGACGACAAAAGATGTTTCATGCTGCAGCAATATTAATACAAAAGAATTATCGACGTCATTTAGCTGTAAAAGAAAGGAAAATGTTAATAGAATTAAATCGTTTACAAGAGATGAAACTATTATTAGAGAAGAGGATTGAAGCTTCAGGAATATGGTGGGCGAATCATCCTAACCTACCATCCAAGAGACTCGCTGAATTACCAACTATCTCTAGTACTGGTTTAAAGCTACCACCGATTAAGACCTTTGGGAAAAGAAGAGATTATCTCTCTTATCAAGGTTGGGGTAGGAAGGATGTCACTCAGGGTTCTTGGTTACCTGCATTAGCTGCTAAGATGGATAAGAATTTCATGGGTGATGTTCATCCTACTCATATCTTTACACAGAAATTAGAAATTAATGGATATAATGAAAAGAGATTAAATCAATTCATCGCTCAACAGAATCAGAGTCTTTAGAAGGAGTAGAGTGTTATTACTATCTCTAATATGTGGTTATTATATTATAAACTGTAAATTTGTTATTAAATAAGATGAGAACAGCGACTCTCTATGCCCTAGTTAGAGTTCATATCTTCGGACTTGCTGCTTCTAGTAGCTCTTTCTCAGTGATACCTAGTTGAAAGAGTGTCTGGAATAAGAGATCTTTCATTGGTGCACCGACTGATCCTCCTAAAGTCTCTAATTGACCCAATAGATATGACTTGGCGACAAGTTTAGAAACAGACCATTTCCTCGGCCTCTCGTACTCCTTACTAATCGCCTCCTCCAATCCTCTCCTATCGCTACTGTGATTGAATTGGTGAATAAGACTGGCGAGACAGTACGCATCTTGCAAGGCTTGGTTCGCACCCTGTCCGAAAAAAGGAGCCATTGAATGGGCACAGTCCCCTATTAATATCACTCTTCCATCCATACTCGACCATGATGACAGAGGAATGATGCGATTCTTCACACTGAGATCGAAGATGCGGTATTCCTCTCTTCCTGCTCTTTCATTATCAAAGAGGCGTTGAAGTATCTGCTGGATGGAGAGATTGTGATCAAGACGTCCTTTCTTTAGTTTAGCTCGAATCGCATTTTCTGACGATGGAGATAAACTCCACTCCACATTCTCCTGGCCTTCTGGCTCATCCTTGTACACGATAGCCAGCATTGAATAGGATCGTTGATTCAAGCCTCCATACTGTCCTATGAGAGCATAGACTCCATCACCCATGAATTGTTGGAAGTTGGAAGGTGAGAGTGAAGCAGAGGTGCCTTCATCAGGCAGCACACAGTAAGTGATGCGGATTCCTGTATCAGCCACCGGTCTATCGAGAGATCGGCCGAGGATGTCCTTAAAGCCAAGTTCAGGTTGTTGAAGTAGTGAATTGACACCATCAGCTAATAGTACGATGTCGTAGCCTTTGTAATATCGATTGTCATCACATGTAACTTGGAGTTGTTTGTTACTGTCTTCGCTAATATGGAGGCATCTGTGTTCGGGAAAGATTGAAACCTTCGGACTGGACACAGTCTGAGTTGAGTTATTTGGAAGCGAAACGAGAGCTGGGTTTGTGGAAGTTGGAGTTGAGATATTATGCAGGAGAGAGAGCAGCGCATCTCTCATCACAGTGCAGAAGAGACTTTCTCCACTGCTGGAGGAGATGAGCTCTGTTCTGCCACGGCTTTCAATAGATCTCTTAATATTGATATCATAAAGAATCTTGTCGTAAGAGTCGCGGCAGGTAATGCCTTCTAATCTCTTTGCAGTAGACATAAGCTCATCATAATAACCCAATTTCTCTATTACAGCAGCACCTCCAGAAAGCTGAACCCCTCCTCCTAACTGAGACTGAAGATAATTTCTTCGAGATTCAAATATATCAATCTCTCTCAAAGCTGATGAAGGATAGTTTCTCCCTAGAACTTTCAAACAAGCAGCAGCACCCATTCCCGCGATCCCAGAGCCAACGATCGCGATTTTTCGAATATCTCCCGCTTCCTTCTTCATCGCTATCATCGTTGTAGGAAGTTTCCATGAGGTAATACAGCAAAATAATGCTATAAAGAACAAGATTCGACACTTCAGCATCTTTTCCCCTATCATTATCTTCTCTAACGCGAGCCACTCGCTGTTATAAGTCGAGTGATCTGTTGTAGGGAGAGCTGTTGTGTTTTTGACGTTACGAAGAGAAGAAAGTTCAGAAGACTTAAACATCGTCCTAGTCGAGACTCTGACAAGAACTGTCAAGAAAAATGAGTCAATTAGACCATGATGATGATCAGGAATCATTAAATAATTCGATTTCTGATATCTCTATGGTTGGAGACTTTGAAGAATCTGCTTTACCTCTTGCAGTTGATAATTACTTTGGAGAAAACGCTCGAACAAATTTCTTTAATCATTATAAGTTTATTGCTGATCGTTCAAATATTACATTGGATGAATTAGATGATCCTTCTCCCCAAACCTCACCAGATAAACGATCTTTACCGAAGGTGAAGAACAACAACTTCACGCAAAGCCGTCCACATGCCAGTCATAACAATCATAAGAATCATCCCAGCAACATACCCCATGATCCTAATGCCCTACCTAATTCGATTAAACACCACCTCCAACTGCAGCTATCGCCAGTAAAGGAAAATATCATGAAACCTCCGAGGAAGGACAGCCTTCCCTCTCACATCATCTCACCTCTATCTTCGGCTCGAGGGCAAGGTCTAGATCGCAGAAATAGTCATAGTAAGAATAGCTCTCGTAATCCCACCCCAGAACTGTCATCCTCATCTGTCAATCTGAGTGTTACCAAGAGCTTGCCTGAGATACGCAGCCCTGTGAAGCCCCCAGCGAGAGGACCCACAGTTAGTAGAACTTCATCTCGAACTACCTCCGAACATGCACATCTCTCTCCTCGACATGGTTTGTATGCGTCAGACTCTGAGTTGGATGACAATCACAGTGTGAACAGTGACATCACCTTCCAGAGTTTTACCAGTCAGTCAAGTGGTGGTAGAGGCGGAAAGGGGAATAAAACAGGGCAACTCGCTCCTTTAACTTCTCCAAATACCTCCCATCACTCTCCTGTAAAGAAACTTGCGAATAATCACTGGCAGAGCGAAGACGACAACAGCGATGGAGAATTTCACAACAACCGCCGTCTTTCTCATCACAGTCAGAAAAATCATCATAATAATACAAAACCCAACCATTCTCATCAAAGACGTCCCACGCATGAGAGCTATCATGGACATGACGTGGTTCACAGTATCGTGAGAGAAGCGCGAGCTGAAAGCGAAGATCACGCGGACGAAGAAGACGATGATGTTCACTATGTTCATGATGACGACTACAATGATGATGACCTCGAAGAAGACCTTCAAAGTATCTCTTACCTAACGAATCCGACGAATCAAAAGCGATCACCACGCACGAAATACATCAGAAACTGCATCAAGGAGAACATCAACCCTCGTCCGTCATTGCTAGTGCGGAAGAACATGACAAAGCGACTCGATCTCCATCATCATGGAATGAGTGATGACTTTGCTAAAACATTTGCTACGTCATTACAGGAACTACCTTATCTTGAGACGATTAACATCGCCGATAATCGTTTATCTGACGTCGGTCTCACTGCGATCATTCACGAGATCACGAATATTACATCACTAACGGAGCTTAATCTCTCGCAGAATAAGATCGGTAAGAAGGCTGCAAATGCCCTCCATGCCTATCTATCGTCTGCTACCTGTCCGCTTCATCGCCTCATACTTCATAATGCAGACCTGGACGATGATGAAAGTAATCGACTATTACGATCTATCGAAGGCAATAGCAGCAGCCGTCTGATTGATATCGATCTCTCACACAATCAGATTGGGAAAAAAGAGAATCTTAAGAAGGCATTGCATCTCACTACATCCTCGATCAACAATCTCAATGCCTCTAATCTTCCTTCTTCTTCTGGGGGAAGAATGATGGAAGCAAAGTTGAATATTGTGGATGGATTTGGTGCTGATGCATTAGCGTTGTTACTCGTTTCTCCAACCTGTCAGCTGATTCGCTTAAATCTCACATGGAATATGATTCGACTTGATGGTGCAAGAAAATTCGCTCAATCATTAGCTTTGAACTCGTCGCTCATTTATCTTGACTTATCTTATAACTCTCTGGGCACGGCAGGCAGTGTGGCGATAGGAAGTGCTTTAATTCAAAATAATGTATTAGAAGAAATGAATCTCTCATTTAACTCGATTGATGCCGTGGGATGTATCTCACTTATCGCTGGTGTTATTGAAAATCGTAGTTTGAAGAAGCTTATATTAGATGGCAATCCTATTGGGGATCAGGTGAGTTTTCTTTGAGTAACCATCGTAACGCCTTGTTTGATAACCTCTACTAACTTTAGGGCATTAAAACTATTTTACTCTTACCTATTTTGAGTATTCGAGGGATTGATATCTCTGTAGCGAAGTGTAATGTGGCTATAAAGGATTCACATTGTTTCTTTGACTTTGATCGTATTGATACCGACTATATTCTCAACATGGAGAATGGCTTTCATCGATCAGTTGCCATTATACTATCACACTTTATTGCTGGACATCAAAAGTAAGCATTCTTTGGTCTTAAATTTGTCAACTTCTTTTGACTTCTTCGAATAGATTCAACTTTTCTAAGTGCGAGTATGCCGACTCCGTACCAAATGCTGCTAATAATTCTATATCTAAACCTTCGAAGGATAAGGCTAACAGTGACACTGATACCAATAGCAGTGGAAGTGTACCAAAAGTGCCAATCATTAGTGCTTGCAATAACTCAAATCTCGCCACAATGAAAGACCTGGCTCCAGTCTTCTCCAACATGAAATTCACTCCTTTAGATCTTCAACCAACTGTCTCACAGGATTGTGTCAATTTCTTTTCGGAAAAAGAGAAAGAATTATTATTAAATCTCGAGAAGTTAAAGCATTCCGCTTCTAATCTTCATGCTGCTGCTGAGTTATTCATGGAGATCGATCAAGACAACAGTGGTACTCTCGATAAGAAAGAGATCTCCTTTCTAATGAAGAAGATGGGTATTGATCTATCTGATAAAAGATTACAGGATCTAATGAAACGATTTGAAGCAGTTTATGCTGCAGATTGTTTAGATTTCTTGGGTTTCTTAGGGATGATAAAGCATCTGAAAGTGGAGGCAGACGTCAGAATCAAAGAGATGACACAAAGACCAATCTTAACCACCCCTATTGCCTCTTCTTCTGAAGAGCGTGAACCATTTATTCCCCCTGAGACCGGTATTCTCTCTCTCACTGTGATTAATGATCTCACTCGCACTGGTATATCGCGAGTCCTCACAACTTGCGACTGCGAACACATTCTAACGATCGTCAAGTCTATTGGAGGATCCAATTTTCTTGACATTGTCTTATCCTGTCTGGATCATAGTCTCTTACGTATGAATGAAGCTTTAACGCTGATTGATCTCTTGTTAATGGAGTCTCGCGATAAGGTAGACCTCGTACGTCGCGTATTAATGCAACTGTATGACTCCAATGATGCCATCTACTTTATTCATTCTGTCTTTCAACACAATCGTTCAGAAGTACTTCGATTAAAATGGGAATATGGGATGGTATTACGTCCTTTACTTGGTAATCCTAACGGTTATTATGTGCTTGATCTCTCGAAAGAGATTGATCGGAAGTGTTTATTAAAACTCGTCAAATTACATCATCAACAGAAGCATCGTGATATTCAAGGAGCATTAAAGATATGGGGAGGAGAAGCATCTGGTTTTGATGAAGCCTATCATATTCATATGAAGGATGTCTCTCAATTAGGCAATTACTCTGCCTTCCGTAATGAATTGCTTGATAATGAACCAGTGATTATGAATGACGCATTTGCATCAGCCTTACCGAACTCTGGCATCTTTCAATTTGATTTTATTCTCACGCCACGTCCTCCGAAACCCAACGATATTGTTCATGCAAAGACTGACGATCAGATGATACAAATCCTCTTGAAACACCACCTCCTCCCGACGAACGAAGTAGAGATTGCTGAGCAGAAGTTGGAGTTCTACCGTTATTTAAGTGATGAATCGTTGAGTTGTAATGGAACTCTGACGACGAATGATATGTCAACGAAGACGAGAGCAGAGGCGATCGGACAGCATATGAGTGACTTCTACTCACAACTGTCTAACAGAGCACAGTTATATCAAGAGGCAAGAGAGAAGATATGTAAGCCCGCCCCTGCCCCGACACTCTCTGTGACAGCAGTGCCAGTGACGAACAAGTCGTCACAGGGGCGACGTGTTCATACGGCTGCGTCAGAAAAGCCTAGTGGTGCGGGATTAACAAAGGACATGTTCCTTAGAGATACCTACCCTATGCCCACGTCACTGGTTAATCCGTATCAGTCAGGCACTAGCCGACCTGTCACGACCCGTCTCAATACCTCTTCTCGCAGTTCTCGTCCCACGACAGCGCACAACTCCGCCAGACCTGTGTCCAAGTATCTCCCGTCGACTTCCTCTAGTCGAGTGACGTCAGCACGACAAACATTACAGGAGAAAGAAAAAGAGAAGGAGAGAGAGAGGGAAAGAGAGTTCAACTTCTCTCTCGATACAAACGATTCCTATGACGAATTCAATATCTCACGATCGAGAGACGATTATGATATTCTAGAGGAGTTTGCCATGACGTCCCGTCGAAACACCACTGCTAATGCTATGATGAATAATGAGGGAGCGAAGACAGTCGACTTCAGTCTCGCGAATGACTTAGAGAACTTCTCTGTAGAGAACAAAGAGAAACCCAAAGAGAAGAAGAAGAGTGTCATCGTCAGTCCTCTAGACCTTGACAGTAAAGTACTTCAACATCAACAATACCTCCTTAAACGTCAGCAAAGTCTTCAATCCATGACTATTGAGCATAGTGCAAGTATTCAAGCCCTTAAAATTGATGTGAATCAGCAAGCGGAAGACGAAGAATTCCATTCACCGAAACAAGATAAATTGAAAGAAGAGGAAACGACGTTAGAGCAACAACTCATTGATAAGGTAAGAAGCCACCCTCCTTCCAAAGAATTCATATATTCCTTATCCATCATTTTTATAGGCGAGAAAGATGAGAGCACAACATGCTGAAGGAGATAAATCGAGTTATCTTCATCAATCACGTCGACGTAGTTTATATGATAGTACGAAAGATGATTTCTTAACGAAGTTTAAATCACTGTTAGACTCCATGACTGTTCAAGAGGCAACGAAAGGACATCGTTTAGTGGATGTATTAGACGATCTCTTCTCTAAGACATGGATCTATGCACGTCATCTTGCTTTAATGTTGGAATGCTTTGTGCAGTATGGTTATTATCGACAAACACCATATTTCGGGACTTATCGCGTAGAATTAGTGATCCATCTCTACCCACGAGTCATTGATCTTCATAACTTTGAACTTGTGATGAGTGTTCTCTCTCCTTATGAAGCAGCCTGTGTGACCTGTAGAATAGGCTTTTTAAGAGTGTTTAATCCTTGTAAACCTGAGGGAGCATGGGAGTTAGATCTCTCACGACATGAAGAGAGATTGATTGTCAAGATGTTGTGTATGTTAGGCATTTATGAACCGGGCAATAACTTCTTACATGCATCATTCCGCTGGTCAAGAGATGTTGAAGCTTTACCTGGTTGGGAACTGGTAAGATTTTTGATTCTTTTCCTTTCTCTATTCCCCCTAATGTTTATGATGATCTGGTCTGTTGTGTAGGGTCATGGATGGCTGACGGACGAGGGATTACCCACGAAGGGAATTTTAAGTGTGACGTATTATTCTGGCGAAGGGAAAGGTCTTCATGGTTGCAAAGCATTTGTTAGTTTTCGTAAAGCATTGTTAAATCTCGTCCTAATCCACGAGGAGGAGATTGTCGAGGAAGAGTTTGCACCGATTGCTATTCGTAATCTGGGCCGTTATGACTTGCCTGGAGAGAAGTGTTTTCAGAAGTATCGAGGTAAATTGATGTCTCTATAATTTCTAATCAATGATGATAATGGTAGTCTCATAGAACTATGGGAGAACTATTTCCTTCCTCTTCCTGAAGATCCAAAGAAGAAAAAGAAGAAGAAGGCACCCACTACGAAGAAATAATAATCGAAAGCGAAGGAACTATTTCATAATATCTATAGTAAACGAACTCTTTATTTCTGTGTGAGTAGTGCATTTGTGTGTCTTGTTTATTTGTGTGTGGTATCTTTGTTTGTTTGTTTGTGTGCTTTGATGTTACTCTTTGTGTGTAGTTTTCAATTTATGCTTTGTGTTAGTAGTTAGGTTCATAATAGAGTATCCATGTATGTATGATGATGATATGATGAATGATATTCGGAGTTTGTCTGATTGATTGTTTCACGAATTTTTTCCTCGTTTTTTCCCTTTTAAAACCTCTTTTTTTCAGGGAAATAATTCATTGTTTATTCATTCTCTCTTTCTTCCTTTCTCTTTCTCATTCGTTTTGATGATTTATTATCGAGTATTAAGTGTGTTTGATTTCTTTTTCTTTTTCTTCATGTTTATATTATGTCTGCTGTTGGTGTTTGTTTGTAACTCTTAACTTCATTCACAACTCAAGCGCTGCTGCCTAACTCTCTTTACATCTTTTACTAGGTAATGATAGCCCTGAATAGGTGAATCCTCTGGGATGAAAGCGTTGCCGTATGATTATTGTGAGAGAATAGCAAAAATTCGTGGTTGTTTCTGATATTGTAGTTGTATTGCTTCAGCTGATCTTGGATTTTGGTGATTGCTCTTCTGTTCACCAAGAGCGGTATCTTCTACCAATGATGATTGTGAAGTGTCTTCAACCCTCTCCAATCAAGTTTCCGAATTACTGATTGATATTCCCTTTTCTTGCTCTAAACCTTTCGTGCAGTCGATCTTCTAGTATAAATGCCTTCTTCTGTTGTTCTTTGCCTCAATTTCGACTTCTCGAGAGCGTGTGATTAGAAGGATTTCTTGTTTTTTCCAGTGATGGACGAATAAACCTGGAGTTAGAGAGTTTTGATCCCATTCGTTTATCCCTGGTTAATTTTACTTCTTTCAAGGCTTTCGATGCCCTTTTATCTCTTTCATCAGCTATTTTCTTCGCCTTTAATATCAAAGGAGGTTCGATCTTCTGTTTCGTTTTAATTTTTGATTTGATTTTCTGGACTGATTCGAATTAAGAGGAAAGATCAAAAACAGTCATTCTCAATCTCTTAAATATCAGTGAGTAAAATACAGGTAATCAATCAATCAATCGATCTGAATCATTCACTCATATCTCATATAGTCCCTCCCTCTCTTATACAGTGTAGATACTATATCGGTATCGGTAGGATTCTGTCGGTGAGTTTGCCGGTGAGGCCATGTTCA
>VFQN01005127.1_pt1 | contig 16420 bp, 29 predicted proteins | sample 3512371 | NCBI WGS metagenome assembly VFQN01 (sample SAMN10412370, study PRJNA504923) | tailings metagenome | isolation source: Replicate 2 from Balatoc abandoned mine | place: Philippines: Itogon, Benguet | collected 2017-08-28 | reverse complement strand
GTGTGACCATCATGCCCAAGGACATCCAGCTGGCCCGCCGCATCCGTGGCGAGCGTGCGTAAAGCAGCAGCTGCCTGGTCTTCGGCCCAACAAAACCCGGTGTTTCTCAACACCACTAACAAGGAAAACGCACGAGCACTTATAACTTGCTCAGACAATATCTGCTGCACGCGCTGCATTAGCGGCTGCTGCACTGTGCTTGCAAGCGTCCCAGCAGCGGGCTGGCTCCCGACACGTGCCATCACCGACCCATACGGCTACAATTTTCAGGTTGCACACGAGTGCCGGACGCTGCATGTTAGGTTAGCAGCGCCCTTTCAAGTTGTTGTCCTAGATAGAATCCGCTCGTCCGAGTCTACTGTACGGTGTCGTAACCGTATTGCCGTGTACTGCCTTTTTTTCCTAACGGTGACAGGCGCTTGACGGACGGACGGCTTCCGAGTAGCATTACAGTGAATTGCGCATCTACAATCCCCAGCATGCACTTTATCCTGAGATAGCTGTGTCTAGCTTACCCCATCCCAAGCCATGAAACTGACGCGCGGCGTCGACAGCGGTCACGCATACATGCTCACAGTTGTTTCCAGTAGCTGCACGTAATGGAGTCCAAGGTAGCTGCAGTGCCCTTATGCTGCTTGTCTGGCATGGGGTCGTTCTGAGCGCCTGACCACAACGCCCTAAAACCATTCGCAGCATGCCACCATTGCGTTAGTCAATGCCGATGCGCGCATACACAAGAGGGACGATCATGATGATGGGGCCAGCCGGTGGAGTTCGAACCGAAAACTCGTCATTATCGGCTCGGTCCTGCTCCTCGCCGGCCTTTCCATTGGCATTGGAGCAGGCATTGGGATAGGATGGGCAGCTCGCGGCAATGAAGGAGGGCCGCCGGTGGGTTACAAGCAGGACTTGCAGAAAGTATGCGGAAGGCCAACAGCCTACCGCCATCTCCGAGCGCTCCTTGCTGCTCCATGCCCTGCCTGAGCTCCCCCTGGCAGCCAGGGATGGACTGAAGCGCTGCGGCACTTTCATCATACACAATGTGTCAGCATCACCGTGCATGGAGTTGCGCCACCGTACGCCGCATTGACACACATGTCTCACACGCTCTGTCGCCACCTCAAGTCCTCCCGTGTTTTCTCTTTTCCCACCCCCGAAATGCCACCCCGCCACCCTAGGCGCCACCCACTACCTCCCCGCCCTCCGAAACCATCACCGCCGACTTCATCCTTCCCCTTCGCCCCTGGGGCGTGGCAGTGACAGCGGAGGCCTCCAACGATGTCGTCTTAACCGCCAACGAACAGTGGGCCACCCTGCAGCCCGCCATGCAGGCCCTGACCCCCCTGGTCTCAGCCCTCGCCTCCGAGACCGCCGTTGTGCCGCCTGTCGTACTCCGTACCTACCTAGCCAGCCTCACAGAGGGCCCCGCCGCCAGTTCACTGCTTTCTGGGCTATGGGAGACGGCTCAGAGGCTCCAGGGTGGGATGCTGACCGTCACCATTGGGGGCACAGCGGGAGGAGGGCAGGGGGGAGCAGGAGGGATGGCTGCAGGGGGCAATCCGTTGGGCGCCCGCCTTGCGGACGTAACTGCGGCGCTGGTGGAGGTGTTCCGCTGGTTGAGGCAGCAGCCGGGCGTGTGGGGCGGCGGGGGGCTGGGGGCGGCAGCGGGTGCGGCCGGCAGTGCACTCGGAGTGGACGTGGGTAAAGTGGTGAGTACCTGTAAAAAGCAGCATCTTTGGCATGGTCTGGGCTTTTTTGGGGCAACTTCCTTGCTCGCTTTGTAAGGCGTGCACGGTGCAGGGCTCCGTACGTTATCTTGTGCGCGTGGCTCGCTCTGTGCTGGCCTGCGCAGCAGATCCAGGCGTGCAGTCCGTGGCTTGCTGTGCACACCTCCCTACCTGGTAAACGGCATATCACACGTGGTGCACGGTGGACGTGGCACACGGTGCACTACACATGCCGGAGCTTGACCCTTCTGCATGTACGGATTCGTTCATCCACGTCATGCGGGCGTACCCACCGCAGCCCGTACGCTGATGCCCTGGTGTGCTGGGGGTCCTCACCCCTGCCCCCTGCCCGCCGCCCCTGCCCCCTGCCCCCTGCCCCCAACCCGTGTCTGCACATGCAGCTGTCCGAGGCCTTGTCGTCCCCTCAGCTGGCGGAGGCGGTCCGGGTGCTGCAGCAGTACTACTCGATGCAGCAGCTGCAGGTGGGTGGCACACAGCTGCACAGGTTGTGGAGCACCAAGGCAAATGGCGCATGAGGGTGAATGGACGCCTTACACTAAAAGAAACAGAAACAGTCCCAGACGCCTTACACTACCTCGTCACCTCCACGATTTGCTTCACGCAGTGCCCCACCCCACCTCGCTCCCCGCAGGACCTGCTGCGCGTGTGCTACCCCGCGGTGCGCTCCCTGGCCTCCGCCTTCCCCTCCCTGCGCGCCCTGGCGGACCAGCTGCACCCCGACCCCCCGCCGCCTAGCCCTGGCCCGCAGCAGGCCGTGCAGATCATGGTGGCCACCAATGGCAGCGACAGCGGCGCACAGGGGGACGGAGCAGATGGCGGAGGAGGAGCGGGTAGCGGCACGGCGGAGGAGTGGGGAGGAGGGGTGAGTGCGGGGGCGGTGGGCCGATGGGAAGGAAAGCGCGGGGTGTGCGGGAGGGTCGGGTGGCGGTGTCGGGTCTGGGGTGTTGGTGTTGGGAGTGGCGCCGAGGGCGGCCTGGGCATCCGTGCGCAGCGGTGTGCCTGTGGGAGCGGTGCCAGGGGTATTGGGTACCTAGGGCAATCAGAGAGTGCCTAACTGGGCGCACTTACCTGCGGGCACGTAGTGATGCTTTAGATTGCTGCTTGGTCTCTCGTGGTCACCTCCCATTCCATCTTCAGGGCGTGCCGGTTGACAGGTGCCTACCGTTCTAGCCTCGTGTGCTAGGGCCCGGTCATGCTGGTCATGCCCGACTGAGCGATTGCGCGTGCAGCAGCTAACCTTCTCGCAGCGTGGTGCTGACCGGCATGGAGCACAGGGTGTAGGTGCTCCTGCCCATGCACACTAAACTACCCAAGCACTGCCATTCGTAGCGCCCCTTACCGTTCCCCACCTTGGCCGCGGCAGGCATCCATCATCCTGCTACCGGACGTTCCCCACCTGCCTCTACTGCTCCCGGACGAGGAGGGGCAGGAGGAGGAGGATGGTTCCCCCGCCACAGCGGCCGCCAGCCCCGCCCAGCGGCGGTTGCGGCGGCAACGGCAACGGCGGCGGCTTGCAGCACGTGTCGATGACACGCTGCCGCCGGCTGCCATGCCCCCCGCGTCGTTCGCCGTACGGCCGCCGGAGGAGGCCCCTCGGCTGCTGATTCCCCTGGTTTTCCACGTCATGAGCTACAGGTGGGGGCGTGTGGGTTAATAAACTGGGTCATGAGCTACAGACGGGTAACAAGGGTGGTCGTGAGCTACAGGTGTGCGCGTGCATAAGGTGCCAAGGTGAGTCATGGCCCATGGGCTACACGTGGGTGCGCAAGACACCACATGGCACGGCAGGGCAGGGCAGGTCCCCCACCATGGCATCGGACGGCAGCCTGGAACCCATAACGTGAAGTTTGCGTAGTAAGCCCATGTCCCCCTTACACTTGCACTACTTATAGCTGCCCCGACATGCTACCCCATGCACATCGCGCACAGGAACGCGGACGGCAGCCTGGGCCCCCCCGGCGTGCAGTCCGCCCCGCAGGCTGTGGTGCGGCTGCTGCGGGCGGCCAACGCCATGGCGGCGCCGGCGGGCGTGACGCTGTTTGCCTCTGAGGTCCGCAGCGACCCAGACAGGTAGGTGGGGGGCGTGTGGGGGTAGGGGGAGGGCTGAGGTGGTAGGCGCAGAGGGAGGGCCGAGTAGGTGGGTGCCGTAGAGGGACCCACAGTGGGTGTGTACCCAGGGAGCAGTGGCCACGGTGTTCGAGGGTGGGAGAGAGGTGGGAGGTGAGGGGTCGCACAAGGTAGCATACTGGTGGGTATCAAGCATAGGGTGCGTTTTGCCGTACCCTCGAAAGGCGGCGAATAGCAGCGGTGCCGCCTACACTGATGCCCATCGTGTTATTGGGCGTGTTTGGGTCTGGGCCTGCGTCAATGGCCCCATGCCTATCGGTTCTTTCCTCACCGTCCTTTGGCTGTTCACGCACACACGCCCGGTCCCCGCCGTACCTGTACGACAGCTGGCCGTACCTCCTGCGGTACGGCGCCAACCGCACCACGTGGCTAAACTGCGCCGCCAACGGCGCCTTCGCCTACCAGCTGTGCGGCGATGTGGTGGCGGCGGCGGCGGCGGACTTCCCACGCTCGGTCAACGTGTGGGTTATGGCCGACGGACCGCCAGCAAAGTATAACGGGTACGCCTTCGCGGGCGGCTCCGCAACGGACCCGCTGCAGGGCCACGTGGGGCTCATATGGCAGGTGCTGAGTACAGGTGAGCATACATAACCAAATCCCTCATTCTTTCTTGGTGATCAACCGTAATTGTTATGTGGGCTGTAGGTTACGCATTGTGAGGAACGGGCTAGGGGTTGTGGTGGGTGCGGGAGGGCCACATCCGGCTCATGGCGCTCGCTTGGTAAGCGGTCAACGCGGGTATGCGGTCAACGCGGGTAGGTGCTGTGGTTATCTGGGTGTGGGTGCTGTGGATATCTGGATGAAGGTACATGGGTGCGAGGGAGTACGATGCAGGCGAGGTTGTGGCAGGTGTCGGGGCGAACTCGAGTGCAACACGTGGGCGAGCAGCCCTGGCACCGTGTAAGGGGTGCCAGTGGGCGGTGCTGTGCGGGAGGAAGCCGCGCGGCTATTCGTTCAAGACGACGCCTGAATGAATTCCCACCCCTGCTCCCCGTGTCACAGCGCCCCTCACCCCTTACTCCGTCCCTCTCAGGCCCCGGCGGCCTCAATACTCAGCTGTCGTACGAGAGCGGCGCCGCCACGCTATGGCACGAGATGTTACACCACCTGGGGCTAAGACACACCTTCAGCACCAGCGGCAGCTGCTCCGAAGACACCGCGGACGGCATCCCCGACACACCGCTCGCCACGGCGGCAGTGTACTCGCAGCCCTGGGCCATGGACGCCTACATGGCCTGCCAGCGGATCGTACAGTACGACATGCAGGTGGGGCGGTACGGATGTACAACACAAGGGGCCTGGCCGCAGCCTCTGGAGCCCGGACGTGTAGTGCTGCGGGGAACAGACTGGAGCACATGGCACCTGCATGCAGGCGCTCAGGGGCACGCCTGGTGCGTTGCTTACGGTATGACAATGGCATTATCTCGGCCGATCCCCTAGTCGAGCCTCCCGCCCCAATTCCATACCCCTATTGCCCTGCAGTCGGACTGGTCCCGTATCTACGCCGCCTGGCGCAGCACCCTAGGCATCCCAGCCGCTGACCAACTGCCGTTCGCCGACTCCTGCCCAGCCGCCCCGGGCCGCGACGAGGTGGCCAACTGGCTGACGTACACGTACGACGAGTGTAACGCCGCCATGGGGCACATCACGCAGCAGCAGCTGCGCGCCCTCCATGAGAAAACCGCCGCCGTCAACCCGCTGCTGTACGTGTGGGCGCAGTACTACGCAGTGAACCCGCCTCCGGCGGCGGCGGAGGTGCTTGACGGCGGCGGCGGCGGCGGCGCGGCTTCGCCGCCGCCGCCGCCGGATCGCGGCGCGTCGCGCGGCTGCCCGCCGCAGATGACCCGCAAGGGGTGCAAGTGCAAGGACACGTGGATGTACGGCGGGAAGTTGTACCGGGGGTGTACGACAGAGGACGCGGCGGCGCACGGCGGCAGCTGGTGTGCGGTGGACTTGCAGGACGGGTGTACGGCTCCGCAGAACGGCTGGTGGGACCTGTGCACGCCGGTGGAGCTGCTGGGGTGTACGGCGTCTCCCCCGCCGCCGCCAAGCCCGCCTCCCGCCAGACCGCCGCCGCTCAGCCCGCCACCGCCGCCGGCTACCGGCCCGCGCTCCTGCGGCCCAGGTACGGACACGCAAGCCGCTCCGGGCTGCCGGTGCTCTTTGCCATTGTCGGTACCACGGCGACCCTGGAAGACCCGGAGGGACCCACAGACGTACACAGTACTGGCGGCATGCTGCTTGCTGCGACCTGCACCCCTAGTATCGCACCATGCCGCACGTGCCTGCACCACGCCTGCAGCTTGTTACACAACACGCACACAACACGCCCTTCCTGTTTCACGTGTCATCCCCAACAGGCGCCCCCACGCTCAGCGGCCTGACGTGCGCCACCCAGCGCTGGACCCTGGCTGTCCTGGACGCCGCCGCCGCCGGCGGCAACAGCCCCAGCGGCCCCCTGCAGCGCTACAGCGGCTGCGCCAACCCCAACGCCGACCCCCTGGGCGCCTGGTGCGCCCTGCCCAAGGGCCGCACCACGCCCTCTGGGGCCTCGTGGGACTATTGCCTGCCAGCATGCAACGAGACGCCGTCGCCGCCATCGCCATCAACGTCGCCGTCGGCGACGTCCTCGCCACGGCCGCCGTCGCCGTCGCAGCAGGCCAGCGTGCGACCAGGTGGGTGTGATATGCACCGTGCGTTTAAGGATGCGCGTGGGGCATGCGGTGTGTGGCAGAGTGCTGCGGGAGGGGTTGCTCGTTGCGGGGAACAAAAGGAGGGAATTGACGGGCCTGTGGGCAAAGGGCAGACGACCAAGTGGGGTGCAATGGTGCCCTGTTGGCTGTTTTGAGGATGAGAGGAAGCGTGTGAGAAGTCAGGTACTGGGTGAGGCAAGAGCAGTTCTTGTGTGTGTGTGCTACAGCTCCGAGGGCGGCGCGCCAACGCGGTCACGCTGCGCGATTGCCTGCCACCAGGGGATCTGACAAGCTGCTTTCCCCTGTCCGCCGGCCTCACTGGGATGGCAGGGGTGCAGGTTACAGCATCACACATGCAGAACCGCTGAACCAGCTGTTCTGACTCCCTTATGCCCATTGCTGCACGTCAGCAAGTGGCTGCCCAGTCGCCGACCACCATGAGCCGTTTGCATAGAAGTCCAAGAGTGCTACACGTGACGACTGAACGTCTAGTGTAACACACCTGAGGCTGTATACAGGCTTGATTAAGTCCGTTGTCTCCCGGCCCCCCGCCAGGCTGCACCACCACCGCCACGCAGCTGCCCCCCGGCTGCTCCTGCAAGGCCGTGTGGGCGGCGGCGGTCAACGGCACGCGCTACCGTGGCCTCACTGGCTGCACCGCCTTCCCTGTGGACGCCCGCGGCGTGTGCGTGGCGGAGGGCTGCACCACGCGGCGCAACAACGGCAAGCTCTTCACGTGCGTGTGCCCCCAGGGGTGATCCACGCAACATAATGGCGGCAGTAGGTGGCGGGTAGCAGGGTGCTGGACGCTAGCGTGGCTGTAATGCCCTGCTGCACAGCGTCTTGCGGCCGGGCGGGGGCTTGTAGTGCCACCATGGCAGGCAGTGTCCTGCCTGACTGATGGGGCCACTACTGCAGTGGTCATCGTTCAGGGCTGGCGCTATAACGGACGAGGAAAAGCGCTGTGCTGGTGGCAAGGGACGCCGCAACGGCGTGTCCCGGTGATCGATGCAGTCAGGGGGCATAGTCTGGGATAGCCGCAGTCTCTAGGCTGTGCCGGGTGCCTGTAGGTTTAGACAGTCCACGGTATGGTATACTGGCCAGTCTGCACGGAAGCCGTGCCGTTGTCCAGTCCACGGTATGTAGTTAGGCAGTTCGTCACGGTTGTATTGGTAGTTAGGGGGCTGTTTGAATAGTCGTTGCACCGCAGGCTTGTGCAGTGTGGCCGTGGGTGGCCGAGGGATGTCCGCACGGTGTGCTGCAACATGCACTGCAAGGATGGGCACAACGCATAGCAGGCTTGGAAGCAAACACCTTGAAGAAACGTTTGCGGGTGCACCAGCCATCGCTGTTGGCACCAATTCATATATGCCATAATGTGATGTTGGCGCTGAAGGGCGCGCTCGTGTTCTGTTTTTTTTCCTTCGTGAGAAGCAGGGGAGAAGGTTACAGGGGCTAGGAATGGGGTGCCTCAGGTGGCACGTGTATGGGGGCCGGCTGTACGACGAGTACGCATTGCAGGAGGCATTCACTGATAGGGGTCAATTGGCATGTCAGATAGAGCTGCATGGGGTATCGTCACCAGCTATCACGGTAGCTGCACAACGCAGTTAGCGCAACTGGCTTCGGGGTGCTCTCGACTGCTGCAGGGGCAGCGACGGCGGCGGTGTTGCGGCGTGACTGTTGAGGTGTCGCGGTGATTGGGTGCCGCTGGAAGATGTTGAAGAGATCAAAAGACGGTCAGCACTACCCTTGTAGGTTGGTCGTCCTGGGTGATGCGGTGTTAACCTGTGGGGGCAAGAGTCGGGGGTGCAACGGGTGCCATGTGTTTCCAAGCACCGTGTAAACTTCTCACGAAGGTTCAGGATTGGGGTGCGCCCAGATTTTCCGCACGTGTTGTGGTTGCCGCTTGCCATAGCTCGCATACCTGAACATACACCGAGTTACCGGCGAGTGTCACATGCACCTCAAATCAGGCAGCAGCGTACGGTACCTGTACCTTGCGGCCCCAACACGCGCACCTCACACGGTTTCTCGCGTTTTACGCGTACCCAATGCGCGCACCTGAGGACCCAGGATGGCAAGCAGCCAACGGCCTGCAGGAAACACGTTTCATTTGATCCAGATTGATCCTGCCCACCTGCTGCCCATGTCGCCAGGTTGCGTCACTTGGGCGCCTAGCATAACCCCTGCTTAGCACTCTCACGGTGCCTTCTCTTTTCCCACAGACCCCCTGCACATGACACGCCTGGCTGAGGCACGTAGCTGGCTGGGTGCAGGGCAGCTCAGCCCTGGGGCAGTTGTGTCGACTGTCGAGGCGAAGCCGTACCCATGGGACGACATGCAGGAAGCGCGCGTCCAGTAACGTCGTTGCTGCTACATGGTTTGGTAGTTTTACTAACGCGGTTGTTGCAGATACTTTACACTAGAGGCCTCGCGCCGCAGCACGCAAAAGTCCTTGTACTTCGTTTCCTCTCACTGCTAAGGAGCCCTTGCTCACAAAATATTGGATTCAGATACACGAAGGCAGCTTAGCAAGATGGGGCTCTTAGGGTCTTCCAGTGTGCATATGTCAGGGCGATTCAGCGTAAGCGCGCGGGTTGCTCCCATTCCTTAGCCCACCCGGTAAAGGAGGCAATCTAATGACCAAGCGATCATGTAACTATGTCGACTGCAGGCGCAAGGTGCTCTTGGAGGGAGCAATAGCCAGCAGCAACGACAGAACGCCAGGTGGGCAAGGGCATGCCGGGTGGCTTCCAAGTGCCTTCTGGCGTGGGACGCTTTGCACAGACAGCAAGGCAATTTCCTCACTGCCTCGTGCCGATTTCCTATGGGAAGGGTTTTGGGGCTCTTTGGGCTGCTTCCAAGTTGTCAGCGGGAGCTTACCCCTGCTGGGTGCATGCACTGTCCGCAACCGACTGCAGGTGCCAGCGGTGTCTACAGCTAGGACACTGGACGTACGAGTGCAAGAACGAGGCAGCGTACTCGGCACGGCCCTCCAGGACTCAGCAGCTTAAGAAACCCAAGGTAAAGTTCCAAGGGAGCCGTGGGGAGTTGGAGGGATGTGGGTTGGGCATGGTACGGTGATGGGGAAGGCAAGAACTACTCAGTGGTGTGCGGGACAGGCTACTACCTTGACTCCGTGTGTACTGCAAACCGTGGAGGTACTGCAAGCCTCCGTATGGCAACAACGTCCCATGTGGGTGGGGGCTCGCAGTTGGGGTTATGTGCCTTTGTCCCTATCGTGGAGGCGTCTTGGGAGCCAGCTGATTGCTCCTTGAGGGACTGGTACCTACTGCACTACCCCCAGTTGGTCTGCGTGCTAATACCGTGTTCCATGTCAACAGCGCAAAGGCAGCATGCTCCCAGCTGTGCACCATTTCCCGAAGTCACCCCTTGGGTTATGTCCCTTACCCTTCGCGTCCACCTTGTCCCTCGTACACACACCGCTCCTTCCTGGTTTCCAGTGGCTTCATCGTTCGTCCTCATCTGCACGAACGCGTCCCTTACTTGCCGCCTGTGCACCCAGCACACACCAACTGGCTCTCCTTGTCCTACTGCGTAATCCTTACCCCCAGGCCCAGCCCAAGTTCATGTCTGCCGAGGAGGTGCCCGTGGAGTTCCGAGGCCGCGACGAGACCGAGGAGGCGGCCAAGAGGCTAGCTGCCCTTGCCAAAGCCCGCGAGAAGCTGGGGAAACACAGCAAGAGGGACAAGGGGCGGCAGGGGCGCAAGGATAAGCGAGTACGGAAGCGGTCGCCGTCCACCAGCGGCAGCAGCAGCAGCAGCGAGAGCGGGAGCAGCTCGTCGTCGGATGACAGCGACACGGACAGCGGCAGCAGCGGCTCTTCGTCTTCGTCCAGCGGCTCGGACAAGTCGTCCAGCAGCAGTGGGACGAGCAGTGGGACGAGCAGCGACAGCGGGACGAGCAGCGACAGCGGGACGAGCAGCGACAGCAGCGGTGACTCGGGCAGGCGGGGCGGCGGCGGCCGCCGGAAGGGCGGCAGAAGTAGCAGCAGCAGCAGTGACAGCAGTGGGTCAAGCTCAGGGTCTGACTCGGACTCGGACTCAGGCTCCAGGGGTGGGAAGCGCAGGCGGCGGCGGTAGCGGAGGGGATACGTTGGGGCGTGTGTCCTGGTGTGGGGCAGGACGTTGTGCCGCCTTGGGAATGGTGGGGGAAAGAGGCTTGGGTGGCACGGACCGTGGTCGGTGCACTGACGGGCGCAGGTGGTCGTGGCCGGTGTTGGCAGGTTCGAGGTTGAGGATTTGTCGCGCCGCCTGACGGAACACAACTTGACGTGTTTACGGTAAGTTGAGCCAGGTGTCATACCATGGGTGCCTCGGGCCATGGTGCCAGGGTCATGTTAGCGGGCAACTCATGTGAACACCTATCCAAGCTGCGTGTCGATCTTACTGTGTTTTACCGGCTGTACGAAGCCGGACCGGACGCGTGCTGTGTGCCGCTGGCTCGATGCAGCCCGAAGCGGTTTTACACGGTTCTCTCTGCATCTAGTGTCGTCACGCAGCCGCCGTACGAGCCTGTTGACTTGGTTTGGTTTGGTTTTTTACAGCGGACCCCTTGATGGCGTGCCAGTGTCGTGGCAAGAGGGAGCGTTGTCCTCTGTACCAGTGTTGATGTGCATGATGGGCAGCGGTGATCTTTGGGGCCAGCAGTGGCTGCACGTCGGGGGGCTGGGGCGCAGGCAACGGAAAGACACTGTTGGTCGAGCTGCACACCGTCGCACGGAAGACAGGTGTAGATCAGGGAAGCTGTAAATAGACATTGACTTCTTGCAAGTTACAAAGGGGTACCGGTACCGGTATGCTGTCCATTAGCCTTGCCAGCGGCCCTGGAACGCTGCACGGGCGCTGTCTGTGCCGTTGGGTTTATATGTTGAACGTGAATATTCCCATGCTTGGGTTAATTTGCCTGGGTGGCACGCCAACATGGAAGTACAAGGCAGCAGGCACCTCAAGCACCGACACATCGTACCAAGCATACGTCCTTTGGTCCATATGCTGGACAAGGGGCGATCACAGAAGGCAGGGCAGGACTGTGAATCAATACCGGTAGGGCTTATGTGCAACGCATTCCGGCGCCCCAAGGCCCACTGGCTCCTTCACCCCCTTGTGGCATGCAAGCCAAGCTTCGCACATCCGGCGAGCCTGTCCGGTCAAGCCCCAACAACGCACATGCTTCAAGAGGTGATCACATGAAAGAGGTGGCCTTGCAGCTGAGTTGCTCACTAGCCAGCAAAGGTACACACGTGCCGGTTGCAGCACAGCCCGTCGCCCTCCACAGCCCCAGGCCTCTTGCTCCGCTTTCTACGCGCCGTCCTTACGGTACTAACGCCCCACCTCACACATTTACACCTGCGCAATATCTGTACATTGCCCTCCAGCCACGGCGCCTAATTACACCGTCAGCCGATGTCCCGCAGCTGCCCCGCTGGCACGGCGACGGTTGCCGCCCTTTGCAAACCGAAGAACCGCAAGTAATACCTGCCCGGGAGACCCAGCAGACATGCGGGTAGCGCTTGATAAGTTGGGCCAGGAGCGGGCAAGGCTCGAGCCTTGATATAACCGGGCGGTAGCTCGGACGGGCAGGTACTCCACCAGCCACCCGCCTCGATCCACCTGTTGCGCTATTTCTTGAACCGCACCACCACGCAGCTGATGTTGTCGTTGCTGCCGCGCTGGAACGCCTCCTGCACAACAAGACAGCAGCGCGAGTAGTGCAGTACGACGTTACGGCTGGTGAGATGTACGACAGACAACTATGCTTCCATTTGTGAGCTTGAGCAGGAGTGGGGGCATAGGCGGCCCACTGCCACGTTGCGAGGAGTACCAGGCAAGCTATCAACAGCCAGCACAAGCTGTATTTCCCCAAATGTACAGGCTGTGAAGGATACGGTACGGTAGTACGAAGACGGGCAATCCGTCTTGCTCACCTCTGTGACCTTCTTGGCGGCCTGCTCCGGGTCCGCCACATCACGCACCAACGTCACCGCCTCCTGCAGGGCCATTACAATACGATGCAAACTGTTGATGTCGATTATTGAGAAGCACCGTCAACACAGCGCGCCGTCCGACCCCGCGCGCCCAAACCACGGACCAAACAGGACCAAACCTGGATATGCACTCCGGGCGCACAAGGGGGCAGGGCGGATGGTCATCGCCCGCCACGCCTCTGCCGCACCAACCGCACACGGCTCAAGCTCACGCACGCACAATGCTCCCTCCACCCCGCACCGCAGCCATCCACCGCACCCAGCAATCCCGTCAGTATCCGCACCCTCCCATCCCCATCATCACCTGGCTCGTCATGACGTCCCACAGCCATCCTCTCCACCACGCCATCACCACGTAACCATGCCGCCATCCGCCCTTCCCCCACCATGGACCGCACAGCGATGCCGCACGCATGCACCGCCTTGCAGCGCACAGAACGCCCCATGCATGCCCAGAACCACGCAAAGGTGCACACCCACTGAACTGCTCCAGGTTTGCCTCCCCCTCCCCACACACCGTACCCCCAAACCGTTTGCCACTTTGCCGCTCCGCGGTTACTCGCCCCCTTCCCCACCCACCTGGTTCGTCATGACGTCCCACAGGCCGTCGCTGGCCAGCAGCAGGAACTCATCCTCGCCCGTCAGGCTCTCCTCCGCCACCGCCGGCGTGGCGATGACGTAGCGCTTGAGCGGGCGGTCCCCGAACGCGCGCGACACAGCCAGCACGCCGCCCACGCGCCACGTGCCCGCCCACACCACCACGCCGCCGGCCGCCTCGATGCGGCTGCGCTCCTCCTTGACGTTGGGCTTGTGGTCGATGGACAGCGGGACGGCTGGGGGTACAAAAGGGAGTGGGGGAAGGGAGGCGGGGCGCGGCATTAAGGCCTGTGAGAGTGCCTGCCTGACGGCGCTGGACAATCTTTCACGGTGGACGAGGATACAACCTTACCCACCGCATACGGCCAAGGTTCAACAGGCCCTGATAGATACCGTTGGTAATCGTTGCGCCATTCTGGGCCCCGCACCCCAGGGCCGCTTGTCCGCGCCTCCCCAGTACCGTGCACGCCTCGCCCTTCCTCTCCCTCCTCGCCCCGCCCCCCGCACCTTTCCCTCCCCTGCACAGCACCGCCCGTGAGTCCCCCACGTTGGCCACCAGCAGCCGCTGCCCCACGTGTACGGCAGTGACTGCCGTACACCCGTCCTCGCGCGTGGCGCTGCTGTCCTGCCGTAGGTACTGGCTGTCCGTGGCCTCGTAGGCGTCGACTGGGCGGGGCGGGGGCAGGGGCGTCACGTGTCAGTGTGAGGGGCGAGTGCGACTATGGAATTAACATGGCAGCAGTGGGCACAGAGGCACATGGGCTGGCGGATGTGTTGTGGTGGAGTGCGGCGCGTTGGTGTTGTGGGTGAGGGTGAGATAGACGTCAGGTCTTGCGGGTGAGTTGAGTTGAGTTGAGTTGAGGCGAGGTGGGGCCAGGTGGTGTGAAGGGGCGCGCGGTCAGTGGCCATCAAACCGAAAGGCCCTTCCATACAGGACATGGCCGATGCTGGTGTTGGCGGATGCCAAGGTTCCCCGGGCAGCAGTTCAGCTGCTTGTGCAGTCGTTGCTGCATGGACGATAACTACAAGCTGCTCCCGTGCTTCAAAGCACGCTATTTGTCGCCTCGCCACGTCTGCTCCCGCTGAGACCCCTGGTGCCAAATGTCACCTTCCCCTCCTCTGCTCCCCCCTTACTGTTCCACCCGCCCCCATGCAAAATGGAACATGAGCATTACCGGCTTGCCTTCAGCCCCGCCGCCCCACCCAGGCAACATGCCGAATGCCATGGCTCTGCAATGTTCCCTGCGCATCCGCCCTTCGGCTCACCTACGCATGCAGGTAGGTCGCTTAGGAACTTGGCGCTGGGGTAAGCACAGCACGCATGGGCAGGCAATGGGCGCGTGGGTAAGCTGGGGGACACGCTGCCTCAGGGTACAGGCAGGGTGTGTAAGGATCAAGGGCACCTGTGCCGGCATACGGAAGCGGCAGGTCGTGCCTTGCGCTGTGTGCAGCGGAGGGCGGGCGCAGCCCTACGTGCACTGTGTGCGTGCAGTAGCGGACACAGCAGCTGCGACGTGCTTGCTAGGCACTGCTCACCTCTGCATCATGTTGATAAAAATGTTGCTGCGTACGAAGTCGGCTGCGGTGGGCCCGCCGTGGCCTGCACGTGCAGCCGACGGCACCTCGGCGTGAACGTCAGGGGTGGAAAGTGGACGTGGTCGTACTGGGTCATACCAGTAGGCCGGCGCCATTGCGATGTACAGGTGGCGGCGCAGCAATGGAACTGTTGCGCCCAGCACTCATATTAACCGCTCTTGACGCACACACGAGGCTATCTGACCCGGTCTGACCTGGTCTGACCGCTGCTGCAACCCAACCCTTACCGTCGAAGATGCCGAACAAACCAACAGTTTGCCCTGTCCTAGGGTCCTTCTTGAACTGCACGCGGGAGAAGGGTGTCGGAGAATGGTTCTTCGGGGGCAAACGAAAGGACGCGCAGCACAGGGAGGGCCTCCCCACGCCTCCGGCTGGGCCATACCCCTACCTCCTCACCTGTGCACAGTGGAAGTCCTCCATTTGGTTTCGCTTGCCGCGGAGAAGCGAGAAACCGAAACTGGCCCGGCCGTCCTCTCTGCGTACACAGTATCGAACGTGACCACATTGCGGAGTAGGCGGTGGTGGCATCGAGGGGCCGCCCAGTACGCGTACCTGACTTCTGACCCTGACAAAGACGCTGCCATTCCGAGACCAAAAGGACCTTGTATGCTAGTGTCCTTCTGTGGGCTGAGGACTTGATTCACAAACTCCATTTGGGTTCGCTGGAGCTGGAGGAGCTCGCGCCTAAGCCCCTAGCGCCAGACTCCACTATATAACGGATGTGACCTAAGCGTTATCGCATCTTGCTACCTCTTAAAGTGATTATGCCGCCGCGAAATAGTCACCAAGAACGTAGTTGCAATGTGCTGTAACAGGAGTCACCGTTACAAGTACCAGTTTTTGCTTGAACCAAGTTAAGAGCGAAATAGTTATGCACAAGCAGCACGCAGTGTTCGTCAGGTGAGTGACTGCGTCGCAGTACGACACAGCCCAGTTGCCACACTTCCTCACGCCAGCTTGGAAAGGCCCAAGAGGACTGGAGTACCCGGTGCCCTGCACGTAACATTCAGTCCCTGGCCGCTAGCCACTGCCACGTCGCCAGACTGGTCCTGGCCCCACTTGTCTGACCAGTTGCCCCTAAGGATGCAGTCCTGTGCACCCCTTTCGACTTGCACCGCTCACCACCACGACCCAGGCACTTGACATTGACGCAACAGTGCCCCCGAGTCCCTCAGGAACGTACACCGTCCATCCACATCAAGAGTCAATGTCGGTCTGCAATGCGCCGCCCTACCACTCCCCCCTTCACCCCACGTACCCTAACATCACCCCTCTCGCTTGTCCACTCGCGCGCACGCCCTGGAACGACCCAAGCCAACCACGCCGTCGCCCTCATAGCTGCGTGTATTTAGGCTTTAGCGGCGTTGGGGTCGGCCCAGCTGACGCCGCCGCTCATGATGATGCCAATGATGACGCCGAACAACCCCAGGGCGCTGCCGAAAATCTCCACCACCAGAATCTTAACGAACAGGGTGCTGTTCTGGGCGTCCGAGAGGGCGCAGCTGCTGCCCACGATGCCGACGCACATGCTGCGGGGGGGGGGGGGGGGGGAGGGGGGGGGGGGGGGGGGTGCGAGGGGTGGAAGGGGGTGAGGGGTGTCTCCGCCCACTGATGAGGGATTGGGAAAGTGTGAAGATAGGGGAAAGTAA
>VFQN01005126.1_pt1 | contig 16421 bp, 16 predicted proteins | sample 3512371 | NCBI WGS metagenome assembly VFQN01 (sample SAMN10412370, study PRJNA504923) | tailings metagenome | isolation source: Replicate 2 from Balatoc abandoned mine | place: Philippines: Itogon, Benguet | collected 2017-08-28 | reverse complement strand
GATACATTAAAAAAGGGACCTGTAAAACTTATCCAGCAGTAACCCAAACAAAAAAAGCGCGAGGCAACACCCCGCGCTTATGATGAATGAATTTCAATCGAAAATCGACCATCGCCAATCGAAAATAGGCGTTACCCAATCGCTTCCGCGCCGGTATCTTTCCAGCTTCGCGAATTGGCTGATTCAATGACCGCTTCGCATACTTTTTGGGTTTGGAGCGCGTCTCTGAACGTAGGGCCGCAAGGCTCGCCCGTTTCGAGGCTTTTGAGGAAATCGGCCACTTGGTGAATGAAGCTGTGCTCGTAGCCGATGCCGCAGCCCGGAATCCACCAACGGTTCATGTACGGTTGGTCGCCGTCGGTTACGTGGATAGAGCGCCAGCCGCGCACGATAGATTCGTCGCTGTGGTCAAAATATTCGAGGCGGTTCAGGTCGTGCAGATCCCAGCGGATAGACGCGTGCTCACCGTTGATTTCAAAGGTATAGAGGGCTTTGTGGCCACGAGCATAGCGCGTAGACTCAAAAAGCCCCAGGGAACCGTTGGCAAAATGGCAATGGAAAAGGCAGGCATCGTCGATACCCACGGGCTGTACTTTACCCGTGATTTGGTGCATACGCTCCTTAACAAACGTTTCGGTCATGGCCGATACGTCGGTAATGGCACCGTTGAGCCACATGGCGGTATCAATACAGTGCGCCAATAAGTCGCCCGTTACGCCCGAACCAGCCGAATCTACATCCATGCGCCACAGGCCCGTTCCGCCCTGCGGCAGGTCGGCGTTGATGGTCCAGTCTTGGAGGAAGTTGGCGCGGTAGTGAAATATCTTGCCCAGCTTGCCCGAATCCACGATTTGCTTCGCCAACGTCACGGCGGGTATGCGGCGGTAGTTGTACCAAACGGTGGTTTTCACGCCCGCTTTTTCGGCGGCTTCCACCATCGTTTCACCTTCGGCCAGGGTGCGCGCCAGTGGTTTTTCGCACAGAATCATCTTACCTGCAGCGGCAGCGGCCAAAGCGATTTCGGCGTGGCTGTCGTTGGGCGTACAGATGTCGATGGCGTCAATATCATCGCGGGCCACGAGTGCTTTCCAATCCGTTTCGTAAGATTCGAAGCCCCATTGTTCGGCAAACGCCTTTACCTTCTCGGCGTTGCGCGAGCAAACCGCCTTCAATACGGGATGATATTCTAATTCAGGGAAAAAATTTGCAATTCGGTTATATCCATTGGAGTGCGTACGGCCCATCAAACCCGTTCCTACCAATCCAATGCGTATTTGTTTTTTTTGTGCCATTTTTCTTTAAGTTGTTAAGGGTTAACAAATTACAAAGCTACACTTCGAAAGAAGACGTGGAAAGTTTTTGAAACTTCCCACGTCTATAAATCTCTTATGCTTCGTACCAGCCGTGTGCCTTACGCACGTTGATCATCGTAGCCAGAATGTCATTCCAAGTTTGTTGCTTGGTCATCACCTCGTTGGCAAACATACAGCCATCCCAGCAAATGTGCTTGAAGGCTTTGGTAAGCTCACCACTTTCGTCGCGGAGCCAAAGTCCAGCGTCATGCACTACGTCCAGCTTCCCGTTGGGGTCAGTGGCCAAGCAGTGGCGCCCCGTTTTATCGTGTGAGCCTGTTCCGTGTACGGTTCCGTCGTTTTGAGCCACGTGGAAATCAATCGTCCAAGGACGAAGCGCTGCGGTCAATTTCTTCAACCCGTCTAAGAATGTTTGGCGGTCGCCCCACTGAAAATCTTCGGGCAGGATGCGGTGTTCGGGGGCATTGTAGCCCAACAGATATAACGTGGTGTGCGACATATCAGCTTGGAAACCGATATTTTTACGGTCTACGGCTTCGAGGGTTTCGAGCATGTATTTCCAGCTGTGCATTCCGCCCCAGCAGATTTCACCTTCGGCGGCCAAACGCTCGCCAAAGTCGGCGGCTACGTCGGCTGCTTCGCGAAATGTTTGGGCAATGAGTTTGGTGTTGCCCGCAGGATCAGCGGCCCAGTCGTGGGGACTGCTTGCCGAGTCGATACGGACGATACCGTTGGGACGAATGCCCATTTCGCGCAGTTTTTGGCCGATGTGACAGCTTTTACGCACCATTTCTACAAATTCGGCACGTTGCTCTTTGGTACCCATGGCAGGGCCGCCCCAAATAGGAGCCACCAAACTACCGATTTCGAGGCCGTGTGCGGCTACTTTATCGGCCAACCGTTTGATGCCATCGTCCGAAATATCAAGGTCGTAATGAGGATCAAAAAGTCCAAGGTCAACTCCATCAAATTTAACACCGCCCACTTCCGCCGCAGCGGTCATTTCCAGCATGGTATCAAGTGAAATCGGCGGTTCGGAATCGGGGCCTTTTCCTACAATACCCGGCCAAGTGGCATTGTGGAGTTTAGGATAATTATTTTCGGGCATGTTGATAAAAGTATTAAAGGTTAATAGTTAAGTGTTGTCTGAATATCTGTCAACCACGGCAAGGTCTGTTTAGTCCTTGCCGTGGTTAGGATTAGAGTACTAAATCAGGGTTGTTGGGACCAAAGTGTTTTAGAATCACGATTGGGTCGTTAGCCGACGGATTGCTGATTACAACCCCTTCTTTTGCCGCTGCTTCGCTCACAAAAAACTCATCGTTGGTCAATTGTCCGTACCGAATCAACGCGGGAGTTTCGATGTCCCACACGCCAAATTTGCCGTGGCCTTGCATCACAATCATACCATACGCTGCCGCGTCTTTGATGGTCACGGTGGCGCCGGGCATGACGGTGAGTTCTTTGGCACTGTATGCAGCGGATTTATAACAAATCCAGTTTTCTACGTATCCTTGAGCTTGCATATCTTCCAACGGCCGTACGGGCTTAGGCATCATAAAGTGGTTGGCGGCAAAATTGGGGTCAACATTGGCTTCCCAGTCAATCACCGAAACCAACTCGTCATAATCACCTACCTTGTCTTGTGGCGTGCCATTCCAAAGCAACTCTTCTGGCACAATTGCCTCATTGACAAGGCTTTGATACATTGCAAAAATATCGGATGCTTTTTGTGGCTCGTAGGTGCACAAGCTGCCTGGCGCGTGCAAAATACCTGGGGGCACGTCCCAGCCTGTGCCTGGTTCTAATTTATAAGCTGACGAAAAATTGGTAATTTTGTTGTCACCTTTGTTGAAGTCCATCAAGCATTGCTTGATTTGTTCTTTGGTTGTACCCGGAGTAATTCCGAAGAATGTATAGGGGAAATCACCACCGTGGTTGTTGAGTTGGGGAGGGAAATAATAGGCTTCGGGTTTTCCATTTTGCCCTACCAAAGCCGCCTTTTCATCGTTATGGTGAATGTGGTGCGGCAGGGGGCCCATGTTGTCAAAAAACTTAGAATACATGGGCCAGCTTTTGTACTCATCCCACAGACGGTCACCGATGATTTCGCCTTTCAGCTCGTCGATAACGTCTTTCAATAACAATTGTTCGGTTGTATCTCCGTCCTGAAAAACCACTTTGCTCAAGCCTTCGTGCTCGCCTGTCAACGGACCGTTTTTAGCGGGCGTGGTTGACGACAGCCAACGCTCGTCGATACCGCCGCGCACACCACCCAACACGTAATAATCGTCGGGGTGTAATTTAATTCTTCGTCCGGGTACGCAAAAAGAGCGCGGTACCCATGTAGGGGCTAAGCGTAAAATCCCTTTTCCTTGTTCTAAGGCTTTTGCTGCTAAACTTACATTTGCCATTTTCTGTATAAAGTGCTCGTGCACAATTTAATAGTTGATTGTTGTTCGTTATTATTTTATTTGCAGAAACAGGTTACAATGTCAAAACCTCTATTTCCAAATCATACGTGCGGCGTTCGCCAGGAGCCAACTGAATGAGCGTATTTTGTGCTCTGGCCGTTGCCTGTCCGATGGGCGGGTTGGTGCCCGGCTCGATACCCGTCACGTATTCGCCTTTGCCCCAATGCTGCCAATTGGTCATCCATGGCAGTTGATTTTTCTGAAAACGTATCGCTAATTCAATACCCAGGGAAGCGTTGCGTATTCCACAATGGCACCTACCCGCAGCATCGGCATCAATATCAATAAAGGCCGCTTCTTCTCCACCTCCATTGTGCGCTTCCAGCGGGGCAGGGCAGGTTTTAAAATCATTTCCTTCTCTGAAAATCGGGTTGTTGGGATCACCATCACGCGATTTCCACGCGCCTTCCCACACAATTTCGGCACCTTCATCTACCAGCGGCCAGCCCAAATTGCAGTGGTACAGCATCATGTGCGGGGTGGTGGTATTGGCGCGGTTAATCACTTCATCATGGATGCGAATTTTGGCCTCGCCGAGGGTTCCCGAAATGGTTCTCCGTAGTTCCAAAATAGGCCCAAAGACCTGCGTTTGCTTGATAATTCCCGTAATACTCATCTCCATTTTGCCAGCAACAGGGTCGGGCTGGATGATGGATTCAATTTCGGCGGGAATGTTACTCACCAAGCCGTGTAATCCTCGTTCACCGTATACATCTGACTCAGGCCCACCCACGTGCGATAGTCCACAGGTTGTTATCAATCCCCCTCCAAAAGTCCGAATCCAGTCAATCCCTTTGCCCGAAAAGGGCTGCGGGGGCATGACCCCTGCATGGCTCAACCACGCCAAACTATGCTGATTATAGAATGCATCAGCAATGTCCATGGCGCGGTCAATGACGACTTTGTAGCGCAGTCCGGTACCTGTATTTATCCACGCAATGCGCGTTCCTCTACCCAAACCATTGTCGATGATGGACGTCTCAATCCCTCCCAATTGTGCCGCATTCGATAGTTTATTCGTCCAGGGCTGAGTCGTTATTTCTTTACCGTCCATAAAAATCAATTGTCAGTCACATCGTCGGTCAAAAAAGGCAAAAGCCCCTTAAAACCTATTTTTAATGTATTTTTTGCTTAAAAATTATGCATTTATTTATCCAATCAGTGGGCCAACAACCAATTTTTAACCCTTGGATTAAAGTCTTCCAATTGCTCAAAATGGAAAATATGGCCAGCCCTTTCGTACAGAAATAAATCGGAGTTTGGAATAGCACCCGCCACTTCGTTGGCCATCCATACGGGCGTAAAAATATCTTCCTTGCCCCCAATGATGAGCGCTGGCTGGGCTAGGCTAGGTAGCTCCGCTAAGGCGTTGTGAGCAATACACGCCGCCGCCTGTCCTTCCAACCCATGAAGGGGCTGAGGAAACGGGTCGATTGCGGCTTGATTGCGGCCTGCTTCCAGTTCAGCCGCTGTTTGCTCATTGTCCCAAGAGTCTTTGGAATAAATCAATTGTTGGATGTATAAGCTGAATTCTTCGGGCCTAAATCGTGCTTTGCAGTGCATCATGTGTTGAAAAATCGCTTTGGCGGCATTGTCGCAACGCGCCCAAGGACACATCAACACCAACGAGCGTACTTTTTTAGGGTGACGAATTGCCAACTGTTGCGCAATGGTGCTACCCATAGAGCAACCCACAACTCGAACATTTTCCAGTTGAAGGGCATCCAATAGCCCGGCATAATCATCGGCCATCTGCTCGGTAGAATAGGGTCCCACAGGCTTATCCGACTGGCCCACACCTCGATTATCACCAATAATGCACCGAAAATCATTTTGCCAATACGACGCATGAGGTTCCCACACGCCGCCAGGTGCCGTGATTCCCATGATGAGCAGCAGCGGCTCGGCCGAACTTAGGCCGCGTTCTTCATAGTAAAAATTGATTCCGTTGGTCTGAACAAAAGGCATAAGAGGAACTGATAAACATTAAACCGAAAAATGTGAAACCGAAAATGTGAAACCGTCCAGGCGGTTGAAACCCAAAAACTATTGCCTAAATACCGTGGACCGCATTACTTATTTTAAGCCTGGAATTAATTCATTCTGAATCCAACGTCCATCGTGTAAAGTCACAAAATCGGGATCTTCCAGCGCCTCAACGCCCTCGTCTTCGCAGATTATCCAACCGCCGTAATTGGTATCTTTCAACCATTGGGTAATGGATAACAGGTCTACTTTTCCTTTGCCCATCAACGCAAATTCTGGATTGCCATCCCAATCTTTGTAATGCACGTGATTGATTAAGGATGCATACTCTTTCATCTTTTCGAGCGGGTCCATACCGCCGTTGATGATGTGGCCCACGTCGGGCGTCCAGCCCGTCACGGTCGTATCCAACGACTCCAGTACCACTTTATAATCTTCTTCGGTACGAATAATAGAAGTATGCGGAGAATTTGGGTGAAAACTACAAGGCACGCCTTTCTCTTTGGCTCGGGCCGAAACCGTATTTACAATATTGACCAAACTGCGACGACGCGCTTCCAAATCATGCCGACCCGTAGGGATTTGGACGGTGTTGAGTATTGCTCCCGGAAAACGCTCCAACAAACTGATGGCATTGTTGGCAATCAGACGTTCGTTGTGGGTTTCTTCGGTTCCGTTCCATTCCAGCGCCAAGGCTACGGCAGCCAATTCGATGCCCTGTTCTTTCAATTTAGCTTCCAAGCGGTCGGGGTCAACTAGCTCGCCCATCCACGTAAAAATGGGCTGAATCCCCGTAAAGCCCGCCTGGGCAATGATTTCAATCATGTGGCCCAAGCGCCCCTGATGCGTAGTGCCATTGCCGCTCATAAACCAGGTATAAACCTCTGAGCCAAAGCGAAAAGGAAGTTTTTCTGACATATTTGTTGTAATACTTTAGTAACTAAATGATGTGATTTTATTTCTTCTTTACGACTTCGCCAGGCATAATCAACGAATCCCAGCCCGCCAAATCGGCAGGCTTGACGTTGGCTTTATACCCATTGAAATTGAACGTGGTTGGCTTGTACGGCCCTACAAAATCAATATTATTGTTGGCTTTGATTTGTTTTTCCATACCTAGCGCCCAAAAAGCAGCATTCAGGGCCATACGGCGAAAACCTTCGCTCAGTAAGTCTTCCGAAGCGCCGTGGGTAGTGGCGAAAACCCGCCCCGATGGTCCTGAGTCGATGGAATAGGTACGTATCCACGCCACAGGCAGGAGCTCTTTGGTTTTGTCTGGCTCCGCATCGGCCGTCATGCCGTTCAGAACCTGTCCGCGTGCAATCACCGTGGCGTTTTTCGGGTAAGCCGTATAGCCTCCCGATTGCGCCAGCATGTCTTTCACACCCCGCAAAATCGGGTGTTCTTTTTGTGCTTCTTCGGGAATTAGTTTCGAGGCCTGTTTGTGGTTGGTGCCGTAGTGCGAAACCCAAGTTTCACCCAATACTAACTCACCAAAACCATCTTTCCACTCACTTTTTTCGCCTTTATAATCCCACGAATAATGCCCCCATTTGGCATTTCCTTTATTGCTAAAAGCATGCGTGGCGGTACGAAAAGCAACAATAGGACCACCTCGCCGGATGTATTTATCGAAGTGTTGCATTTCTTCGTCCCCGAAGTTGGAGAAGCGGGTAAACAACACCATCAAATCCGCTTTATCCAATACATCCAGTCCTTTCAGGTTGGAACTGCCCGGCAAAATAAAACCGTTGTCGTCGAGGCCAAAAACCACCGTACACGTAAACCCGTAGCGTTTGGCCAAAATTCGGGCCAGTGCGGGCAAAGATTCTTCGCTCCGGTATTCGTGATCAGACGTAATAAAAACGATGTTTTTTCCGCGTCCAGGCCCTTTTTCGCCTTTGTAAACAATGCGATATTTGTTTACATCTTCCTGAGATGCTGTTTTTTTGACGGGCGTAAACCCGACAGTAAAAAAAACAATACTGCACAACAGTATTAAATGCTTTCTGTTTTTCATAAAAGTGTAGAAATAAGGGTCAGAGGCTCATCAAAATCACAGATTGTGTTTGATACACATTTGTTGAATAAACTTCAGACCATGCTCGGCAATGTGCCAAGGGTCGTTGTATTCTCTCCACACGTTGATGGCGTTGGCAAAACCAGGATCATTGCGGGAAAACGCCTCAATCGTAAGCCAACCTTTATAGTCAATCGCCGCCAATCCCGCAAAGGCATCATCCCAAGGGATGTGTCCGTCGCCGGGCGTACCTCGGTCGTTTTCACTGATGTGGACGTGACTCAACACGGGCGAGATGGTTTGGAGTGCCTGACCGTATTTCTTTTCTTCTACGTTGGCGTGGTGCGTGTCAAACATGGCCCGTACGTGTGAATGATCGGCCAACGTAACCAACTTACTCAACTGCGACATGGTGTTGCACAAATAGCACTCAAAACGGTTGAGGGCTTCCAGCGCCAGCACCACATCGGCCTGGGCGGCATGTTCGCCTGCTGCGTGCAGCACTTCGGCCGCCCATCCATATTCTTGCTCATACGGCTCATGCGCTGCAAAATGGGCGTGAGCCGAGTGAAAAGGCCCGCACAAAACGCGTGAATTCAAATCATGCGAACGGTCGATCGCCCATTTAATACGGTCGAGTCCCTTGGCACGCACCGTGGCCGAGTCGCTTATGGGATTCATGTCAGGGCTTACAACGGTGACGGTGGTTGTTTCCAAACCTAAGCCACGGGTAAAATCACCTACCTGCTTATACGCACTTTCTTCGGGAGAGCCCACAAAAAACTCCACCCCGTCGTAACCAATTTCTTTTAAACGCTCAATAATGGGGAATAATTCTTCTGACATTCCTGCCGACCAAGCCAGCACATTAAATCCAATTTTATTCATGGGATACTAGAGTTGCTTTAAACGAAGATTCCGATACTGTACTTTCATGGGAGGACCCACGTGTACTTGTACCCCTAGAAGTCCCTTTGACTTACCATTTACTGCATCATTGTCCACGACCTCACTCATTAAAACGCCATTTATATAATGTTGGAGGCGGTTTCCTTTGACAATCAGGTGGAACTCATTCCAGTCTTCGCTTTTAATCAAGGTCTTCAACGAATCTGAACTTCCGAGCGAGCCCGTTACGCTCAAATCGGTCCATGCGTTACTTTTTACTTTAGCGCGTACGGCTTCGGGAGTGAAAGTACCCGTTTGGGGATTAATAGATGTTTTTTGTCCGCGATAGGCCAGCGTTGTTCTTTTACGCTCTTCATAATTTTGGCCAGTATAGCGGTTGTTACCGTCGATGTCGGCCTGATACCCGCGCAACGCAAAAGGGATATCCGTTAGGCGGTCGCTGCGGTAGTTAATGCCTGAATTACCCGCCTTGGTGATGTTAAATTCACCTTTCAATTCAAAATCGGCAGGCTCACCACCTTTCCAGATGATAAAAGAATTGGTTTTAAGCAAAGTAGTCGGGGTGATTTCTCCCACTAAATTTCCGTTTTCAACGCGCCAATAGGTAGGGTCTCCCTCCCAACCGTTCAGTGTTTTGCCGTCAAATATCTGAACAAATCCATCGGAGCGGCCTTCCGCTTTTTTTCCTTGACCCGTGGTCGATACTTTACAACTTGACCATACCAATACGGAAAGAATTAATCCTAGATGTAAATAGTTGAAACTGTGTTTTTTTATCATTTGAATTGGTGGTTGAAAGGTTTATGTATTTCGTATTTTTGGATTGTTATAGGCATTGAAAGCAATTGTCGTACTTCTCAATAAGAGCCAAAACTATATTCAAATATTTCTAAAAAGTGTCTTAAATACTATCCTATACATACCTGCTTACGCAAAATCATTGCATAAGTACTACCCACGCAGGTGCCCTTAAACCATGAAAAGCGCACCGAAATTCGATGCGCTTTTCATGGAGGGATTTATAATCAGCAAGTTATGTTAGATTCGGCTGCTATACTTCGCTATTTTCTGAAATAACTCTTTGGGATTGAAAGGTTTTGTGACGTAATCGTTCATTCCTACCAAAAACGCCCGGTCTTGATTGCTCAACGTGGCCGAGGCCGTTAGGGCAATGATGGGAATATTAATATCCATTTCTCTGATTTTCTGCGTGGCAGTATACCCGTCCATTTGTGGCATTTGAATATCCATCAGAATCACGTCGTACTTGCCAGCGGCGTACTTGTCAACGGCTATTTGGCCGTTTTCGGCTACATCCAATACAATCTGCCACCTCTCCAGAAATTTAGTGGCCACTTTTACATTCATGGGGTAATCTTCCACCAACAGAATTTTTACGCCTTTTAAGGTGCTTTCGTTCAGAAGTTCATTGTTTGCTTCCACTACTTTATTCTTGAGTGCAGTTCCGATCTCCAGCTCTATCGTGAAGAAGAATTTCGAACCTTTGCCTAATTGGCTCTCAATATGAATATCGCTGTTATGAAGATATAGCAGCTTTTTGGTAATGACCAGCCCCAGCCCCGTGCCCCCAAATTGGCGGGTTGTTTCGGAATTGGCTTGGGTAAATTTCTCAAAAATCGACGCCTGTTTATTTTCGGCAATACCGATGCCCGTATCTATGACCGAAATGTCCATCACGGCCTTATTTCCAACTTTCTTAACAAAAGACAACTCGACGGTGATACTGCCGTTGGCCGTAAACTTAACGGCATTCGACACCAAGTTTGAAATAACCTGACCGAGCCGAAGCGAATCACCGATAACCACATCGGGCACGTCATCGTCAATCATCAATTTGATTTTGTTGCCTTTTTCTTCGGCCTTGACTTGGTTGGCTTTTTTAATGTTGGAAATCAGTTGTTTAATATCAAACGGAACTTTTTCCAGTTCCACTTTGCCCGCCTCAATCTTGCTAAAATCCAGTATATCGTTGATGAGTACGTAAAGATTATCGGTCGAGAATTGAAGAATTTTGAGATTTTCGGCCATGACCGGCGACACATCTTCCTGCTGCATCAAATACGTAAGGCCCACAATGCTGTTCAACGGGGTACGGATCTCGTGGCTCATCATCGAAAGAAATTCCGATTTGGCATCGGTGGCGCTCTCCGCCGCTTCTTTGGCCTGGCGTAGTTCTGCTTCAATCAATTTACGGTTTTCAATTTGTACCTGAAGAAAGTCCACCAATCCCAGTAGATTATTGGAATCAAAAGCCCTCGGTTGAATCCCTTCCTGAATTTCTAGCGAGTGAATCGCCTCAATCAGTTTTTCAACCGATATTTTACGTTGCGAAATTTCTTCTTTGAGCTTATGGTTGATTTCTGCGTACTCTTTGTCATTCAGCTGCGCCGAATGTTCGAGCAATTCTTTATCGCGGTCAAAATTGAGGTAGGAATCATTCACCGCTTTGATAAAATGGCCAAAGTGCTCATGTTTCAAACAATCCTCGGTCAAGAACTTATTGATTTGCTTTTTCAGTAAGCGGTGGAATTTTGTGGTATCAATCGCGCTCATTTTTCGGAGAAAGTAGTAATCGTCATGGTTTGATTGTGTAACTCACAACGTGCATTGGGGTTTAGGGGCGAAATCTCCCCGTAAGAGTAAAAACCGGTCATAATTGGTTGTTCTCCGAATATCTCCCTAGCGGCCTCCACTTCTTCTTCGGTGCGGGAGCCTAGCACTAATTTTCGCCCCACGCAACTCACCAAAATGGCCAGTTCAGGCGGGCTGTCAAAAAAGCTCATTGAGTTTTGGGCGGCACTGGCAGAAGCATCAATCAAGCGGTCAAAATTTGCTTTCATAAACCGCACCAAAGCGCCTTTAGGTAGCTCGCCCGCGAAAGTCATGCTTCGGTTGGTTTCATCAATGGAAAGAATGGTCCGAACGATGGGCTTAGCATCGGCGGTCGCTCTCATCGAAAGTGGAAACAACAATGCCGCTCCGGGCAGTTCATCGGCGTATTTGCCCAAATATTCTTTATAAAGGTCAAGGGCCTTTTTTTCGCCGATTTTATAGAGCACATTGTACTCAGACTCAGTCACTTCTCTCTCTGGGCCAAATACATCCCATCCACCCATAGTTCCGTGGCCTACGGTCAATTGCGTTCCGTAAAAGCCAATTCCTACGATTTTTCCTTCTTTGGGGTTTTCGTTCAGGCCTACGAGTGTTTTTTCAAACCGGGCTTCGTCGCCCGCCAAGCCACCTGAAATGAGGATTTTATCGCCCGTATGTTCATTGAGGGCCGCTATCAACTCGCTGCCGTTGACCCGCCCACCGTCAGAGATGACAAATATCGCCGTCAGGTCGTCGGCCAATAAATTTTGCGCTATTTTTTTTCCTGACTCAGCACTTTGAAAATGGTTTTCGATGTCAATTTTAGTCGTTTTGACAAGTGTTTTATCAAATTCAATCGCAGTGACAATGACGGTTCCTTCATGGACCGAATTTTGGTATATTTCTCCCGATGTAGAATTAATGACAATTTCTGCGGCAGGAAATAGCTCCCTCAAATAGTCATAAGGTAGAAGGTCTTCTAAACACTTCCTCTCACCAAAAGCCAATACCAATTGGGCTTGCGAAGCAGCAAAAGCTGGGGTTTCAGATATAGGGTTCCAAGCACTATTCCGAAAAGCGAGTTGTTTTATCCTCATTTTATTGTAGAAATGCGAATATAAGATATGTTTTAGTATTTTCTGTTGTTAAATGGGTATATTTTCTTGAGAATATACCTACTGAGGAAGTATGTTTTAAAATAGCTGATTAGGCACTTTAAAATGGTCCATTCCTTCTAAAACCAATAAGAAAGAATTTTACTTCATCTAATCGTATATATTTATCTGCGCCACTAACAAGCATTATTTATGGTCAGCGAAAGCGCTGGCTTGCTTCGTAAGTACGAAATTGTTAGGTTAAAAGAAGTAGTGAGGCGTATTTCAGCCAGTAACAATCGTACCTTTCAAGTATAATCGTACCTGACCTGCTATTTCTACCCGCTCTCCAATCAGCTTGGTCTTCAGCACTCCTCCCCGCTTTGAAACCTGCAAGGCGCTGAACTCCGTTTTTCCGAGTTTTTCGGCCCAATAAGGTGTGAGCGTAGTATGGGCTGAGCCAGTTACGGGGTCTTCGGCGATGCCAGACTGAGGGGCAAAAAAGCGAGAGACAAAATCAACGTCTTGGCCTTTGGCAGTAATAATCACGCCTCTAACGGGTAAGGTAGAAAGCAATATTACGTCAGGATTGAGGTTTCTTACCTGCTCTTCATTCTCCAATACGGCCATAAAGTCGGTTTTCCCCCGGATTATTTCTACGGGTACGACGTCCCCCAAGGCTTCCAACAAAGCGGGAGGTGACACCAGTTGTTTATGAAGTGTATCAACTGGAAAATCCAGAATAAGCCAATCTTCTTCCTGTCGAACCGTCAAAACGCCACTTCGAGAATCAAAGTGGATTTGCTCTTGGGCGTAATTCTCAATCGAAAACAAAACGTAAGCAGTGGCAAGGGTAGCGTGACCGCATAGGTCTACTTCGACCGTAGGCGTAAACCAACGAATATGAAATCCGTGGTCAGTTGGAACATAAAAAGCGGTTTCGGCGAGGTTATTTTCAGCAGCAATAGCCTGCAATGTTTCATCAGGTAGCCAAGATGTAAGCGGTACAACGGCGGCGGGGTTGCCCCCAAAAACTTGACTGGTAAATGCATCAAGCTGATATATAGGAAGTTCCATATTCATAGCGTTGGTAAAATCTCTAAACATTTGCAAAGGTGGACAGGTTCGTTTTTCTTCAAAAATCTTCTTTTAGAAAAAGAACCTCTCCACCCCATGCCAAACTACAGAAAACAATGGTATACAATGATAATTACTGTGCTTTCGCCGTGTATTTTCCGGGATACGTTTTTTCTTTAAATTGGTCGAAAGGTTCTTTTTCGTGGTTGTTATCCCCAAAATACGTCAGCACCTGATGAAACATACGCGGCTCCAAGTATCCCGAAACTGGCTGAATGAGCGCCATTTTTTCATTCATAAATACGGTCGTAGGATAGCCCGTAACTTTGCCGTTGAGCATGTTTTTAAAAGAAACTTTGCCCAACATCACATCACCGTCTTTCTCGGGATTGAACTTTACGGCATAGTATTTCTTGTTGACAAAGTCGATTACTTCGGCATTTTTGAAGGTATTTTTATCCATTACCTTGCACCATCCACACCAATCCGTGTAAAGGTCAATGAACACTTTTCGGGGCTGTTTTTGGTTAAGTTTATAGGCTTCTTCTAAGGTTACCCATTTTATTTTGGCTTCTTCTACGGGGGGATTTTGGGGTTTTAGCGCCATCAGACTTACCAAAAGTGCCGCCGATAGGGTAACTAATACTGCTTTTTTCATGGTTTTTAGAAATGATTAAGTACTGATTAGTAACGGTTTTGAATTTTATTTGGTTCTCTCAAATACCGCGCCAATCGTACAACGAAATTCTTATCCTGTCAATATATTTCTAATTTTTTCAAGCTTTTGTCTGGGTAATCAGCTTCCCGAAATTTTTGTTTACTTTCCGATAAATCAGTCGATTAGAGGGGTCAGGATGGTAAGTTTCGGCAAAATGAACACAGTTCTGAACGCCTTTCTCAAGACTTTCTATTTTTTCTAACGCTTTCATTGCCAACATAATAGCCCCCAAACACCCGCTTTCACCACTTTGGTTGACTTTTACCGCTATCCCAAAAATATCAGCCAGCAATTGCACCCAAAATTTGGATTGCGTAAATCCTCCATTGGCGTGGAGTATCTGGGTTTTAGAAAGTTGGTTATCAATGATTTGGCGCGTTTGATTCAAGTTGAGTACAATGCCTTCAATCGTGGCGCGCACCAGATGCGCTTGGGTATGTTGCCAACTTAAATTTCGATAGCTCCCTCGGGCATGGGCATCCCAAACGGGCGCTCTTTCTCCCAACAGGTAAGGCACAAAAAGTAAGTCTTCGGCCCCAGGAGGAGCATTTTCGGCCAAAGCAAGCAGCTCGCTCGGGTCTTTCAGTAAAAGGTGTTTTGAAAGCCACTCCAACACATTACCGCCGTTATTGGTCGGCCCGCCCGATACAAAATGGGTCTCGTCGAGCACGTACGTAAAAAGTCGTCTTTTCTCATCACGGGCTGGCGTAGCGGCCGTTTGACGGATGGCTCCGCTGGTACCGATGGTCAAGGTAGAAACACCTTTGGCCAAAGCCCCCGAGCCCAAATTGGCCAAACAAGCATCGCCCGCGCCAATGACAAAGGGAGTTCCGGAGCGCAATCCAAGTCTGCGGCAAAGCGAGGGATTCGTCAGTTTTTCGATATGGTACGTGGGCACCGCTTCCGACAATTGCGTGGCCTTGATACCCGTATAAGCCAATGCCATTTCACTCCATTTTAGGCGGCGGTTGTTCAAAAGCGACGTACCCGAAGCCATCGAATAGTCAATTTGAAACTTCCCAAAAAGGTTAAACCAAATGTATTCCTTTTGGGATACAAACCGTTGAATACGCTTAAAAAGTTGGGGCTGGGTTTGGCGAAACCAAACCATCTTCGTCAGGGGGGCGTACGGATGGGCAGGAATGCCCGTATGCGAATATAATTTGGGGAAAATATCGGCTTGTTTAAGGACGTCGGCTTGGGCTTCGCTGCGATTGTCTGCCCAAAGTACCGACCGAGTAAGGCGATGATTGTGGGCATCCAGTGGAATGACGCTGTGCATGGCCGAGCACAAACTTATGGCCTCTACCGTGGCATTTTTGTGCCGCAACTGCTCCGTTACCTGCCGAAGTACATGGACAAAAAGTCGGTATATCTCGTCAGGATTTTGTTCAACAAAACGATTTCGGGGATGGTACGTCACGCAAGTTCCCGTGGCGTGGGCCACCACGCTCCCGTTTTCGTCAAAAGCCACGGCTTTGACATTGGTGGTGCCGATGTCTACTCCAATCCAAGTACTTTGCACAGAGGTAAGGTTTAGTAAATGGTAAAAAGCTCACTCCTCAATGGGGACATTTCGTTTGAAAGCGGCCCCGAAATCAATCAATGATTCGGTTTTCAGTACCCCCGGAATGTGGTCTATTTTCTCGTAAAGTACGCGCCGCATGTGCTCATTGCTGCGCGCCACAATCCGGATGTACAACGTATATTTACCCGTAATATAATAACACTCCGTCACTTCTGGAATTTGCTTGAGCGCTTCAATTATTTTTTCAGAATCGGAGTCTTCTTTGAGCATTATGCCCGTAAAAGCTCCCCACTCAAACCCCAATTTACGCTCGTCGAGCACGACGGTAGTACTTTTCAGAATACCAATGCGTTTGAGTTTTCCAACCCGCTGGTGCACCATTGTGTTAGAAATACCCAAGTCGTCGGCAATGGCCGAGTAGGCTTTACGCGCATCTCGTTCGAGTTGCTGTAAAATAAGTCGGTCGTATTCGTCTAAGGGCTCTTCCATGGGTTATAAATAATCGTTGCTTTTTGGAAGAAATACTCCTCCAAAAAGCAACGTTAACGACGATTATTTAGGGTCTAATGCCTTCGTGATGCGGAAAAGACAATCTTGAAGGTGGTATTTGGTCATTTTATCGGTAGTGGCAGGAATCGCCACCTGAATCTCACCACTCAGCAGGGTCAAATGCGCCCGCACCATGGTCT
>VFQN01005124.1_pt1 | contig 16424 bp, 23 predicted proteins | sample 3512371 | NCBI WGS metagenome assembly VFQN01 (sample SAMN10412370, study PRJNA504923) | tailings metagenome | isolation source: Replicate 2 from Balatoc abandoned mine | place: Philippines: Itogon, Benguet | collected 2017-08-28 | reverse complement strand
GGGGGGGGCGGGCCCTTGGTGATTTTGCGGGGGGGGGCGGGGGGGAGGGGTGCGGTGGGGGGAAGGGGCGGGGAGGCAAACGGGGGGGGCGGCGGGGGACTGTCCCACGCTGAACTTGCGTGGAGATTCACCTGCAACGCAACGCAGGGCTGGGGCAGGGTAGGACTCCAGCACGCAGCAGTCGGTGCAGGGGGCATTGCGGGGGACATGGGCAGGTGTCCTGGAGGGCGGGGGGATGGCAAGGGTGGGCCGGGGGCCGGGGGCCGTCACAAGAGCAGGAGCCGCAGCCGGATAATGGGCGACGGTCGACGGGAAGGGCAGGCCAAGGATCAGGCGGCGGTTCAGGAGCAGGGCTGCTCGCTGCAAGCTGGCGGCCTGGGGGTGGGACAGGATGATGTGCGGCGGCAGGAGGGCGGTGGGCCGGGAGGTCAGGGGGGTGCTGGGTTCGCCGCCCTGCAGCAGCGGCGAAGCAGGTGGGACACCGACCACCATGTGCGTCAGCCGCACGAGGAGCTAGTGCAACAGCAGCAGAAAACAGCTGACGTGCAGCAGCCGACGGCACCGAAGCAGATTGCGCACGAGGAGAAGCCGGAGCAACAGCAGGCGCAAGCGCCGGGTGCAGGGGCCGTAGGCGGTCGGGATGACGAGGGAGGAGCGGGTGGGGTGCAGGCGGTGGCGAACCCGAAGCGGGAGCAGGGGAAGTCACGCTGGTCGGCCGTGACATACCCGGAGCTGCCAAGAAAGCGGCAGCGTGAGCAGGAGGAGGAGGAGGAGCAGCAGCCGCTGCTGCGACCACTGCAGCGGCGGCAGCGGCAGCCGCTGCGGATAGTGCTGGCTGCATTCAAGGCCATTGGCAGTAAGGTGGGAAAGATTGTAATGCGGTGTGGGGAAGAGCGGGAGGGAAACTGCCTAGGCGGCTGCTGCGCAGGCATGGGGACACTGGTTTCGGAGGCTGACGGCGCTGTGCATGCGGCGGAGGAGGGTGACCCCAAATGTCCGTTGCGTGCTCTTATAGCGGACGGTGTTGGCCTGGTGCCACTATGCGCTCTCAACTAACGCTCACCTGTCCCTCCACCTGACGTGCAGCAGGGGACGACCACCTGCAACACCAACACCGTAACTCGCCACACGCACGGCAACGGCAGTAATGATAGGCAGGAGGCAGGCAAGGTTCCTCCGACAAGCGTTGCGCCCCCGCCGCCGCCGCCGCCGCCGTCTTCGCTGCCGCCATTACCCCTGTCGTCACGCCCGAAATGTACCCTCTCGCAGCCGCCGCCGCCGGCGAAACCTCCCTCGCCACCTCCGCCTCCGCCTTTATGACTGGCAGGGGCCAGCATAGAAGCAAGCAGCAGCAGGAGCGGGAGCAGGAGATGAAGCGATAGCGGCGGTGGCAGCACCGATGGCGATGGCGGCGGCGGCGGCGCTGGTGGCGATAGCGGCAGGGGGCGTGCGATTGGGACAGGCGTTGCTTGGAGGTCGCGGGTCTGGCGGCACACCGCTGGCCAGCGGCCAGGCGGCGGTGCGCATGGGGCTGCGTCCGTCGGAGCTTCATCAGTCGGGGATGCAGCAGTCGGGGCTGGCACGGCACACTGTCGAGCAGCTAGAGGGCGAGGTGCCACCTGGGGTCGAGGGCGGTGGTGGTGTTCCGGCGGGCGGTGAGGGTGAGGAGCAGGTCGAGTGGTGGAAGGGTCTTGCCGCCGCGGACGGACAGTGGTGTTGTAGTATGCTGTGTGGTCGTTGGGGTTAGTGCGGTTTGGCCATGGGGCCGTGGTGCCGAACCTAAGTATCGTACGGCATTGCCGGTGCTGGAGTTGGGTGTCGGCGGGAGGGATTGCTAATGCGCCATGGACGGTCCCGGCGCAGTTTCGGGGCGCAATGTGGACTTGTGGACACCTGTAGGACAGACCATGTCAGACATGCTTTGTTGAGACAGCTCCTCGCCTACTTTGGCTTTCGGGAACAGTACGGTAGCTTCTACTTCCTACTTAAACCAGTACCAACACTCACCATAGCAACTAGGCCGACGGTGTGCTTGTCTCTGGGGATGATTGGGGGTTACATGCATCCTGTCACGGTGGTATAGGAGTGTACGTACATGGCGTTGTGGGGATCTGGGCACTTTCATGTAGGCTGATACGGTTGCTTGTGCTGTTCAGCGTAGGGCTGCATAGCATGGGAATAGCCCACGGGAATAGCCCCTCAGCAGAGGCCGTCAAGCTGCTACCCTTTGTCCTGCTTTGTCTGTGGAAGGAGTATGCCGGCATGCACCATCCCACCCGTATCAGGCCAGCTGCGAGGCATGATCTATTATTTGCTGATTTACGTGTTTGCGTCGTCGCCTCTGCTGTTGTGCGCGCGTGCTGTTGGTATGAGAGCTTCGTTTCCGTTTCCTGGAACTGATCACTTCTGCCGTCAGATATCAGGCCATAACACCGGCTGTGCCCCCGTAACCCTGTGCCCCGCACGTGCGCGTGTCCTGGGTACCGTACGGTATGGTCCCCTTTCGACTTTCGGATTACCTGCGTCCGGAATGACTGCGCCCAAAGGCCCAATGCGCCTGCCTGTAGTCGTTCTTACCGATACACAGCAGAAGCCGCACGCAGTGCATGGCGTGCGTGTCGGCACCGGAAGGCCAACATCTTGTAAAAAGGGTAGCAGCGAGCGAGTTACCCCTTGCCCAGCATCCATCACCCAGAAATGTACGGGACTTGGCAGCATAATGCACAGTGCGTTGCTGTATCACCACGTGGGTTATCCCGTGGTTCGAGTTCCGTCCGTTCTCCCCATACCGCCCCACGACGCCCACGTTGAACGACGGAGCTCTGGCGGCCTGGCGGGTACACCCTGCGCCATGCACCATGTACGACAGCAATCCTAACGTGCTTAAATGTGTGTCTTCAACGATCGCCGCTTGAGTATCTTCACATATGTTGTATACATAAGTTTGTGTAGTGGCACTCGTGCGTTACTACAGTTGCGTCATCCCGCCAAGGCATCACGTGTACGTCCAAGGAGCATCTATCTCTTCGGCACACAATGTGAACGCCTACGCAGGCCTTGCTTCGCCCCCCTCTTTACGCCACCCTCGTTCAGTTGGTCGATCATGACGGTGCCCTTTGCAGCGCAAGGACCAGCGGAGATCACTGGCATGCGGTTCCCAGTCCGAGACGGGAGGACAATCGCTTCCGGCGGGGCACGCCTCCTCAAGCGCAGCAGCTGTGTCGCTGTGTTTGGGAATTTCGTACCCGCGGTAGGTGGCCCGTCAACTGCAATCCCACTCATCACAAATACCGAAACCAACTCGAGCATCCAGGCAACCTTAGAAAGCGTAGATGCAGAGCAGTGCAGGATCTCGGGGCTTAAGGACTGGCTGCACGAGATGCACGCCAGGGACGGTGACTTGGTTGACATACAGCGTGGCCGGGAAGTGACGAGGTTCTTCATAAAGCTGACCCGTGGGTCGGCTGGGACGGGCGACAACGAGCCCACGGGTGGCCGAGTGCGGGCAGGGGAGCCCGCTAGTGGGCGCAGCACGGGCCATGGTGCAGCCCGTGCTGCTGGAGATGCAGGCACTCTACCGCAGCGTGCCCCCAACCAGGCCGCCGCTGCAAACCACCCCACCCCGGAAGACGCCGCTCCTGCACGCATGAGCGGGGTAACAAGCTCGTCTGGGGCCATCAGTGGTGCAGCCCAGGGCAGGGGAGCTCCCCTGGCCCACGGGCTACATGAGCGCAGCGATGACACCCCGAGTGGTGTTGGCAACAACGCCAAACCGTTGCAGCCCTTCGCAGCTCCACTGCACCAAGCGGATGTGCAAGGTCGCCAAGAGGTCCGCGGCGAGCGCCTGGGTGTGGTGGTGGAACCAGGTGCTGAGAATGCCATGTGGAGTGAGCAGCTGCAGGAGCAAGGGGCTCGGGAGCAGGATGGTGATGGACAGCAAGGGCAGGGGCAGGGGCAGGTATCCCTTGGCCGTGGCAATGGGCAGCAGCAGCGGCGGTGGAGGCAGACCAGTGTCGATCACGCTCGTGCTGGAAAGAGCACAACTGGTGTGCTGGACGGGGGCATGGCGGCGGGTGCAGCCCTGCAGGGGGCTGCAATAGCGCCAGACGCCATCAGGGGATCTCCCCTGGACGCCATGGCCCGCGGTGAGCAGGGGGCCATGCCGATGGCTCCTAGGTATCAAGTGCGCGGAGGTGTTTAATGCAGATGTTTTGCAGAATTGTTTCGCTGTGCAGTGAAGTCATTACAGTCGTAAACGTACCTTACCGCGATCACGCTCCTCCCAAAAGCGTTGTTGTGATGGCACCGGACATGCAGCAAAGAGCTGCTATTACTAGCCCTCTAACATTAGAGACGGGGTATCCTTGCAGTGCAGCCACTGCGCGTCAGACCCGGCGGCGCATGCTGCTTTAGTGCCCTGCTATCTCCTGTGGCTACCTTGTTGTGTGGGGCACGGCAATAGCTTGAAAACTTGCTCTGGTCTCAAGCACCGCATACGACCCGCTTCCTGTGGTGCCCCCTGGCGTTCCTCCTCCCCACCCATTCCCTTTCCTCCCCTGTCCATGCCATGTGTGCTGCACCCCAGTTCCAGCCGATGCACCAGCCAGGGGCCGCAGCCCCCCACAAGGGGCGCCAATGGAGGACCTGGGCGTAGTGGAGCTGGGGCAGCCCTGGCAGCCACCTGATCGGCAAGGTGTGCTGGCAGGTGGGGGAGGGCTTGGGCACACAGGCTACTCAACGCTCAGCACCTGCACCTCCGCCCGCTGCTGCTCCTGCGTGCATGAGCTGGAAGACAACTTCCTTGGTGGCCACCTGGTTTGTGGTGCAGTCCCGAGGGCATTGCGTGTAGTGGCATCACGCAACGGCAAGTTGTGCCCTTTGCAAGCCACGCAATCCGTTACATTCCCTTGCAGGTGCGCTGCAGCAAGCTGACCTGCAAGGGGAGCAAGACATCGGCCGCCGGTTTTTCTACCGGGATGCTCAAGACACAGCGAGGGGCGAGCAGGAGCCAGGCGCCATGGCCCACCGTGGTGAGCAGGGACATATGCATGGGGTGGCCTGGGGCATGCGTGCGTGGGGTACCGCACAGCACGACCTGTCATGGGTGAGCGGCACCTGTATGCAATGGGTAGGCCCAAAGCGCTGTGGGACTGGCCAGTCATGACCTGCAAATTTTGCATTTTTTTGTTACCACGACGTTACGGTGTACGGTACGTTAGGGTTAAACATAATTGGACCTTCCAAAGGCTATACTCGTTACACGAGGGTTAAAGTAGGCGCACCTGGTCTGCGCACGGCAACGCTGTGCATTCATGTCTGTATTACATAAAGCGGTGCGTGTACGTGGAGAATGAGAATTTCGAGCCTGCTGATGCACACAGCTACCGTGTGCCCAAACACACCCATCCCGAGTCCAACCCGTCGTTGCCCCCATGGCCACATTGCTCTCATGGCCAGCATAAGTCTTCCTTCGGGTCCCCCTCCTTACAATCCGCTGCCCCCTGTCCTCCCATCCCATCTGCCCGCGCCATGTGTGTAGCCTCTGCACCCGCACCACCTGGAGGACGTCATCTTACGCAAGAGACGCCAGCTGCTGGTCCGTCCGGTCAGCAGGGACCTACCGATCAGCAGGGTGCGCCAGCTGGGGGGAACGGAGACGTCGAGGTGGTGTCGTACTGCAACCACCAGTTTGGTGTGCGGAAAGCGATCCAGGGGTGGTTCCTGAAGTGCGCACGTCGTGCAGCTATGCGGCAGGAATGCCGAGGGCCAGCGCAAGGCGTTCACAGCGAACCTGCACTGGCGGGACGGTGGAAGGTGGGCTGTGAGTGGAACAGCCCACATGGCTGACTGGCTGGGGCTCCAGCCCAGGTGTTGCATCCGGCTGCGGCGCTGCAACATGCCGCTGGGCCCAGGACAGCTGGAGGGCCAAACGGAGAAAATTACGGTGATGGTGGAGCGAGTCAGTGAGGAGGAGGCACCATCCGAGGGGCCACCAGATGGGGCATTGGACGGGGAGCTGGAGGAGAAAGTGGGGGACAGGGCCACAGCGCCAACAGGCACACAGTGTCAGGACAGCTCGCAGCTACTGGGTGTGGAGGGACACAGGGCAGCGCAGGGCAGTGCAGCGCAGCGCTTGCCCCACCGCGTGCTGCACCAAGCTGGACGGCAGGGAAGGGCTGCAAAGGCGGCGGGCAAGTACGGCAGCCCAATGCTGCAGGTGAAGCGGGGGTGCACAGCAGAGGCCGTCGGGGGACTGCAGCAGCACTCACCTGCATCTGAGGACCCGCTTGAGGACGTGCCCCTAGGCAAGCGCGGACGGGTGAAGGCCAAGCGCCAGGACCCGCACCTGCACCCCCACCCCACTGCCACGGTGAACCCTGACCACCTTCCCGCCACCAGCCTGGCGCCCGCCCACCTGCACGGCCACGTGGCACCCCCTACCAGCCTCCCGCCACTGCAGCCAGGCGAGCTGCGGCTGTGTGGCTTCACCTTTCACCCCCACCTGGCGCCTGGGGTGAGGCGGGCGATGGACGCCTGGACGGAGGGGCTTGGGGGCAGGGCCCTGGAGGAGCTCGACCCCTCCAGGGAGCAGGTGCAGGTGCTGGGCGCCGACTTGGCGGGTCAGCAAGGGCCGGGTGCAGCAGCAGCTGCAGCAACGGCTGGCGCACAAGCACCAGCTGCTGCCCAGGGGTCTGCAGCACTGGTTGTGAGGCACAAGCTAAGCTCGCCGGTGCTGGAGGCACAGGTTGCCAAGCTCCTTGGCTTGTACAAGCAAGGCTCGGGCGTGGCGCTGCCTGAGGAGGCACCGGTGCAGCAAGGCAAGGTAGAGCAGCGCAGGGACGAGCAGCGTGGGGGCTTGGGCCTGTGGGCTGCGGTGGCGCTCAAGAGGAGCCATGTGCTGGGCTTCATGGGTGGGTATGTGATGCCAGCGAGTGTGGGCAGCCGCTTCGTTGCCTCCGGGTGGAAGCACTGCAGGGAGCAGGTACGAGCGGAGCTGCATGAGCGGGTTCGCTCGGATGACGACAGCAACAGTGATGATGGTGAACTGCCAACACGGATGGCGCACGGCTGGAAGCTGCTCGCTTCGTCGTACTGCACACCATATCCTGGGAGTCAAGGTGGGTAACGCTGTTGTAGCATGGACGGGCAGAGCTTCACACGGGTCGCTGTGTTTGAGTGCCGTGTACCCGATAGATGATGACGTGTTTGCTGGTACACGCCTTGGAAAGCGTACCCACCTGACACCGTTTTGACTGCTGTTGACGTTGCCCCTCGTCCCTGTTACGTCCCACATCCCCGCTTCCTTAGGCGTGCATGGCGGCAGCAGTGCTGCCCCCGCTCTGCCCCCGGTGCTGTGCATGCTGGGCTACGGGTCCCTGGCGGCGCTGGCCAACGACCCACGGGTCAACCCCCGGGCCTGGCAGGAGGGCAACGACGTGGAGGCGACACACGAGCAGCTGCAGCCCAACTGCGGGGTGAGTGGGTCATGACGATGATTTCCCTGCATGCGTGCAGCTGTTGTAAACCAGTAAACGTACAGCAGCAAATCCTCGTGCAGCATGCCCTCGTTTGCTGCCCCACGTCGCCGTGCTTGATGTTGCAATTTTCGTCCAACATCACCGGTGGATCTCCTGTTACGCGTTTCCTCTCCCTGGCTTCCTGGTCCCTGCCCCAAATTGTCTGCGTGTCCGTGCGCGGCCTGGTGCGTCCCGCTTACACGCCGCACCTCCCCTTCCCTCCCTCCTGCCCCAGGTGGTGTACGTGTCCGTGCGCGGTCTGGTGCTGCCTGTGCTGGTGGCGCTGCGGGACATCGCCCCCGGGGAGCAGCTGCTGCGGGACTACGGGGCGGCCTGGTGGCGGGACATCGCCCCAGTGTGGGAGGTGACGGAGGACGAGGGGCTGGGCGTGGAGAGCCTCTTCCACGGCACCAGCGCGGGCGGAGCTGTGGACAACCCCCTCCCTGCAGCTCAGCCGGCCCTGCCTTTTGGTGTTGCGGCCCAGTCGCAGTCGACATCTGCACAGCACGATACTTGCACACTGCCCCTGGCAGCAGCACTGCCGCAGCCGGAACAGGAGCAGCAGGGCAGGGGGCAGCGCCCGCAACAGCATCAAAAGCAGCTCCGGCACCTAGGTGCACATCCATCCGGTGGGCACCGAGGCGGCAGGGGCTGGGCAGGTTCACGGCGACGCTTTGAGGCTGGTCCAGTACCGCGCACGGCTGCCGCAGCACAGCCCTGGTCCTTGGATGCAGGGCATCAACGGCAAGACCCGCCAACGCTGCCAACGCAGCGGCAGGAGTCGACGTTCCGTACAGCATCAGCACCCCTGCAAGCGGAAACGCCGTACAGCAGCGCGTGCGCACCTGTGGGCCCGGTGGCACCTGCCAACGCACAGCAGCCCTCCGCCACGCGTGGGCTGGGCAGGGACAGCGTGACCACATTCACGCCTGCAGTCTCTCCCAGTAGGCGGGCCGGAAATGCCAGGGGCTTCGGCCGTGGAAGGGACTTGTTCACAGCTCCGCGGCACCCCCCGCACGAGACGCCCCAGGTGGTTGAGCAAACAGGCCGGGGCCGCAGTCGTGGTGGTAGCGGCCGTGGCCCGGCTGCAGGGCGTGTGTGGGACCGTAGAGCAGGCAGGAGCCGCAGCCGCAGCCGCAGCCGCAGCCCCGTCCTGGGCCGGCGGTGCAACGCATCAGAAGAGGCGCAAAGGTATCGCGCCAGGAGCCGGAGCCGGAGCCGTGGGGGGCAGGGGGACGGGAGGGGCAGCAGGGAAGGGATCCGGGGCGGGGAATACAGCGGGCGCAGTCGAAGCAAGAGCCGAAGCCCAAGCTCAGAGAGAGGGGCGTGTGGCAGCCGTGACCGGCGCGATAGAAGCCGGGACGGGACGCGGCGTCGGCCCGGGCTCAGCCGCGGGACGTGGCGCAGTCGCAGCCGCAGCCCCAGTGGAGGCGTACGGTCGGGCGGGTACGGTTGCTCGCAGCTGCCTACTTCTGTCACACCGTCCGCAGACCCGCCGAGCGCAGGTGCTCGGGTCCGGGGGCCGGAGAGCATCGACATCGCTCGCACGGTGCAGCGGAGAATGCAAGGGGTGGCCCCACGTGACCCCAGAGGCATGGAAGCGGGGGTCTCGGGCGAGTGGGAGGGCAAGGGAGCGCGGGGTGACGCGCCCGCGGCTGGGGCAACACGGCAGAGGTGGCAAACCCGTTGGGCCCCCCAGGAGCAACCCTCACATGGAGAGCGGGTTACACTGCAGCACAAGGAACACGACGGGCCGCCGCCGCAGCTGCAGGTGCAGGGGCCAGTTGTTGGGGGTGTGGCGGGCGTTGGGGGACCGGAAGGGACCACCGGAGAGGGCCTGAGAAACGTCCCGGCGGGCATGCAGCCGCGCATGTCCCGCTGGTCATACGTAGGAGAGCAGCAGCAGCTGCAGCGGCAGGCACGTCAGGACCAGGGCCGACAGCAGCCAGCGGTGCAGCAGCAGGAGCAGGTGGCGGTGCCAACTGCGGCTGCAGCCGCACGCAGTCAGGTGAGACCCATTCAAGAGAGGTGGTGGTAAAAGGCATAGGTTTGGGGCCCCACAGTTGGTAATAAGATGCCTTCCGGTCCACTGCTGGCCTGCCCTCCACCCTCACTCGCTCTGCCCCCCGAAACCCCCACCTCCGCCCCCATCCCCGTCTCTGCCCCCGTCCCCGCCCCCATCCCCGCCTCCGTCCCTCCTGAGTACCCTACCCGCCCTCTCCCATCTGTGTCTCGCCAATGCTCCGGTGACAGGATGAGGGCGCCGCTTCTAGGTACGGTGGCCCAACTTCCGCCCCGGTGGCCGTGATGCTCCTATCCCCTGGAGCCAGGCGTGGCTGGATGTGTCACTGCAAGGCCAGAGCCTGGACTCGGCCGTGCAGGCGCTTCAAAGGGCCACAGCGGTGGCGAAGGCCCGCATGAGCAGGCCAATACGGGACGACAGCCCTACATCTGCTGGTCGCGCTCTGGACGGTTTGGCAGCGGTGCTGGGTGCCCGCCTGGGCATGGCGGCGGAGGCCCAGGGGCGGCTGGCCAACAGGCTGGCCCTGATGGTGGGGGGCAGTACTGAGCGTTGTGTGTTGACTATTGTGGTGTGGCGGTTTGTGTCGAGCTCACCCTGGGGGGTGGTCGAAGTGGTAAGGGCAAGGACCATGCTCGTGCCTGCTGTCGACTCAGTCGGGCCGTATGCACGTGATCCTGAACGCTTTAGCACCATAGCCCAGCCGCGCAGTAGTGTCGCTGTGGAGGCGGGGGTTACCTGCTTGTGGCTGCATGCCACGTGGCCGCCTGCTTAGGAGGCATTGCGGTTGGCTGTTGAAGCACTCATTCGCTCGATCGCTTTTACACTGCTGTTCCTGCTGCTGCTCCGGCGCCGGCGAACTGCACACGTCATTAACGCAGGGCCCGGCTGCGGCGGTGGCGGCGCGGCAGCTCACGATGAGGTTCGGGTGGATGTCAGGTGCACAGGCTGGAGTGCTGCGGCTGGCCCTGGTCCCGGAGCAGGTGCCCCAGGGGGCCTGCGGGGGGTTGCCCACGTGGACGCACCCGACGCCGGGGGCAACGGGCAGGCCACAAGGCCCACAGCCCGCCGCTACCGCCGTGCCCGGGCTGGAGCTGAGGCTGGCGCTGCCGCACCCGCAACGGTGAGCAGTCTTGGCACAAGCATTTCTTGGTGCGGGTGCGTCGCTTGTGCAGCCCGTCGGGTTTTGCACCTCACCACGTGTGCTGGGTGCGGGCTCAACGTCGTTGCTGGGTCTTAGGCTGCGCTCAGTAGCGGGGCTGCTACGGCATCTCCTGCGTTAAGGAGCTGCGTAGTACGTACCCACCGACTAGATAACTGATGCCTCACGCGGAGTGGATCCTGCCCTGGTCCCCCTACCTACCCGGTGTTGTGCACCGCAGGAATCCTGCCTCCCGCCCATGGAACAAGCTGGGGGTTGTGGCCGACTTCGGAGGGCTACTGGACACCTTGCGGACGGGAAGCGAGGTAAGAACCGCAGGGGCAGCTTGCTTACTTAGACGCACACAGGCGAGACGGGCAGGAGTCCACACCTGATACGGACTGTTGGCAGCTTCGTTCTGATGCCCATGTGGTCTCGTTGCTCCAGATCAACAACCCACAGTACGAGGGAACGTCCCTGCTGTACTGGCGAGCGTCTTCTATCCCAACCCCCATCCCCACGTCACGTAAACCTAGGTCCTCCGCCCCCCCGCGCGCCCGGCCAGCGGCCACATAAACCACCCTGTCCCCCACCCGTACCCTTTCCCGGACTGCTCGTAGGGTGACATCTGTGCTGTCAAGGCGTGGGCTGAGCGGCTGACGGAGGGCAATGCGGAGTTCGTCTTCTTAGCCGCCTTGGGGCAGCGGAACAGGGAGGAGCAGCAGCTGCCGATGGTGGGGCCGGGTGGCAGCGTGGGAGGCCGCACGGCCGCCGCCAACGGCGGTCCACAGCTACCGACAGGAGCACCTGCATACGTGGTGCAGCTGTGGCACCGAGTACCCCTGGAGCCAGACCAGCTGTTGCCGTTGTGCGACTTCCTGCAGAGGTGGGCAGGATGGGCGTGCCGAGTGTCCGTCCCTCCACTGATTTGGAGTTTGGCCCATGTCCTGTGCGTTCCAGTATTTGTGGGTCCTGTGCGTTCCAGTATTTGTGGGTCCTGTGCGTGCTGTTCTGTGCCGATCTGGGGCCACGCGGCCACAGCGTGGGTGCTTCAGGAAGAGGCACACCACACAGAGCAGGCAGGGGTGGTGGTCCAGTGTTGCGCTGGGGGCAAGAGCCGGGGGTGCATGACCGGACCAAGGTGCAGCGATGACCTCTTGGGCCTCAGGCACGAGCCCGCGGGGGGGGGTGGTGGGCGGCGCGGGCTCGAAACACGGGACAACGCCGCAAGAGCACACGCGGGGGTCTATCTACCTGGGGCAAACCGTGACCCCAAGACGGGTGCGGGGTGGTGTGATACACGCACACACCAGCACGCGCTCTTCTCCACTCCCACATTATTCAGTCGCTGACTTGCTCCCAGCTGCAGTACCCCTGCGTCCAGCTGAACAGTACCGCTGATGTTGCCTTGTTTGCCTGCAGCCCCATGGCGGTGGCGGCGGCGGCGACTGGCGCGCAGGGGAAGCAGGCGTCCGGGAATGGCAACGAGAACGAGTGTGTTCAGCTGGCTCCGCCGGTGCTGCAACGGCCGCAGCCGGCCCTGCAGAACAGGAAGCGGAAGCGGGACCAGAGTGTGCCGGGGCAGCAGCAGCAGGCGCAGCAGCTACACGGACAGGTCGGGTACGCCGCCACTGCGCAGACCCAGCAGACGGCGGCGTACGCTTGGCAAGGGGCCGGGCAGCTGCAGCAGCAGCAGGCCGGTAACGGGCACGGCTCACTGCAAAGCATGGCGCAGGGGGGCGGCTCTGCCCGTGGCGCAACGCACGGTACAGCGGCTGGTTACCCACACACCGGTACGCACCTGCCCGGCTGGGCAGCCCAGTACGCCGCGACCTGGCCTTTGGCACAGCAGCAGCAGCTTACGGCCCCTGCTGTCGCCTGGGGTCATGGCAGTGCGTCTGCGGGCGCACTTGGAGCGGGCCAGTACGCTGGCGCCATGGCGATGACTCCCTACGCACCCACAACATGGCCTGCTGGCGTACAGCCCTTGTACCACTACGTGCCCACAGCTCCTGCCCCACCTGTGCGGCAGCAGCAGCAGCAACAGCAGCAGCAGCAGGCCCCCGACTGTGCGGCGGTTCAAAGAGAGGCTGGCATGGAGTTCAGCGATGGTGAGGGTCAGTTCAGCGATGAGGAGGGCTGCTGGCAGGGTGTCAACGATGGCGAGGGCCAGCACGGCCTGGACCGTGGCTCGGTGCGTGGCGGTCTGGCGGGAGTGCAGGGGGACGAGGCGCCGCCGAGGGTGTAAAGTGCTGGTGATGCCGCTCGTAGTGGTGGTGTGGTGGTGCGGCAGAGGCTGGGTGCGGGGGACGGCGGGTGGGGGACTGGCCTTGCCCCGCCGAGTGGGCAGTGGTGAAGGCGGCTGCGTTACCAAGGGCGTCTGCAGTGCGCTCCGTCCCCTGTGCGTGCGCTCCGTCCCCTGTGGGTGACAAAGGCGGGTGCTGGTGGGTGGCTTCCGGTGTTACACGGTCACGGGTTGTGTAGGTGCCAACGCTTTTTAAGTGCAGGGTTGCTTGCATAGCAGGGGGGCAGCGAGGCCCTGACAAAGCGCAAGGCGGCATTGGGAAACGGTAACGTTGATGCGTCAACATATATACGTACCGGTGCCATCCCGTTGCACGTTTGAGGTTCGTCCTTACACAACGAAGCGAGAGGGGGCGTCCTGAGAAGGTTGCGTTCTTAAGCGGCTACTAGCAGTAGGCTAGGTAGCAGGCAGCGTAACGGTCGTGCAGGGGCATGTCGCTGATGGAGGACCTGGGGTGCGTGTGCCATGTGCGGTTGTACGCCATGCATGTATGCGTGCTTGACCACCAGGCGGAGTCATAGCATGAGTCACAGGAGCTTATTGAGGTACCTGGCACTGGTTACATGCGAGGTTTCGATTTGTAGTTTCTTTTATTGTACATTATGGGGTGGGAAAGCTCCCCCTCTTAACACGGAATTGCCCCTGCCCACAAGGAGTGGTGGACTCCGTAAGTGGACAGCAGCAGGTTGTGGCGGTTGGCCGGAGAGCTGCATACCCCTCCCCTGCCCGAGTGGACAGCATAGCAAGGGCGCATTTATTTCCTGGCTTGAAAGAGCCATCACACTACAAGTACACCACGGATTGGTTGTCATATGTGCATACCGCGTGGTTTGCCGTACTGGCATGTGAGGGCTTGCTGTGCCGAGAGGTGTAGCACATTAGGCCTGCACGCCCGCGCCGAGCAGTGTGATGTAGTCCGTAGACGTCTGGTCAGTCCCCCGTTGTGAAGCTTGTAGGACAATAGGACATACAGGGGTTTGTCTCGTCTTGCTCATATGGGTTGCGCGCCTGGGTACCGCTAGACGAACTTGTACAACAGATTACCTGCTCTTACCTGTGAGTATGTATCGTGCATTGATGCGGACGGTACTGTATGTACTGGTTGCAGTTGATGCTGGTGTTGAGCTTACTTGGCTTGGCGTTGAGCTGGCATCGGCACACATCATCCAGGGGTCCATGGCTGGGCTTCACTGAAAGCAGGGAGCTCTGTTGGCAAGGAATGCTTGCTGTGCAGCGCGTCTGTCCAGGGGAGACCCCTGCTTCTGCCACGTTTTTGGTAGGACTTGCTTGCTTGCATGTTCCCTTGCTGTGAGTTGGGAGTTGGTTTGTGTTGCATTCGCTCAAGTAAGCTGTGGCGACACCCTTAAGTCGAGTCGCTTTTTCACACTTGCTGCGTCGACATGATGTAATCACGCAGATATGCCCACGTGTACCTGCGTACCCTTGCACACCGGTGGCGGTGGTGGTGCTAGCTGCAACACATGCTAGGCAGTGCGAGTGTTAGGGCAGCCTGGGCCAACCTGCTAGGAAACAGGCTGCAGTGCTGCCGCTGGATCTGGACCGGAGTGCAGGCGGCCCCCAGGCGCCGCTGGAAGCAAGTGCCGCAAGCACCGGAGTTCCCCTGGTCACAAGGGAGGCCACGGCGTGCTCCGGCGTGGATGCAGTTGACGTCAGGCGCAATTGCAGTCACTTCGTAGCTGATCAGCTCCAGATAGATTCTCCCCCATATTGCGGAGCCTATGCTCAGTTCCGCTGCGGACCGACTGAGGCAAGGCACGCGGGCGCATGTCCGCCTGCCCCCGCATGGTCAGGGGCTGTCCCCTGCACGCGCTGCACGTGTTGCAGTTACATAGATAGCATGGTGGTGGCGTGAGCGCAGCCTACGGTGCAGCAGCTGCCACACACAGGTACGCACGCACATGCCCAGCTGGGGGCCCCAGTATGCTTGGGCTGTGGCTGGCACAGCAGCAGCAGCCCACCGCCCCGGCGCCCCCGCTGCCGCCTGAAGCCATGGCAGTGTACTGCCTGGTGCCCCTGGAGCCGGCCCGTACGCTGGCGGCACCAGGCAGTACATCCGCCACATGGCCTGGCATACATGCCTCCTACAACTAGACGCTTACTGCTTCTGCCCAGCAGCTGCAGCTGGCCGCTGCGTGTGCAGTGGTGCAGGCTGCAGGGGGGGGGGGGGGGCTGACATGGAGTTTAGCGGAGGTGCGCGGGCACTGGCAGGAGTTCAGCGGTGGTGAAGGCCGCCGGCTAGGCCCCGGACCGGCGTACGGCGTCTGTCGTTCTGGATCTGTACGGGCTACGGGGTGGGCAGGCCCCCCCTGCCCAAGACGCCTTGAGCTGGTTGAGGAACAGGAGCGAATGGACAGCATTGCGGCAACCGGCAAGACCCCTTTGGTGTGGAACTGCTACCACGCTGCAAGCACACAAAGGCTTACGGTGTGAAGCTGCAGCTTAGCTGTCATATAACCACAGTGCGGCATTTCCAAGGGACTGCAGGTGCCAGGTGGGGTGCACATGGGTGGCTGGGTGGGTCAGGTGGGGCAAGGTGAGGTGGGGACACGTTCGTGGACCGAAAACCTTTTGAACTCGCCATTACCGCTATTGCAAGCGTCGACGCACCTCGAACTTTTTTGGTACAAACTTTTTGCGTGAAATGTGGTTTCGGACTTGTGGAGCTATGCCTACACTGCGCATCTACGATTGACCTCAGTGCATTATTGTATCAATGTAACAAAAGCTATTGTTTGAGCTATTCAGCGTTTGCAGGCGCGCCTTGTGCCGTCCGCAAGCGGCTGTTTGGACCACCATCACAATGTCTAACTGAAACTTTTGCAAACTTTTGTTCGAGGTGCGTCGACACTTGCAATATCTTTCAACACCGCATTTGAAACATCAAAAAACACAGTGAGGCGCGAACACAGGTGTGCGCCGCTCCACAAATGCTGTCGTCAAGGCAGATTCGCAGCACGCGCAGCATCCCAAACAGATGTGGAAGAGGGCTGTGACGCATGCAACCACATGAATAGGTCATTAGTCCACTGCTATAACATTGGCAAGGCCGTGTAGCCTTGTGAACGCTCAGGAAACGCTTGTGCAGGAGGGGTGAGCGGGGCCACGAAGCAGGACGATGTGATGGACGGGTCCTTTCCTTCTTGCAGCCAAGGCATTTAGCTCATATAAAGGTTGCACGAGTTGCTATGGACGGGGCTGGCTTCAAGGTGAAACTATCTGGTCGTTCGCTTGCGTCGGGGGAGTGCCGCATCAAACGCGAGACAGTTCGCGTTGTCTTTGGGGAGGACTTGATACCATCGGAAAGAATCGGTGAAGTCAGCTTGACGCTGACAGACGGAGCCGACAATTCCCGCTGGCAAGCAGCATTGAAGGCTTGCGAGCATGACAACAAGTACTGCTGGCTCTCAGGGCTTCGGGGAT
>VFQN01005123.1_pt1 | contig 16432 bp, 21 predicted proteins | sample 3512371 | NCBI WGS metagenome assembly VFQN01 (sample SAMN10412370, study PRJNA504923) | tailings metagenome | isolation source: Replicate 2 from Balatoc abandoned mine | place: Philippines: Itogon, Benguet | collected 2017-08-28 | reverse complement strand
CAGCAGGGGTAGAACGTACAGGGACCGGTACAGCACGGGGAGACAGTACCGGTACCGGCACAGCAGGGGGAGACCGTGCCGGTACCGGTACAGGGCCCCATGGATCGCTTGAGCGGTGTTTGCCGGGGGCAGTGGGCCAGGGCCAAGCAAGCGGGGGACGCTTGCTGTCGCAGGACGGCGGTCAGGCAGGGGGTGCAGGGAGCGGGGGGCTGCACGTCCCCCAAGGAACACGTGTTGACGGGAACACGACGGCGCTCACGGGCTGGGCCATGCGCATGTGGGTTGACATGCTGCTGTCTGTGAGGGAGAGGGGGCAAGGGCAGGAGCTTGGCGGGGGCCAGGGCAAGGGGCGAGGGCAAGAGGAGGGAGGGCAGATGGGGGGCCAGCAGGGTCCAGGGCTGCAGCAACTGCAGGTGGACGAACACGGGCGTGGGGTGGCGGTCTCAGGGGGCGGGGTGCAGCTCGGGCTAGGGAGGGAGGGAGCTGCCCTGCAGGCAGGGACATTCGAGGACATGGCGGTGCGACGGCGGTGGGTGCGTTTGCCACTGGAGTCAATCAAGCTGCCGGGTCAAGGTGCCGCAGGGGAGGCGGCCGGCGCAGGGGACGTGGCTGCCCTGGGGACGGCCGCGCCCCGGCCACCACGACCTGCCGGTCCACACGCCCCTGAGGACGGAGCAGGAAGGGCGCCTGCGGAACCGGAGTACGCCCTCAGCCCCGGCCTGGTGTTCGGTCTGTGCCTCAAGACGGTTAGTGCAGGCACTGCGCTGCGGCCCTGGCTCGGGGCGGCGGCTGGCGTGGAACCCCGGCAGGGCTCCCGGGACCGGGCACCGGGACGGGCGCAGGCCGGCCTGCTGCCGCCAGTCTCCGTGTGCAGCCCCCGGCTGCTGCTCCTGGCGCTGGCGGCGTCCAGGCTGGTGGCGCTACAGGGCGCGCAGCACGCTGCTGCTGCGGCTGCTGCAGCGGCGGCGGCTGTGGCTGCAGCATGCGAAGGGGACTCCGCCAGGGTCGCAGACGCAGGCGCACGGCTGGGCCAAGGCGGAGCTGCTCGGGGCAGTGCAACAGGTGCAGGAGAAGGCGCCGAGGCCCGTGGGTCGGTGGGCCTGGGCGAGGCACGTCGGCAGTGCAATGCGGCCCGGCGGCGGCTGCGGTGCTGGTGGGAGGCGACGTTGGGACTGGTGGGCAGAGCGGTGCGGGACGGGCTGCATGGGGAGGCAGCGGGCGCGCAGGAGGTGGAGGCGTGGGGCAGGCTCAGTGAGGTGCTGGAGACCCGGTGCTTGGCGGCGGGTGTGCGGCGGGCTGGGGAGCACGGGGCGGGAGTGCTGGTTACTGTTGCGGCAGAGTCTCTCGATACAGCAACAGACCCCGGTCCGGTAGAGGCGGGCGCTGGTGTGGCGGACATGGATGTGCAGGAGGCGGTGGCGGCTGGGTGGCTGCCGTGCATCGAGCTGCTGATGAGGAAGGCCGCGGCCGGGGAGCAGGAGCAGGACAGCGGCAGCGGCAGCAGCAGCGGCGGCGGCGGCGGCGGCGGCAAGGGTGGTGCAAGTGCAGCAGGCGGCAGCAGTGCCGGTGTGCACTTTCCGCTGGATTGCGGATTCCTGGTGCCGGGGCTGGGAGAAGAGGGGCTGAGGGGATTGCTGCTGGGCGCCTTGGCAGCGCACGGCCCGCCGGCGCGGGTGTTTTCGCTGCTGGCCACCCTGGCCAAGGTGGTGCGGTGGCGGGTGCGGGGGCTGCAGGCGGCGGCGCTGCGGGCCGCGGCAGGGGAGGCGAGCATCGAGGAGCTGCGTGGAGCGGAGGAGAGCGCCTTTGACGTGGTTTTGGCGTTGCTGGACTTCGCGGGGGCTGCGGCCCTGGAAGACGTGGTGGTGAGGCTCAGACCGCGGGCTGGGGCGGTGGTCAGTCACGGCGAGCAGGCGGCGGGGGCAGGGTCGTCGGGTGGTTTGGGGACACGTGACGACGCTGACGTGTCGTGCGGGCCGGGTCGTACAGCTGGGGGGCAGCTGGGCAGTGGGGGCAGCGGAAAAGAGGTGAAGGTGGAGGCAGGGGCAGCTGTGGCGGCCTCGGACGGCAGGGTGCAGGCGGTGCTCTGCGGGATGCTGCTGCTGTGGAGGGAGGCACGTGACTCCCTGGAGCGGCTGTGTGCCACGTGTGACAGGCTGGTGCGGATGTCGCAACATGAAGCCGTGGACGACCTCGCCAGGAGGGTTGGAGTGCACGCCTGCACGCGCGTGTGTAGCCCGCTGGCACACAGCGTGTGGGAGTGCGCGACGGCACTGTCCGCGGTCGTGCTGTCGTTGCGCTGTGGGGTGACCCGCGGGTCGGTGCCCAACGGAGTGACCCACGGGCCGGCCCAGTCAGCCGGACAGCGGCAGGAGGGGCAAGAACGACAAGAGCAGCAGGGGGAGCAAGAACAACGACAGCAGCAGGAGGGGCAAGCACAAAAACGGCAGCAGGAGGAGCAGGGTCAAGGGCGGGGCCAGGGGCAGATCGGCGGTTTGGGTCGGCTCCTGTTTGCAGAGTTGGACGTGCTGGGGGCGACGGATGCGGTGCTGCGGGCAAAGGCCGGCGGCCGGCGGGTCGAGAATCTGGCGTGTGAGATGATCACCGCGGTCGTGGATCATCTGCCATGCAGCCTTGCGGACCTGGCGTCGGCCTTCCCGGTCGAGGTGAAGGCGGCGCTCACCGGCGGGCGCGACGGCGGGCGCGGGAATGCGGATGGCGGTGGTGGCGGCGGCTACGGGGTTGGAGGCCTTTCGGGTGGGGAGGGTAGTGGGGCTTGCGAGCTTGGTATGCTGCAGCTGGAGGTGCTGAGGCGGGAGCTGGTGGAGCCGTGGGCTGGGGAGGATGCAGGGGAGGCCCTTGCCGTCCTTGAGCAGGTGGCAGCCACGGGGGGCGTGGCCGTTGCCGTTGGGGTGGAGGGCGATGTGGGGCGTTGGGTCAGTGGCGATGGGGTCGAGGAGCACTTGCGCGCGGCGGATGCGGGGTGGCTTGCGGGGGAGCTGCTGGCAGCTGCGCGGGTGCTGGGTATGGCGGTGGTAGGGGATAACGAGCCGGGGGAGTCAGGGGAGTCGGCGGAGGGGAAAGAGGGCCAGGCGGTGACGCCGCCTGGTTTGGGTGTGCTGCCAGGGTGGCTTGGCGGCATGGGGCAGCAGCTGCGGCTGTGCAGCAACCCGCTGTGTGTTAACGTGTCGGAGGACGGGGAGGTGGAGCAGCTGGCGCTGGGGCTCAAGGCGTGCGCGCGGTGCGGGGGCGCGTGGTACTGCTGCCGGGAGTGCCAGGTGGCGCACTGGAAGGAAGGGGGGCATAGGGAGGCATGTGGCAAGCCAGGGGCCGGCGGTAGCGGCAGCGGGTGAGGGGCAGACAGGCAGTCACTCTTTCGAGTGCGGGGGAAGCGAAGTAACGTGAGGTAGTGTAGTAGCGGATGCGGTGCGGGATGTAGGCTAATGAGCCTTGTACAGTTAAAGGCAAATAGGAGTAACAGGCGGAGCGCAGCGAGGCATGGCAGGTCCAGAGAGTGGCAAGTCGATGACGGTGGCTATGCTCGCTGACGCTGATCTGCTGAGCTACTTAGCTAAAGTGAAAAAGCCGCGAGGTGGTGGTAGTGGTGGTAGTAGTAGTAGTAAAAGTGTACGGGAAGGAGAAATTCGACCCACTGAAGTGCGGTGCGCCTTCTGCTCCCATAGCGTGCGCTGGCGGGCTGGCCGGCGCGTAGACTCCATATAGTAAAAATGGCGTGCGGGGGGATAATTGAGGTTGTACTAGTGCTTATGTGAACAAGCTGATCGGCAAAGCAGGGGCCGGTACCGGAATCGGGCGGCTGTCTGCCGGGGGGTCCTGTTCACAGAGAGTGTTTAGGTCCGGTATGTAGTTCAAGCACATGACATGATGTATTCTGAGTGCCTTCAATGTGGGTCAAGTCCAGCGTCTGGCTCGGCTGATGGGTTGGGTTCAGCGTGGCGCTGCTCTCGTGGCGTCCACGAGAGCTACCGTACGGCGGCAGCTCCCGCTGCTCATGCTGCGCCCACAGCGGTTAAGATGCAGGGCTACGGGGCGACGTGGGCACAAGCATCTTGCAGCTAAGACTGCGTGTTCCGTTGACGTCGCCATAAACCCCTGAGGGCGTGTTTCCATTTTCAAGCCGCCTGAGGCTCAGGCCCTGAGCGAGCTTAATACGGTGGTCAGCTGGCAGATGGCCAGGCACCGACCCCATTGGGCTCGCCAGCTAGCGCGTGATCTGTTTAATGCAGTACCACTTTAGCAGATGAGGAAGGAGATGGTACCCATGCGTAGCATCTCGTGCGGGACCGTGGATCATCAGAGTCCGCACTACGACAGAATTTGACCCTCGGTGAATGTCCAGAACCGCCAACCGCGCAGCTGCGCTTACTTGTAGCTGCCAATCGCACCTGCGGCGACAACCATGCACTGCAACTGCAACCATATGTACCAGACGCACATCAGGCACTACGCAACTCCAGGCAAGACAACTTCCACTGCAATTAGGGTCCGAGGCCCTTGCAGACAACCGCCCGTGTGCTCAAGTCCTCGACTAGCGTCCACACCGGCCGGCATCCCATGCAATTGTTCTTCTCTCACCCAAATGAACCCATGTTGTGATGCGCACGCCACAGTCCCAAATTAGTATGTCCGAAGCAGGCCAACACCAGCCATGAACGTCAGACAGGACTGGACGCCCTTGTGGTGATCCGAACAGATGCAACAGCCCCAGCGCCTCCCACGATGCATGCATGCCGCTGCCGCAGCGCCCGTACGTTCCATGCAGCCGCACACTGCCCCACGCATGCCATGAACACCGTACCTTGCCAGCCCTCCTCCTCCAACAGGCAACCCAGCGTCCGGACTGACGTTGCAAACAACATGTCCACGCTTTCGCATTGCATGAAACACACTACCGGTAGGCAACCAGCAGGGATACAACAAGGCCCACCAGCTTGCCGCAGCCCAGACACGCCCACTTCCCGCACCCGGGCAAGCGTGCGCCGTCACCGGCCAGCAACCCCGTGCCGCGTGCTGTCGCCCCCACCCTCCCAAAACCTTGCACAAAGCTCCGCCGCTTCCCCAGACCTCCTTCCCTCCCCTCCCCTGACGCTCTCGCAAACGCCCCAACACCGCTGTGCCCATATGCGTGCACCCACAATCCCGCCTCACTCACTTCCTCTTCGCATACCGGCACCAGCGTTCCAGTGACTCCCTGACGCATCACACGGCTCCTGCCGTTTCACGCGTATCCACAATCCCGCCTGCACCATACGCTGTCCAATACAACACCCCGCAGACTACACTCGTCATGTGCCGGCCTCGTCCCCGGCCCACAGCTCCTCCGTAAGCGCGCGCACCAGCCCGCCTGCTACCCATGCCGTCACCTCTGCAATCCTACCTACCACGCCCCCTTGCATCCCTCACGCCCTTGCCCCCGAACCATCGCTTCACCGCAATCGCGCGCACCAGCAGCCCCACCTGCACCCACCACACTTGGGGTACTTATCCACCCCACCACCCACCACGACTGGCCATATCCCCTCATATCCCCGCCCCTGCGCCCGCGCCCTGCCCCGCCGCCAGCGCGTGCACCAGCTTATTGGGCGATAGCAGTCCTGCTTGCACCCCGTACACGCCGCGGCCCCTCACATCCCCGCCCCCGACCCGGCGCCCAGTTCCGCCGCCAGCGCGTGAACCAGCCTGTCGGGCAGCAGCAGCAGCAGTAGCCCTGCTTGCACCCCATACACACCGCGCCCCCTCATGACCAATCCTACTACTCCGCGCCTCCTCGTATCCCCGCCCCCGAACCGGCCCACAGCTCAGCGGCCAGCGCGCGCATCCGTTTACTTGGCAGCAGCAGTCCTGCTTGCACCCCATACACACCGCGCCCCCTCATATCCCCGTCCCCGACCCGGCGCCCAGCTCGGCGGCCAGCGCGCGCACCAGCTTGTTGGGCAGCAGCAGCTTGTGCGCCAGCGCCTCGTTGGTGAGCGGGGAGGTGTCGCGCTGCTGCAGCCACGCCTCGATGGCCGACCGTTCGTACGTGTTGCCTGGGTGGAAGGCACAAGGCAGGGGCGGAGTGTGGGCGGAGTGGGTAGGTGCGACCAACTGCCAGGGCTCAGAATGAAGCATCGCAACGCAGCGCATGAGTTCTTATACTAATCGACTGCCCATCATGATACTAAAATGGCGGGAGCTTGTGAATAGGACGAGCCGCGGAATGTGCACTCATTATTGAGCTTTGGGGTGAGTGCTGGATGTTCGAGGGCTGGCTGGGGTGGCCGAGAGGGGTAGGCTCTGCCCACAGGGGTAGTGCAAACGGGGCGGCAAAACTTCCTCCGTGGGCGTTTGTCAGTTACCATCACAGTACCTTGCTTGCTACCACACCGGTCCGCCTTCCCTACGCACTCCCCGGCTCCACAAGCCGACCCTTTTCCCCTCTCTCATATCGTGTCCATCCCTCCCTGCACATACTGGCCCTCCCTCCAGCCCTCGTGGTCTTCCCATCGCAAGCCCGCCCCCGGACACCGTCCGCGGCCACCACCGGGGCCGCCGGACAACACGGCGCAGCCCAAAGTGCCCTCAGCCCCTAGCAGCCCTCCCCCGGACACCGTCCGCGGCCACCACCGGGGCCGCCGGACAACACGGCGCAGCCCAAAGTGCCCTCAGCCCCTAGCAGCCCTCCCCCGGACACCGTCCGCGGCCACCACCGGGGCCGCCGGACAACACGGCGCAGCCCAAAGTGCCCTCAGCCCCTAGCAGCCCTCCCCCGGACACCGTCCGCGGCCACCACCGGGGCCGCCGGACAACACGGCGCAGCCCAAAGTGCCCTCAGCCCCTCCCCCGCTCACCGTCCGCGGCCACCACCGGGTCCTGCATGGGCTCCTGCGTGATGGGGCAGCACAGCAGCTCCGACATGGTGGCCACGTGCTCTGCGGGGGACACGGGGGAGGGGAGGAACAACGTAGGCGGGGAGCGGGTGCGCGGAAGGAGGGGGAACCGTCAACACCTCGTTGTTAGCACGTGAGTAAGGGATGCCGCTAAGGCCGCCTGGCAGCCTAGCGCACCAAAGGGGACGCACGGGGGTGCGGACTGTGCGCGGGGCGGGGAGGGAGGGGTTGGCGGGTGGGCGGCTGGGAGCAAATGTACGCAACCTTGACAGCACATGTGTCCAAAACACAAAACGGTGCCCCCAAGCGGCGCACCTGCGACCACCTTGAGCATGCCCCGCAGGTCCCGCGGCGCCTGGCCCGCCGCCATGGGCCCCGCCGGCGCCACCTCGTGGAAGCCCACGGGCACCGGCACGGGCACCGGTACGGCAGGGGTTGGGTTGTACGGCAGGACCTGCGGTTGGTGCTGCTGGGGCGCTTGGGGCACGGGTACTGGCACTGGCACGGGCACAGGGACCGGCATGGGCTGCGGTACGGGCTGCGGTACGGCCGGCGGCGCCGGCTCGTACCCGGTGTACGACGATGACTCGGACGGGTACATGTTGTCGCCGTACATCTGCATTTGTTGGCTATAGTCGTACGCGGACGTCGTCGTACCGCTCACCGAGGGGTCAGAGTACGTGTGCGATTGCGTGTGGGAGCTGGCATGCTGCTGGTGCTGCTGCTGCTGCTGTGCGGCCGCCCGTGCAGCCCGCTGCCGCTCCTCCCGCTCCTGCTGCTCCTGCTGCTGCTGCTGCAACGCCGCAAAGGTGGGCTGCGCGCTCCCAAGGCTGGGCCCTGACCCCGGCTGCTGCTGCTGCTGGGGCGGCGGCGCCTGCTGCTGCTGCTGCGGCCGCTGCTGGTGCTGTTGTGTCACGCTGGACAGGGGCGCAAAGGACATGCCCGGTTTGTACTGCTCCACGTGCAGCACGTTGTTGTATATCCGGGAGCGGTTGGCGACGCGGATGGCGGTCTGGGCCGCGCTCAGCTCGATGTACTGCGGTACGGGGAGGGCACGGAACGGGCAGAGCAGGGTGTGAGGTGCCCTGGCAAGGCCTTGAGCAAGGTGGGCCGTGGCGCGATGGACTGTGGTTGGCGAAGACAGGGAGGGGACGGAGGAGCGATCCCCCAAGCCCACGTAGCGCCTTGCTGCTGCACACCCCTTGGCACTGCAACTGCCCATGCCACAAGCTTCGCCCCCTCCTCTTTTAAAACCTGCTTTGCTGTTTGCAATTGTTACCACGCAACTGCATCGCCGCACGCTGCTTGGCAGGCACGCCGCCGCCTTCTCGCCCGGTACAGCACGGTAGTAAGTTACTTTCAAATAAGACGTTTTAAATATTAGTAGGATCACAGCAGTGGCCGGCCAAAGGCCTACCCCGCTGCGCCCGCTCCATCTGCCTGTCAAGGACATCGACGCCGCAGCCATCTTACTCCGAAGGGGCCGAGCAGGGCCTCACGGGAGTTACCCTACGCGATGACCCACGCGTGCCGCTGCCACGTGTCATCGTCTCGGACCCACCTGGATGATGGAGTAGGAGCCGCCGCCCGTGCCCTGCTCGTAGCCCATGTGCACCTGGGGCAAGGAAGAGGGCGGCGGGCAGCACGACGCTCGTTTGCTCGCATGCTCGTTGTTCAGCAACCACACACTGCAGCCAGCACCTTGCACTCCTGGGTCCCGGCCCCGACCTGATGGAACTGTGCCTCCGTCGCTCCTTGCCCCCACCTGCAGCACCTCCCCGTACCCCACCTGCAGCACCTCCCCGTACTCGCTGAAGGCGTGGAACACGTCCTCCGCGCCCAGCTCGTCGGGCAGGTTGCGCACCAGCACCTTGAAGCGGGAGGCCTGCAGAGCGTGAGTGTGCGTGTGGCCAGGGGAAGGGTGCAGGGGGGGGCGTGTGTGCGTGTGGGTGTGAGTGAACCCAGGACAGGCAGCAAGGTGCTGGCTCTACTGGTTGTGCACGCACATCCGTCTTCCACTCCCAGCTCCTCTTCCCATCCCTGGCACACGTCCCCACGTGTCGCTGAAACCCGCCATGCGTCCCGCAGCATCAACCAGCCGCCAGTCCTTCTGCAAGCCGCCAGTACCCCGTCCCCCTCAACCTTCCCCCCTGCCCTCCATCCGCCCACACCCCGCCTAGGGGACCCAGTCGCTGCCTGGACGCCATGTCCTTCACGGCAGACCCCCGCGCCGCCTGCCCCCGTCGTACCGCTGGCCCCTGTATGATGTCCTTGTGCTCCTTGTCGGTGGAGAATTGCAGCCGCAGCGGCCGCCCGCGCATCTCCAGGCTGAAGCGCCACCGCTCCAGGGCGGCCACTGCGTCCTGGACCAGGCATGTGTATTAGGGCAAGTGGGTCAGCAAGACAGGTAGTGGAGACACTAGCTGTACCATGACCGACATGTGGTGCGTCGGTGGCACGCATGACTGGTGGGGCCGGGTGCAGCACAGTACCCGGGGCAAAAGGGCGATCCAGTTGCCAGTGGCCGGGTGGGAGCGCTTGGGTATCACGCGTCGGGAGTGAAGCAGTGGCTTTGATACCTCAGTTGGTATACGCGAACGAGTAAGGGGAATATGGCTGTTGTCGCAACCAACCCGATCATGCCGTGGGCACACGCATAGTCTGTTGGGGCTGCTCAGCGGAGGCTCCCGCCTTGCCCCTGGGCTGTCGGGCTACAGCTGAACCTCCCACATGAGGCTACTCTTGAAGTACGCGGATGCGGCGCCGTCCTGTGCCTCACCTCCTTGTTGTGGAAATTGAGGAATGCCGTTCCCCTGTTGGTGCCATCTGCGGGCCAGGGTGCCAAGGTGGGGCCCTTGTGTACTGCAGCTGTGCCGAGCACCCGACGGACTGACGCCAGCGGGATGTGGGCAGCATGTCACCAAGCCGCCCAGACCTTGCTCATCACGTACCAGGAGCTGTCAAGATATCGATCCTGCCTTGCGCCGGTTGCCTACAGACCTGTCCGAGACAGGCCAATACTTCTCCTCGAGGTGCATTCCTTTCTATCCCCTGGACGAATATCACACTCCGGTTAACATACTTTTCTAGACTTGTTAGGTTGGCCATAGTGATCTAGGGCAGCGGAGGCAGGGGCTGCGGAAGCGCAACGTTGGAATCGGCGGGTGACACAACGTGCAGAGAACGTAGTGGAGCAGCCGGTACTTTGCGTCGACACCTTTGCTGTATTATGAGGCTTCAGTGTTAATTGGAACAGCCGGAGCCGACTGTGACGAGTTCCGCCACTCATGAAGACAGCCGTACATGTGTGTGCCTGTGCCTGTGCCTCTTGGTGTGAATGGTGGCGTTGCTAAGGTGAACAGCTGCAGCACGTAGTCCCTTCTAACTATGTATTAGCCGCGCCATGTTCAACCTCATATCGTGAGCACATGATATGTATGAAAAGGCCCCTTAGCGCAGGGGCACAGTACCACTATATATTTTCTCACGATCATACGCTGCGTGAATGGACTGCGTTCTTTGGGATGCCTGGGAGCTGACTACCCAGACTGCCCAGGCAAAGCGGAGTAGCCTGTGGACCTGTGGGCCGCAAACGCTTCGTTTTATAGTCTCTTGCTGACGGATGCCAACCACTGTCATCATCGGGGCCGGCGTTAGTGGTCTGCAGACTGCAGCGGCGTTCTTGCGCATTGGTCATGTCGTGGTCGTGCTGGAGCGGCAGGAAGATGTCGGTGGCGTATGGCTCAACTACACAGCGTTCAGCGTGCAGGGTGAGTCTGTTAGACTGCAAATACGCTGTGTCGCTACCATGTCGCCAACATCGTGGTGTGCTGGCCTCAGTAAGAGCGCGAGCATCGGGAGCGCATGCTCGGCAAAGGCAAAAGAATGGGGCTTTTGCACGATCACAAGGGGGAAAGCCCATGTGTAGGAGGAAAACCAGGGCCCCCAGACCCGGGGCTCTCCCCTGCAGTGCCGTAGTCTGCTGCCCACTGCCAGGAGCCCGCGCCCGCACCCTCCGTTAGCTGTAGCACCACGATGAGTAATGATCAAGCTGTCAATCAGCTGCACGTGGCGTGTACGGAACAGAGCCATCCGTGCTGCCTCTGCTGTGGTGTGCAATGCACGACAGCCTCCAGCAAGGGAGACGGCCTGCAGCAACCGGCTGCTGCACCCCGGTGGTGGGCGCATGGCGCTGAAGCTAGTCTTCACCCTATTACACGCCTGCCTCCTGAACCCACGCTCGGACGGATGTCCTGCGTCACTATTATTATTATTGCTGCTCCCAGGGGGACGCTTACCGCAGCGCCAGCAGCTGATAGGCACGGCGAACGGCTGTACGGTACAGTCGTTCCGTTATGGGGGCACGTACGGAAGTGTCCTGCTGCACGTCTCCTGTTACCGCAAAGAGCACAGCGTCATGGCTTCGGCAGCAGGCGGCTGTCGTACTTGCACGAGAGCGTGGTGCAAACCAACCCAGATCAAGGTTCTGCGGTACCAGGACGTGGTAGTGCTAAGGTTTAGAGCTTTAGACCAGCGGTCGGTGGCGAGAGCATGGGCAAGGCTCAGGCAAGGGAAAGGGCGGTCGGCGGCCACCCCGGTCCTTGCCCGCCGCTGCGTCATCGGTCCAGTGCAACGGCCTGACCACCTCTTCCCGCTCCACCCTCCGCTGCTTCCCGCGTCATTCCCCAACCCATTGACCCGACCCAGATCACCACTGCTGCCCAGCACGCGGCCCGTACCCTCCCTCAGCCCCCAGCTCCTCCCTTTTCCTGCCCAACTTCCCTCCCTGCCCCTCCCTGCCGCTCCCTGGCCCCTCCCCCCCAGTCCCGCGGCACTTCTTCTCCCTGCCCGACTTCCCCGCCCCTCCCGAGCTGGACCTGGAGGAGTACCCCTCGGGCCGCTCGCTGCTGCGCTACATCATCGCCTATGCGCACAAAAACGACCTGTACAGGCATATCGTGTTCAGGGCCAAGGTGCGTGCGGGCCCCTGCCGCACCCCTACAGCCCCTTACATAGCTGCAAGTTGACAGTGTGTTATGCGCGGCTGCAGCGGGAGGGCTGATTTGACGGGGCTGAGGATGTAGTCCATGCACCGGACGCTGTGCAACACGTGCTGCCTGCCACGTGCCGCGTGCCGCAGGTGACGCGCCTGCACCGGCTGGGCGGCTCGTGGCAGTGCTTCTACAGCCTTGAGGGCAGCGCGGTGCAGCACCGCATGATCGCGGACTTCGTGGTGGTGTGCACGGGGCTGCACTCCACGCCCAACATACCGCCCGTGGAGGTGGGAGTGGAGGAGGGGGGTCCTGGGGTGGGGCGGGCGATTGGGTGTGGCGCAGGGCCAGAGGCAGTGGGGGGTGGTGAGCAGCGGGGCTGCACATCACCCCCAGCACCCCGCCCGTGGAGGTGGGACGGGGCGTGGGGTGGGGTGGGGTGCAGAGGCAGTGGGAGCGGTGTACATGGTGCTGCCTTCCTAGGCAGTAGTACGAACACCGACCATTGGGGCGAGTGCGGCAGGACGTGAGGCGGGTAGGGCGTGGCGCGGGAGCAACGCCGGGGCGTGGTGGTGTATTGCACGCACAACATACCGCCCGTGGAGGTGGGCTGGGGGAACTGTGGGGCGGGGCGGGTGGTGGGGTAGGGAGTGGTGATGGGGATACTACGCCATGCTTGACTTGCCGCCCATGGTGGCGAGGCGGGCTGGGGCGATGGGGGCGGCTTTGAGCGAATACCGGACTGAACTTGTCCAGTTGGCGCTCACAGATTCCATTGTTACAGGGCTGCAGCCCACGCCGCAAGGCCAGTCGGCATGCCAAGGAGGGCGTAGGGTGGGGCTGGGTGGTGTGGGGGGCGGAGCCGGCGAACGCCGGCGCTGGGGGCTGCCCAGTGCAACTTGGCTCTGGGCTGGAGGCGCGCGGCCATGGGTTTGACGGACAACGCAGCGTATCAAATTGGTATCGAGTGGCCTCCGTAACAGGCGTCTCACCCTCCTTTCCCTCCTTTCCCTCCTTGCGTGTTCCCACAGAGCGCGCACCTGTTCGCCGGGCGCATCCTCCACGTGCAGGACCTGCCCGACACCGCCGACCAGCTGGCGGACCAGGTGGGGGCAGGGCAGGGGTGGCGGACCAGGTGGGGGCAGGGCAGGGGTGGCGGACCAGGTGGGGGGCAGGGAGCTAGTCAGGTGGAGGGGAACTGAGCTTGGTGTGACTCTGGCCTGCGACTGGATGTGGCGTGGGATGCACCGCAACTTGGATGACCAGCTAGCGGAGCAGCCACACACGAGTGCCACGTGTGTGTCGTGCAGGTGGCGGGCTGCCGCGTGGTGGTGGTGGGCGGCAGCAAGACGGCGGTGGACACGGCCACGAGGCTGGGGAGCGCGGGCGCGACGGAGATCACCGTGGTGTACCGCAAGGTAGGGCGGGTGAAGGGGAGTGACAGCAGTGGGCGTGGACCGGGGGCCGGGTGGCAGGGGCCGGGTGGTGGGGTGCAGGGCTTGGTTGCGCCCGGAGGTGAGTGTGTGTAAAAGGTGCCGCGGAGGTCACGGTGGTGTACCGCAAGGTAGGGCGGGTGGCGGGGAGTAGGTGGTGGGTGGGTGGGTGGGGGCAAGGCGGGGGCCGGTTGCGCTTGGAGTGTGGGAGCCGGATAGGAGGCGGTGGCGGGGTGCCAGGTAGCAGCGGCGGTCTCACTGCGGCGGGTATGGAGTGGGTCAAGCGGCGTGCCGGTCAGTGCTGGGCCAGGAGGGGGAAGCTGGTGGGCGCCGCCACAGGCCGCTGGCAGGACCCACGGGTCCGCTAGGCATGGCTCGAGGGTTCTCGCCTGCTCGCTGAGGTCCTACTGGTCATGACTACACTGCGCTGTTGTCCTTGCCTAGCAGCTGCTTGCGTCCTCGCCCGCGAGCCTTTCGGGCAATCTGAGCATGTGCATGCACTGTCCCATGCCGTTCCTTACGACCCAGCTGTACGTGTTCCCCGCCCCTGCCCGTTTTGCGCGTTGCCCCAGGCCCACTGGCCCATGTCGCGCTACCCCCTGGGCGGCAAGTCCCGGCTGCACTTCACGCGGCTGCTGCACTCGCGGCTGGCGGCCACCATGGCGGGGCCCTACTACACCGCCTCGCTGTGGGGCCGGGCCAGGGGAGCCATCACCAAGTGCGTCCATGGACTGGCCGGGAGGGAAGGGGTGCGGGCGCTGGGCGGGTTTACGAGGCTGGCGTGAGGGCACGCGCGGGCACGGAGGGCCGGGGCGCGGAACGGGCGAGATCTGGGCACATTGCCAGAGGCCAGGAGAAGTGGTCATGGGGTGTGTGAAGCAGAAGTCGCTGGGCCTTTTCGTATTCGCTGCGGGGGCGTGCCGAGGGAGCCGTCACAAAGTGCGTGCATGGGCGCAGCGGGGGGAGGGGTTCGAGGTAGCGCGGGGGCACGCGCGGGTGCGGAGGACACATGCCAAGGGAAACACAGCTAAAACTGCGCACGTTTTGCCCTTGTCCTCTCGCCAGGCCGCTTCGGCGGCTGTTCTGGCGCTACATCGAGCGGCGTCTGGTGGTTCAGCATGGCCTGGCCGGCAACCTCATGCCGTCCATGCACCTGGAGCAGGACCTGCTGAGCGGGGGCATCGTGCACGACGGCAAGTGGACCGAGCTGCTGGCGACAGGGGAGGTGGTGGCCATCAAGGGTAGGTGTCGAACGGACCTTGGTCTGGGGAAGTGGCATGTAGACATGGCTGCCCGCCAGGACCCACAAGCCCGCATGCCTTCATCTACTCCTCGCTTCTGCCTCACTGGGATCGCCCATGCCACCTCACTCGCAATGCTCGCCGTCCCAACCCGTGCCTGCCCCTGCCTCTGCCGCTGCCGCTCCCCCTGCCGCTGGCGTGCAGGGGAGCCCCAGCGCTACACACATGACGGGCTGGTGCTGCGCGGAGGGGGCTTCCTGGAGGCGGACGTGGTCGTGTACGCCACCGGTGGGTACCTGGGTCCTGGCTGTAGCACTTTGAGTGCACCCAGAGCACCAACTTGAGTGCTCTGTCGTTATTGCTGAAGTCACTCTTCCCCCCTCCAGGCCACCGCAAGGACTACGCCTTCATCGACGCCGACATCTCCTCCAAGCTGGGCCTGCAGCGCGACGGGCTGTACCTGTACCGCCACGTGCTGCCGCCGCTGGTGCGCAACATCGCGTTCGTGGGCGCAGAGGTGAGCGGCGGGTGGGGGGTTGTGGCAGAGTGTTTGCTTGGCATCTGCTGTGCTGCAGGTGCGCAACATAGCCTTCGTGGGCGCGGATGTAGGCGGCGGGCTGGGGCGTGTATGAGGGAGTTGGAAGGACGCGCGGCTGGTGCGCAATGGGCGCAACAGCCTGCAAGGGATTTATGGGCAATAGCAAAGCGGAGGATTGGGGCAGCGACATGCGACTCTGGCTTGCCCGACCTGGTAGCACTTGCCTGCGTTGCCCACCCTGCCCTACTGGTACTGCCTGCTCCCCTCTTGCCTCGTTCAACGGAGCTTCTGACTCATTCCCCTTCTTTATTCGCAGGCCAACAGCCTGAACAACCCGCTGACGGCCTTCCTGCAGGCGGAGTGGCTGGTGTCGTGCCTGCAGGTGGGGTAGCAAAGGGCTAGCCAGGAGGGAAAACCCTGTGATGGTTCGGTGCTAATGGCTCTTGGTGCCAACTGCAAGCAAGGTGGAAGTCGTTGATTCTCATGGGCCTTACTCCCCTCGCAGGGCCGCGTAAAGCTGCCTTCGCCCCAGGTCATGATGCGGGACCTGCAGCGCAAAATCAGGTGGGGCGGGGCGGGATAGGGTAGGGTGGGGCGCAGCGGGGACGGTTGATGCAACGCGCGCGCGTCGGGTGACGAGGGAGGGTATGGACAAAGTGCACTGACACCCCTTTTGGAAAGTACCGGCATGGGAGCACTGGTGGGCGGTAATGCGTGCAGGACGGCGTTGCGTGGAGCGAGCGACTTAAGGCGGTACTGTTGCTCCAGTGCCCAAAGCACTCACCAGGTGACTCCCTGCCTTCCTACCGTCCGTGCGCTTCACATGTCCCCGCAACCGCACTTCGTGCAGGTGGCAGCGGCAGAAGCTGCCCCCCCAGCCCGACCGCGCCTCCATGCTGGGCATCTTCGTGCACCGCTACCACGACCAGCTGCTACAGGGTGGGTGCGTGTGGAGGGGTGCAGGGGGCTCAGCGGTGGGAGGACAGGCGACGTGAACCGTTGCATGTGAGGTGCTTTAGTCCGTGCTGTCTTGTGCACCCTTACAGCACTAAGCTGCTCAAGGATGGTAAAGGCCGGTGGCATGGGTGGAGTTATGCTAGGTACGCGGAAGCTTGGACCGCGTGCTCGCTCATCTTGTTGTGAGCTCGGCGCACCAGGCAGCCGATCTACAGGTACGTAGGATTCAAGTCCGCTTGCCCTGAATCCCGGCGTGCGCCGACGCCCTGTGGCCCTCTCACGCCCTCTCCACCCACAGACATGGGCCTGTCCCCCCGCCGCAAGTCCTCGCCCTGGCGCGAGTGCTTCGAGGCGTACACCGCCGCCGACTACCGGGAGGCCGTAC
>VFQN01005122.1_pt1 | contig 16433 bp, 11 predicted proteins | sample 3512371 | NCBI WGS metagenome assembly VFQN01 (sample SAMN10412370, study PRJNA504923) | tailings metagenome | isolation source: Replicate 2 from Balatoc abandoned mine | place: Philippines: Itogon, Benguet | collected 2017-08-28 | reverse complement strand
CGATTGGAAGAAAAAACAACTTATTTACACAAAGGAATTGAAAAAGTATTAACTGAAAATAATATTAAGTTTACCATAAACAGGGTCGGTTCAATGATTTCGGTTCATTTTGATAAAAATCCGGTAACAGATTTCCAAACAGCTAAAAATGGAGATAACGATGCTTTTAAAAGGTTTTTTCACGGTTTGTTGGATGAAGGTGTTTATATTGCGCCTTCGGCTTATGAAACTTGGTTTATTACAGACGCTTTGACCTATAAAGACTTAGATTTTACTATTAATGCAATTGATAAAGTTTCAAAATCATTATAAATAAAAAATCCCGTTCCAAGAACGGGATTTTTTATTTATATTTTTTAGAATTATTCTGTAAGTTTCTTTAATAAGGCTGGGTTTTTGTCCAGTTTCTCCATTTGCTCAGGAGTAAGGGAAGCTCTTAATTTAGCATCAATAGTACTTTTTATTTCAGACTTACCTTCTTCGGTTAATCCGGGATGTGATAGAAGTTTGTATTTTCTTTCAAATAATCTGGTGTAATCATCTATTACTTCACTTTTTAACCCAACAAACTTAGCTAGTTCTTCAGCTTCTTTCTTTGCTAAAACATCCGGAGTTAGTTCAGTCTTAGTAATTTCTGTTTTAGAAACAGCTTTTTTATCTTGAGCATTTGCACTTACAGAGAAGGCAAAAAGAAGAGTTAAAACGGCAATAATTTTTTTCATTTTAGTCTTTATTTGATATGATTAATGTTTCAAAGCTAAATTATTTTTGGCTTAACTCAAAATTTTTTTTATTTTTCTTCTGTTTTTGGGGCTTCTTGAAGTTTTTCTTTTCTTTTTTCAAAATGTTTTTTCATTCTGTCTTTCCCTTCTTCACGATTTTCTTCCCATTTTTTATATTGTTCAGGAGTTAAGATTTTTTTTATTTCTGCTTTATGAGCAATTTGTTCATCTAACATTTTGTTTTTCATAGCATAAATCTCGTCCGATGTCGGCTTTTTTGAATCTGCTTTTTTGGTTTGAAATTCTACTTTTTTTGCTTCTCTTTTTTTTGCTTGTTCCAATAATAGCTTTTTGACTTCTGTTACTTGTTTGTCATTTAAATCTAAATCAAGTTTCATTTTTTTTGCTTGAAGTTCAACTTGTTGTTCCGGAGTTAATTTTTGTTTTTTCTCCATTTTCTCTTGTGCAAATGTTGTTATTCCAACTAACATTAATACAGCTAAAAATACTTTTTTCATTTTTTGATTATTTTAAAGTTTATGTGAGTAAGACAAGTTAAGCTTCAAAAGGTTTAATCTTTAACAAAAGTTTAATAAAAAAGGGAATTAACCATCGATTAATTCCCTTTTTCTATATATTCTAAAAAGCGATTATTTTCCTAAATATTCCACAATTTTAGCATCGCCATCAACCACAACTTTCATTAAGCCGTGTTTTGATAAACCTTTACTAGCTGCATCCCATTTTTTGCCACTTAAACCCGATTTTTCTTTTAAATCACCAATTTGAATTCCTTCGTTTACCTTTAAAATTTCAAGAATGTGTTTTTCTTCTTCCGTTAATTCTGGACCTTTTTTCTCAGGTCGCATTTGTGGTAAGAACAACACTTCTTGTATCGACGGATTATTGGTTAAAAACATAATTAATCTGTCCATTCCAATTCCTAATCCGGAAGTTGGCGGCATTCCATATTCTAAAGCACGTAAAAAGTCTTCGTCAATAATTCCGTTGGCTTCATCATCACCTTTTTCGGCTAAAGCCATTTGGGCTTCAAAACGCTCACGTTGGTCAATTGGATCATTCAATTCCGAATAAGCATTAGCAATTTCTTTACCACAAACCATCAACTCAAAACGCTCTGTCAATTCAGGGTTGTCTCGGTGCGATTTGCAAAGTGGCGACATTTCTTTCGGATAATCAGTAATAAATGTTGGCTGAATGAAGTTGCCTTCGCATTTTTCGCCAAAAATTTCATCAATCAGCTTTCCTTTACCCATTGTTTCATTGACTTCAATTCCCATCGATTTTGCAGCTTCAAATAATTCGGCTTCGGTTTTTCCGGTAATGTCAAAACCAGTAAATTGTTTGATGGCATCGGTCATTGTTACTCGTGCATACGGCGCTTTGAAATCTACTTTATGTTCGCCAAAAATAGCTTCTGTTGTTCCATTTACTTGAGTGGCACAATATTCCAATAATTTTTCAGTCATTTCCATCATCCAGTTGTAGTCTTTGTAAGCTACATAAATTTCCATTGCGGTAAATTCAGGATTATGTGTTCTGTCCATTCCTTCGTTTCGGAAGTTTTTTGAAAATTCATAAACACCGTCAAAACCACCAACAATCAATCTTTTTAGATATAGTTCGTTAGCAATTCTCATGTATAACGGAATGTCCAAACTATTATGATGTGTAATAAACGGTCGAGCTGCCGCGCCACCAGGAATAGATTGCAAAACCGGAGTTTCAACTTCCATATAACCGGCATTGTTGAAAAACGTTCTCATTGCGGTGAATAATTTTGTTCTTTTTACAAAAACATCTTTCACCTGCGGATTGACAACCAAATCTACATAACGCATTCTGTAACGAAGTTCAGGATCTTTAAATTCATCATAAACTTTACCCGTTTCGTCGGTTTTTGGCAATGGAAGCGGACGTAACGTTTTACTCAAAAAAGTAAAATCCGTAACACGAATACATTTTTCACCCACTTTAGTTAGAAATAACTCGCCTTCCACACCAATAAAATCTCCCAAATCGGTCAATTTTCTAAAAACCTGAACATATTTCGTTTTATCCTCATCAGGACAAATCACATCACGATTAAAATACAACTGAATTCTGCCTTCGCTATCTTGTAATTCAGCAAAAGCAGCTTTTCCTTGATCACGAACACTCATCAAACGACCAGCAACTACAACCTTCTTACCTTCTTCAAAGCTTTCCTTAACCTGCTTTGAAGTATGATTTACGGGGAATAAATCCGCCGGATAAGGATTGATGCCTAAGTCACGAAGCGACTGTAATTTCTCTCTTCTAATGATTTCTTGTTCCGAAAGTTGCATATAATTTGTATTTAAGCGTGCAAAGATAATTTATTTTGTATCAAGTTTCAAGTTCAAATTTTAATGTTTAGGGAGCGAATTGTTCGGGCTATTCAGGATTCCATTTTCCCGCTTTTCGTTACAATCTTTTTATCTCGTTTTAGGAACAAGATAAAAGGATTTTCACTTCAATCGGGGCTAAAGATTAACGTCGAGTTAACTTATAAACTTTGTAACTTTGCATTTTGCAATACAAAATGAACAAACAAGTACAACTTCAAGATATAGGAAATAAAGATTACAAAGAAACTTGGGATTATCAAGAACAACTTTTCAAAGAAATAGTTGATGTAAAAATTCAAAACCGAAATGCAGACTCCCAACTTCCAACTCCCAACTTTTTTCTTTTTGTAGAACATCCACATGTATATACATTAGGTAAAAGTGGCGACATTTCTAATCTTTTACTTTCCGAAAAACAATTGGAAGCCAAGGGAGCAACGTTCTACAAAATAAATCGTGGCGGTGACATTACTTATCATGGACCAGGACAAATTGTAGGTTATCCAATTCTGGATTTAGAAAATTTCTTTACCGATATTCATAAATATTTACGACTTCTGGAAGAAGCAATAATTCTGACTCTAGCCGAATATAATATAATAGGTGCAAGAAGTGAAGGGGAAACCGGAGTTTGGTTAGGTGTTGGGACACCATTTGCCCGAAAAATTTGTGCCATGGGAGTTCGAGCTTCTCGTTGGGTTACTATGCATGGTTTTGCTCTGAACGTAAATGCCGATTTAGGTTACTTCGATAATATCATTCCATGCGGAATAAAAGGAAAAGCGGTTACGTCAATGCATGTTGAACTTGGAAAAGTTGTTGATGAGAATAAAGTTAAAGAAAAAATTATAAAACATTTTCAAAATCTTTTTGAAGCTGAGTTTATAAAATAGCTCAAAACTCCAAGCTCAATTGTTCTGGTAATAATCTAAAGGACATTCGGTGGTATTTCGTTACGCCATATTTTTTAATTGCTTCCCGATGCTCAATAGTTGGGTAGCCTTTATTTTTTTTCCAATTGTACATTGGGAATTCTTCGTGGATTTTGTCCATGTATTCATCCCGATAAGTTTTTGCTAAAATAGAAGCAGCGGCAATGCTTAAATATTTGCTGTCGCCTTTAATGATACTTTTGTTGGGTATACTTTTTAATAAATCTATTTCTTCGGTTGTGAAAATTTTACCATTTTTATGTTTCAATAAACCTAATTTTGAAAAAATAGGACGATTGCCATCTACTATAATATAATTAGGAGTTGTTTTAAGTTTAAGAATTGATTCCTGCATCGCTTTCATTGAGGCATTAAGGATGTTTATTTCGTCAATCTCTTTGTTATATATATGTGTAACGCCAAAAGTGAAACAACTTTCTTCAATAATAGGTTTTAGGTTTTTTCTTGTTTTTTCTGAAAGTTGTTTCGAGTCGTTTAGAATTTCTGATTCAAACTCTTCAGGAAGAATAATTGCGGCGGCAGTTACCGGTCCTGCAAGGCAACCACGCCCGGCTTCATCAGTTCCGCATTCAAAATTAAGTGCTGAAAATCTTTTAATTAACATTTTTTTTGCAAAAATAGAAAAACTGACGCAACCAATTTAATTTTTAGGCATCATTAGATAAGTTATTTCAAAGTTAAAGATTTCTTAATGTTAGTTTTTGTTAAAAAAGTATTATTCCGAAGTAATATTTGTTTATTTAAGAAAAAATTAAGAAGTTTGCGGAATAACTAACTCAAATAAAAATAATATGAGATCGAAGTTCAAATGGATTTTTACGCTACTGTTAGCGTTTTCAATGCAGTTTTCGTTCGCACAAGAGAAAACTGTTACTGGTGTGGTTACCGATAAACTTGGGCCGCTACCTGGGGCAAACATTGTTGTTAAAGGTACAACCAATGGTGTACAAACCGATTTTGATGGAAAATATTCTATTAAAGCAAAATCAGGAGACGTTTTGGAAGTGTCTTTTACTGGTTACAACAAAAAATCAATAACAGTTGGCGCTGCTAATAGTTACAATGTTTTGTTGGAAGAAGGAGTAGAATTACAAGAAGTGGTTGTTTTAGGATTTACTTCACAGAAGAAAGAGGATATTATTTCTGCTGTTTCTGTTGTAGGGTCTTCTGAGTTGCAAAAACTATCTACGGTTACATCTGTAGATAATATGTTGCAAGGTAAAGCAGCCGGTGTTCAGGTTGTTGCGGCTTCAGGTCGTCCTGGTCAAGCAGCTAGGGTTATCGTCAGAGGTGCTAATAGTATAAGTGGTGTTAGTGCTAATCCTATTTATGTGGTAGATGGTGCTGTTATGACTAATATAGAGATGAACTCGATAAACCCGTCTGATATTGAAACAATGGCGGTTTTGAAAGATGCGGCTGCAGCTTCTTTGTATGGTTCTAGAGCGGGTAATGGTGTTGTAATTGTTACTACTAAGCGTGCTAAATCAGGTAAGACACAGTTTGATTTCAATAGTTCTATTGGTTACTCTGAGAGAGTAGATGATAATTTTTCTGTGATGAATGCATCTCAATATTTAGCTTATGAGGATAAGTTGAGAGCGGCGGGAGTAAATGGTATTCCTGTAAGAACAGATGCTGCTAAAGCTATTTTGATTAGAAATGGTGAAAATTGGGAAAAGCAAATTTTTAGAAAAGGAGAGATACGCTCTTCTCAGATTTCCCTTCAAAGTGCTAATGAGACTACCAATTTGTATGCTTCATTTTCTAATGATAAAAATACAGGTTTAATTAATCCTTGGAATGGTTATGAGAGAATTACGGGTCGTGTAAAGATTGATCATAAAACAAAATACAACTTTACTTTTGGTTCCAATATTAATATGTCATATTCAGAAGATGATAGACCAAGAGAATCTTTCAATGTTTTGAGTCCGGTTTGGACGGCTTATGGGTCAACACCTTTGGTTTCTAAATTTCAAAAGAATCCTGATGGTTCTTTGGTTTTAGATGCTAATGGTAAGCCGATTTACAATAAAGCAGGTTTGCCAAATAACTTTAGTTATTTTGATATTTACGATACATATTTCATTACGACTAGACAGTTTAGAACTTTTGGTAATGTTTATGGTAAACTAGATGATTTGTTTATTAAAGGATTGAGTTTTAAATCTGATTTTAGTGCTATTTATGGTAGGACTGTTAATGAGACTTTTATAGCTCCAGGTTCGGATATTGCAACGGCTTTTGGTTATGGTACCGGTTTGAAAACAGATGGTGGTACTGATGATTTGGATATGCGTTGGGTAAATACACTTCAATATACAAGATCTTTTGGTAAAAATAATATTGATGCTACTGTGTTTAGTGAATATAATAAATATAACTTGTATAACTATACATTGGAAGCTCAAGGCTTTCCAAATAGCTTTTTACAAGTTCAGTCTGTGGCTGGAACTCCTATTACTGCAACAACAGGTAGATTGGATTATTTGATTTTAGGTTACGGTGGTATTGTGAATTATGATTATGATGATAAGTATTTTGTACAGGTGTCAGGAAGGAGAGATGGTAACTCAAGGTTTGGTCAAGATAAGAGATTTGGATTTTTTCCGGCAGCCTCTTTGGGTTGGAAAATATCAAATGAGAATTTCTTAAAAGATTCTAAGTTTGTTGATTTGTTAAAATTAAGAGTTTCTTATGGTACTTCTGGTAACGTGGCTGCAATTGGTCAAAATTATCCTGTTACTTCAGTCGCTTTTCCTACCTATAATAATTTAAACGGTGCAGCTCCTACAGTTAATGTTAACAATCCTAATTTAGGTTGGGAGGAAGTAAATACAACTAACGTAGGACTAGAATTTAAATTGTTTGGTTCAAGAGTGTCTGGAGCAGTAGACTACTTTATTGCTAATAGAACTAATTTCTATTTCACAGATTTATTGGCAACAGAAGCGGGAGGATATACACAAAGAATTAATGCAGGTGAGTTTGAAAACAGAGGTCTTGAATTGAGTTTGAATATTGATGTAATCAGAAATAACAATTTTACTTGGAATATTTATGGCAACACTACTTTTGTAAAATCTGAGATTATGGATTTGAATGGAGAGCCTGAAATATTCACAAGTTCAACAGTTCAAAGAGTTGGTGGTTACTTAGGGGAGTACTTTTTAGTGAGATATGCTGGAGTTAATCCTGCAAACGGGGAGCCTTTATATTATGATGTTAACGGTAATGTAACAAATGTCTATAATGGAGATGATGCTGTGGCATTGTCAGGAAAAACTCCTAATCCGAAGTACTACGGAGGATTCGGAACATCATTTAGATACAAAGGATTTGATTTAACAGCAGACTTTGCTTTCCAAGGAGGTAACTACATTCAAAACATTGCAGAGTTAGTGCTTACAGATCCTTCAGGAATCAACACACAAAACTTTAGAACAGATGCTGTTAATTTTTGGACTCAGCCTGGACAAACTAACGTGTTGCCAAGTCCTGTAAACGTAGATGGTACAACTAGAACATACCAAAATACAGATCAGTTTTTACAAAAGGGTGATTTTGTTCGATTCAGATCTTTGAATTTAGGTTATACCTTTACTAAAAAAGTATTAGGCGATAAAGTTCCAATTGATAAGTTAAGAGTGTTTTTCCAAGGACAAAATTTATATACTTGGACTAATTTTAAAGGAGATCCGGAAGTTGGATTTATCGGTTTAGAAGGTTCTGGTCTTTCAGGAGAAGCTTATAGATGGGCTTATCCTAATGCGAAGATTATTTCTTTTGGTGCTCAATTAACGTTTTAATAAAAAATTATTATGAAAATAAAATTTATAAAATTAAGTCTTGTAATTATAGCTGCTGCCAGCTTTAATGCATGTGAGGGAGAATTAGATAAGTACGCTCCTTACGACCAAGATACTTTTGAAAATTTCTATAAGAATCCTGCTGATTTTGAGCAAGCTAAAAATGCAATGTATTCGGCATTTAGAGGTTCGGGATATTATGATGGTGGTGGTTCTGGCGGAGGATTTGTGAGTACTCCGGATATCATGTCTGACAACCTTATATTCAATACAGAAGGAAGACAGTCGGGTAGGGTTAATGCCGAATTCACATATAATTCAAATAATACTCCTTCAGGTTTGTATGGTACCGCTTATAGAATTATTAGTCGTGCCAACTCAATTATTGATAAGATTGATAATTTAAGTGATGGTGCTTTTAAAAATAATATTTTAGGGCAAGCCTTGGCAGTTAGAGCAATTTGTCATTTTGATGTAGCTCGTGCTTATGCTGAAATACCAACTCAATCTCCAGGATCTAAACAGACAATAGGTATTGCTTATGTGAAGACTTTTAATCCTCAACAATTACCTTCTCGTTTGGCTACAGTAGAGGCTGTTTATAATGAGATTATTAATGATTTAGAGACAGCATCTACTTTAATTGCTCTTGATAACTCTTCAAGCGGTGCTGAGATATTTTTAGATCAAGTTTCAGTAAAAGCATTGTTGTCACGTGTGTATTTATATAATGGTAATTATGAATTGGCTGCTACTCGAGCACAAGAGGCAATTGATTTAGGAGCACAGGCTAAATTGGCTACGAGAGCTCAATTTTCTGGTATTTGGAATGATTCGAATGAATCGGATTGCTTGTTTAAAATTGCGATAACTACTCAAGATGCTGTTCAAATTGGAGTAGATTATTTCCAATTTCTTGCTGGAGCTTTCTTCTCTGAATACGTTTGTGATTATGATTTTTATAATTTATATCAATCGACTGACATAAGAAAATCATCTTATTTTACAGTAGCGACAACAAATGAAAAGGAGTATATTCACGTTACAAAATATTATAGAGACTTAACAAATCAACGTTTCTTAGATGGTAAATATATGAGAGCGTCAGAGGTTTATTTGAATTTGGCTGAAGCTAAGGCTAGAATGGGAGGTAATGATACTGATGCGCTTAATGCTTTAAATGCCCTTAGATCAAGACGTTATCAGCCATATGTGGCAGGAACAGAATCTGGGCCTTCATTATTGAATGCTATTTTATTAGAAAGAAGATTAGAGCTTGCTTTTGAATCGGATAGATTCTTTACTTTAAAAAGACTTGGATTATCTCTTCAAAGATCAGGTAAAGGTCATTTGTCAGATGGTACTGGTAATATAGCTGTTCCGCAAACATTGCCTGCTGGTGATCATAGATGGCAATGGCCAATTGATCAAACAACATTAAATATTAACCCTAATATGACTCCAACTCCAGGTTATGGGTCTTAATTAATTATTATGAGAAAGATATATTCACTTTTGATTTTAGTTTTTTCTCTTTTCGTGTTTAACTCATGTGAAGATGAAAATGATTTGACGAAAACTTTTAAAGATTTTTCTTTTTTAAGTTTTAAAAGTACTGATAAGGTACTTACTGTTCTTGAAAATGCAGGTACTGTAAGTATTCCTGTTTATATTAGTGAGCCTCAAGATTCTGATGTTCAGGTTAATATTCAATTAACAGATGGTACTGCGCAGTATAATGAGCATTATACTTTTGCATCTACTACAGTAACAATTCCTGCAGGTCAATATCAAGCTGCTTTTCAGTTAAGTCTTGTTAATGATGATGAGTTTAATGAAAGTAGAAGGTTTACAGTTAAACTTGAGTCTCCAGCTTCAGTTACTATTGGTTTATCGGGAGCGACTGGTTCTTTTGAAAAGACAGTTGTTATTGTAAATGACGATTGTCCTTCTCAATATGCATATTGGTTTGGAAGTATCTTAGTAGAAGATATCGGATATGATACTACAGCTGGTACTGGTAGTGCTAATGCAAACGGAGATTGTGATGTTTTGTTGGTAGATAATAATTTGCCTGCTGATGCTTCTCCTGTTAATACCAAGTTTGAGCTTGTGTTTACTCCGGATCCAAGTGATCCTTCAGGTTCTTTTGGTACTGTTGAGGTAGCAGATACTTATGTAAGACAAAGAACATTTAATGTTTCTGGTGTTTCAACAGTTTGTGATGTTAAGTATAGAGCTACTGGTTTCTATGATGTTGCTTCTGGTGAAATTTATTTAGAATATAACTATAGAGCTTTCAGAGCTTCTGATGGAGTTTTAGTTGGAACTTATTATAATGGAGGGAATCTTATTACTCTTCCATAAAAAGCAGTAAATTTAGTTCTGAATTTTTTAAAAGCAGTTGGGTTTTGCCCAACTGCTTTTTTTATACGGATAATTTAAGGTCTTGTCTTTTGTTAAATTTGAAAGGTTTTCATCTTCAATTTTTTAAAGGGGATTTCCAATTTATTGTTTTGTTAATTTTTTTAGTATTCTTTTTAATTTTATTAGATTTGTAAAAATTATTGTTATGAGAAAAAATATTACTATTCTTTTTGTTTTATTTATTTGCGTTACTTCACAAGCACAGGATGCGTCTATAAGAGACTATATGTCAAAAAGTGTCAATCTTTATGAGTTAGACTCATTGAAAAGTGTCTTTGCTAATCAAAACAGCGAGAACGAAAAATCGATAGCTCAATTTTTATCTGATAATCCATCATATAAGAGAAAGTTTAATGAAGGTGATGTAATAAAAGAGATTGCTTTTATAGATAACGGTAAACCAATTTATAATAGGACGTTTAATGTAAATGGTTCAAAAACTGTTCGTGCAGATAGGCTAAATACAGGAGGGAGTTTAGGTTTGAATTTGCAAGGTCAGGGGATGTATGTTGGTGTATGGGATGGAGGTTCGGCTAGATTTACCCATCAGGAATTTGGAGGTAGAACTCAAATAGTTGATGATGCGGTTGTAAGCAATCATGCGACACACGTTACAGGGACAATTATTGGCTCAGGTGTTACAAATGCAACAATAAAAGGAATTGCTTATCAGGCAAATTCTTATAATTATGATTGGACTAACGATATTACGGAAATGACAAGTGCATTTCAAAACTTAAATCTACTTGTTTCAAATCATTCTTATGGAGCCGATGCAAGTTCTGTTTCTTTGTGGTTTTTTGGAGCCTATGACTCCAAAGCACGTTCGGTTGATGCACTTGCCAATACATCTCAATATTATTTGCCTGTGGTTGCTGCAGGAAATGATAGAGATAGTTATCAGACTTACAACCCTACTAAAAATGGATTTGATTTAATTGGAGGTTTTAATTCTGCTAAAAATGTTATAACGGTTGGAGCCGTTAATCAAGTTTTGAACTATCTATCTCCATCAAATGTTATAATGTCTGATTTCAGTAATTGGGGGCCAACAGATGATGGTAGGATAAAACCGGATGTGGTGGCAAAAGGTGTAAGTGTTAGATCGGCAACTTCAGCTACTGATATTTCTAGTGGTTTCTTAAATGGTACATCCATGGCTTCACCTGCAGTTGCCGGTGTTGCGCTTTTATTACAACAGCATCATATAAACCTTTTTCAACAGCCAATGTATGCATCAACTGTAAAAGGTCTTATTCTTCATACAGCTGATGAAGCAGGAATAGCTCCGGGACCCGATTATATGTTTGGATGGGGATTGGTAAATGCTGAAAAAGCAGCTAATACAATAACTAATTCTGGAACATCTTCTATTGTTAGAGAATTAGCTTTAGATGCTGCAAATCCTAGTTATACAACTTCGGTTCAAGTAGGTCCGAATACACCATTAATGGTTTCAATATCTTGGACAGATAGAGCTCCAGTCCAAGTAAATACAGGTACAGTTGATTTGCAAAGGCTAATGTTGGTTAATGATTTAGATGTTAGGGTTACCAAAGATGGGACTACATATTATCCTTGGACGTTAGATCCTGCAAATCCTTCTTTTCCTGCTTCTAATCTTTCTGATAACTTTAGAGATAATTTTGAAAAAGTAGAAATAGGAAATCCTTCAGGGGCTTATACCATTACTGTTACTCATAAAGGTAATTTGACAGGGGGACAACAGAGATTTAGTCTTATTGTTACAGGTGATCAGGTTCAAACGTTGAGCAATAAAAACCCAAATCTTGATAATATAATTTCATTATATCCAAACCCTGCTAAAAATACTTTAAATGTTAATTTAACTACTTTGCTAGATAATGCAACTTTATCTGTTATTGATTTACAAGGTAGAGTAGTAAATACTCAAAGCGTGCTAGATACAACAGCTACAATAGATGTTGCTAATCTTCAATCTGGAGTTTATGTAGTGAGAATAGATTCTGCTGCAGGATCATATACTAAGAAATTTATTAAAGAGTAATTCTTTTCAAATTATTTATAAAAAAGCCATCTCAATTTGAGATGGCTTTTTTATGATTTTATTACAAATACTTTTGTGTATTTTTGTTCCGAAATCTATTTTAATGAGAAACGTAATTTTAATCATCTTTTTGTTGTTTTGCTTCTTAGGTTTTTCCCAAAGAAAAAAAGTACTTAATGAACAGTTTGGTACACCTACTACTAGCACTACTGGTTCAACATTGTCCTCTAAAGAGAAAGACACGACTCAATTTAAGACCATAAAAACAGCTGCGACCATCGACCAATATCGCATCATATCGCTTCAAAGAGATACAACCTATGTTGATACTTCTTTAACCATCAAAAAAGAGTATGAATATAATTACCTTCGTAAAGATAATTTTGGATTGTTGCCTTTTTCTAATGAAGGTCAAACCTATACGATGCTCGATTATGGATATAAAAAATATTCTTCATTCCCCGAGATAGGTTTCTCAGGAAAGCATTTTAATTACATGCAACCCAATGATATTAAATATTATTCAGTGGCGACTCCAATTACCGAATTATATTTCAAAACAGTAATGGAGCAAGGACAATCCGTTGATGCTTTAATTGCTGTAAATACATCAGAACGGTTCAATGTTTCAATAGCATTCAAAGGATTACGCTCATTAGGGAAATATATTAATCAGTTGGCAAGTACCGGAAATTTTCGATTTACAACCAGTTACAATACGCTTAATAAAAGATATTATTTGAATCTACATTTTACCGGACAAGATTTTCTAAACGGAGAAAACGGTGGAATCACAACAGTTGAAGACTTTGAGAGTAATAATCCTGATTTTGAAAACCGTGCTCGATTGGAAGTATATCTTCGAGATGCTAAAAGTTTTATGAAAGGGAAACGATATTTCTTTGATCATAATTTCAGAATTAATTCAAAAGCTGCCGAAAACAACCTTTTTCTAACACATCAATTCAATTATGAAACTAAATTTTTTGAGTACAATCAAAAAACAGTTACATCAACAATCGGTGAAAATGTACAAGTAAATCACTTTGGAGATTCATATGTGTCAAGTAACATCAATGACCATACACGTTACAACCGAATGTATAATAAACTTGGAGCTATTTATGAAAATACAACTTTAGGGAAGTTTCAGTTTTTTATCGAAGATTTCAGATATAATTATTTTTATGATAAAATTCTAATTCTTGAGACCGGAACTGTTCAGAGTAAACTATCCGACGAAATTAATACTGTTGGTGGACAATATGAATACAGAAAAAATAAATGGAACGGAATTTTTACCTATTCCAACTCCATTTCCAATCAATCATTATCCAATTTTGACGCAAAACTAAATTACAAACTCAATGAAAAAAATGAGTTCCAGTTTCAGTACCAAATGCTCAACAAAATTCCCGATCACGTTTACAATCTCTACCAAAGCAGTTTTGTGAATTACAATTGGGCAAACGATTTCAACAACGAAAAAATAAATAATCTACAAGCTATTGCCAAAACTCAATGGTTAACAGCCTCATTAAAAGTAACCTCAATCAAAGATTATTTATATTTTAGTGATGATTCTACAAACGACCAACAGCAAATTATTTCTCCAAAGCAATACGGCAAAACCATAAATTACCTTTCTATAAACCTTAGTCGTGAATTCAAATGGTGGAAATTAGCGCTCGATAACACCATTTTATACCAAGAAGTTGACCAAGAAGACAGTGTGTTAAATGTGCCAAAAATCACTACACGAAACTCACTGTATTTTACTGATTATTTCTTCAAAAAAGCATTGTTTTTGCAAACAGGTTTCACGCTCAACTACTTTAGTAAGTACTATATGAACGATTACAATCCGGTAATAACTGAAGCTTTCGTGCAAACCGACCGTAAAATTGGAGATTTTCCAATGGTCGATTTCTTCATTAACGCAAGAATTCGTCAAACCCGAGTTTTCCTCAAAGCGGAGCATTTGAATACCATGTTTTCCTCTGATAGAAAATATTTTACGGCTCCAAACTATCCTTATCGCGACTTCATGATTCGCTTCGGGTTGGTGTGGAATTTCTTCCAGTAGAAACGTATCGTTCAGGCTTTTTCAGTAAATGTAATTCCTGCTTTCCATTTCAATCTTTTTCTCTGAAAAAGGATTTCCATTACAATCAGGGTTAAACGATAAACTATTCGAATTTTTGGAAACAATACAAATAGCATTACCTTTGTCAAAAAAGAGAAAATCTATTTTTTCTCTTTTCTCTATTTTAAAAGAAAATGAAATACGCAAAAAACATACTCGAAACTATTGGAAATACACCGTTAGTAAAATTAAACAAAGTAGTCGAAGGAATTGACGCTTTAGTTTTGGCAAAAGTTGAAACCTTTAATCCGGGAAATTCCGTAAAAGACCGAATGGCATTAAAAATGGTCGAAGATGCCGAAGCCGATGGACGATTAAAACCAGGCGGAACCATCATTGAAGGAACATCGGGAAACACCGGAATGGGATTAGCATTAGCAGCAATCGTAAAAGGTTACAAATGTATTTTTGTAATCACCGATAAACAATCCAAAGAAAAAATGGACATACTTCGAGCCGTTGGAGCAAAAGTTGTCGTTTGCCCAACCGATGTTGAACCAACCGATCCGCGTTCGTATTATTCCGTTTCAAAAAGATTAGGTACAGAAATTCCAAATTCTTGGTACGTAAATCAATATGATAATCCATCAAACGCAACAGCACATTATGAACAAACCGGACCAGAAATTTGGGAACAAACCGAAGGTAAAATCACGCATTTTGTAGTTGGTGTTGGAACAGGTGGAACCATTTCAGGCGTTGCAAAATACCTAAAAGAAAAAAATCCAAACATCAAAATCTGGGGAATTGATACTTACGGTTCAGTATTCAAAAAATATCACGAAACCGGAATTTTTGACGAAAACGAGATCTATTCCTATATCACTGAAGGAATTGGAGAAGACATTCTTCCTAAAAACGTTGACTTTTCACTCATAGACGGTTTTACAAAAGTAACCGATAAAGATGCAGCTGTTTATACACGAAAAATTGCTCTTGAAGAAGGAATTTTTGTTGGGAATTCAGCAGGTTCATGCATCAAAGGTTTACACCAATTAAAAGAACATTTTAAACCAGAAGATGTTGTGGTAGTTCTTTTCCACGATAGCGGAAGTCGCTATGTGGGTAAAATGTTCAACGACGATTGGATGCGTGAAAGAGGTTTTCTTGATGAGGAAATTACAAAAGCCGAAGATGTTATTAAAGATCATAAAGATAAACCGTTGGTAATCGTTCGTACCGAAGAATTGGTTTCTCATGCTATCGAACGTTTGAAAAAATATAATATATCTCAAATTCCGGTAATTGATACAACAGGTTTTGTTGGAAGTATCGATGAAACCGATTTGTTCCGAAGTTATGTAGAAGACAAAAACATAGCCGAAAAACCAATTCGCGAAATTATGGGAAAACCATATCCGATTGTACATGCTAACACACCAATTGAAGAAATTTCAAAACTAATTAACAAAGACAATCAAGCAGTTTTGGTCGATTTAGGAAACGGCAAACACCATATTATTACTAAACACGACATCATTAGTTCGATAAAATAAACTTGAAAGAAAAAAACATCTATATCATTGCAGGTTGTAACGGAGCTGGAAAAACAACAGCTTCGTTTACCATTTTACCCGAGATATTAGATTGTAAAGAGTTTGTTAATGCCGATGAGATTGCCAAAGGACTTTCTCCGTTTCAACCCGAAAAAGTAGCCTTTGAAGCCGGAAGAATTATGCTCGAAAGAATTGAAACTTTGTTGAAATCAAATGAAAATTTTGCCTTTGAGACAACGTTGTCAACCAAAACATACAAGCAAAAATTAATTCAAGCCAAAGCAAACGGATTTAAAGTAAAGTTACTTTTCTTTTGGTTGCCAACCATTGAAATGGCAATAAATAGAGTTGCTGTTAGGGTTTCCGAAGGTGGACATAATATTCCAACCGAAGTAATATCAAGAAGATATTCTCGCGGAATTGAAAACTTATTCAAAATTTATATACCTTTGTGCGAT
>VFQN01005121.1_pt1 | contig 16436 bp, 19 predicted proteins | sample 3512371 | NCBI WGS metagenome assembly VFQN01 (sample SAMN10412370, study PRJNA504923) | tailings metagenome | isolation source: Replicate 2 from Balatoc abandoned mine | place: Philippines: Itogon, Benguet | collected 2017-08-28 | reverse complement strand
TTAGGTGTTGTATGATATTGATTGTAATGGTTTTGATTGATTAGATTCAATGAGAACATTGTTTCAGAGTGTCGTAAGTTTGGCATCGATAGAGAGGAGGATCTGGTTGATGTCCTTGCAGACGATGAGTTGTATGAAGAGCTGCGAAGTAAACTACGTCGGTTAGACCAAAAAAAGATTGAAGCAGCTCGACAGAAACTGTCATCTGAACAATGAGATCAAGTAAACTGTCATCAAGTTATTGAAGCATTTTTGTTTTGTGTTTACTGCATTTGATTGTTACGGTAAGATACTAGTCAATTGCATTCACGAGTGAATAAAGTAAAGTTAGGAGAGTAGAAGATTGATATGTGTAGTAGTTTTGGAAGTAATTAATAAAAATTTAATCGATTGACTCGATTAACAAAGTGCTATTTCTTAGCTAGAATGTAGTTTTTCACTTTCCCCTTCATAGTATTTTTCTGTTACAGAGTGTTGTTGGTAGTGTTTGCGCACTCCTAAGGTCTCACTCATAGACTGCTGAGAGGGGAAGACCTGTCATGTAAATTAAAGCAAAGAGCTCTCGCCTCTCAATCATAATCAATTAGTATTATAATAATATAATAATATAATAACCTATCTTATTTATCCCCCATCATCACACTCAGAATGAACAAAGGACAACCTGTTGTTGTAAAAGGGAAATTAAAGTTGAAGGGATCAGCTCCATCATCCAGCTCTCAAGCCTCATCCAAAGTCTTGAAGACACAGCCCACCTCCCAGTCTTCCGCTGATTCCTCCCAACTGAGAAAAAGGAAGTTCGAGGAATCAAACGATTCGATAGAAACCTTGGAAGGCTTGGCAAAAGAAGTCCATCTCACAGATGCTCAGAAGAGATTCAAGCAGAAGCAGCAGGAGCGAGAGACTGCGGAGGCGAAGAAGCTGGTAGGATCGTCTTATCGTGAGAGAATCAACCAGTTCAATGAGAGGCTGTCAAAACTCACAGAACATAATGATATCCCTCGAGTCAGTGCGGCAGGGAATGGTTAAGACTATTTCTTGTTATGTTCTTCTGTTTCTCTTATCTTTACAATTGTTTAATTTTCTCGTTAATTTTAATCACTCACACTAATTGCTTATTCTCAGTCAAATAACTTCTAAGCATATATTATCAATAACTATGCGAGTATCTATGACGAAACTCCAACAATAACTATCTCTGATACTCTCAGGTCAAAACTCGAATAAGCCTCAGCACTGGGATTTACTAGGCATATTTCACCAAACCCTCACGTGAGTAAAGCATATCATCTCATCAAATGATTCCTCGAAGGTCTCTTTCTCTCCTATATATAGATGATCCCCTTCTTCCGAGAGAAAGACTGATCCTTCACAGTCTTCTTCGCACAGAAATTAGGATTGATCGACTTGATCTTCCGACAAATACGCTCATCTGACGCACCCAACTTAAGCAAACGCGAGACTTCTCCCTTGATATTATCGATATCATAACAGAACTTCTGGTCCTCCACGCTGATCGTCTGCAGCAGGCAATACCTGCTCAACGTCTCAGAAACATCTCCGCCTAAGTTTTCTCGAGCAGTCATATCTCTTGCTGCCTTTAGCACTCTTTGACAAACTATCGAGCAATAATCAGTTAGAATGGACTGTCAGTGTGCCTGAAATACCTGGGCAATCTGAAGTCTGAGGGGACGAAGCTTGCTCTTGTTGGCATTGAATCTTTACAAACATCAATAAGAATAAGGTAAGGGCAAGGAGGGTGTCTAATAGTCTCATATTTCGCAGTGTCGAGTAGATCAGTGTTTTATGATCGAATGATCGAATGTTCGATCGAACAATCAACCGAAATGAATGTCGGTATACTGATAGTAAGTCGGTTTCTACCGGATACTAGTTATCGGATTGTTATCGGGTTCGTTGTTGTTTTTCATCCCAATACAATACAAACCCTAACACATCACAACCTCCATACCCCACACTAGACCACTCGATCCATGCTATGAAAACTAACACACATCCTTCTCTTGACGCGAAGGTGGCAGACTTCTTTGCAGTAATCGGGTTGGATGAGAGTCTTTGTAGCGAGTGTTTGAGCGAGTACCTCACAGACAACAACACTATCTACCAGGTTCCCTTCGAGTCGCGAGTGATCGATCATTATCCAAACGATGAGTTACTACTGAATCCGATCCCAGAAGGCATTGAATATTTCTGTTTTCCCGATGGCATCCATCTGATGTCAGAGCAGTCGCCGCCTCAGTCCCACTCCTTCATACACACCTCAGAGGACGGGTCGCGTCTCGTGGGTTGTGCCCTCGTTTTCTACGAGGAGGTCGATGATTCTCTGAGACAGCTTCTGTCGGTCTCTGACGTGGTCTTCCTGCCTAAGGCGATCTGTCTGCTCTCTCAGAGACCCTTCATCACCTCCTTCAAACAGTTCCTACACCACCTCTACTCCCTCACGAAGAGCAAGGATCTCACCATTCCTATTGAGAGGTTTATCTGCAACTTCATCGATGACGTACCCTCTCCTCCCCCGGGGAAGGTCGACGTGCACTACTTCATAGATGACGTGGCGATCAAGTTCCAATGTCCTCCGATCAACGAGCCCAATGTCTGGACTGGGTTTCCTCTCACATCTCTTTTCGCCTGTCTCTCGATTGACAATGTGCTGTCGGTGCTGACGTTGCTGCTAGTGGAGCGACAAATCCTCCTGATCTCCGAGAAATACGATAACCTCACTCTATGCGCAGAGGCGATCACCTCTCTGCTCTATCCCTTCCACTGGGTCCACGCCTACATCCCCATCCTCCCTACGAGACTGCTAGGTGAGAGAAATCGATCGTTTTCTACTGTATGTCCCTTCTGATTCGATTGTACGGTAGGAGCTCTCGGCGCTCCGTTTCCTTTCATCTTTGGGATTCATAGAAGAATATACGAGTTAAATAAGAGCATGGTCGCTGGCGATACCGTCAAAGTCTTCTTAGACAACAACGTCATCGAGTTTGGAAACCTAGGAGCGCCTCCGTCACTGCCTGAGCGACGTCACCGGAAACTAGTGACGCAGCTGAAACACGTGGTGCCTGTGCTATTAGCAGATGTCAAGCCTAGCAGTAGACACGCGACTCCTCGTCCTTCTCTGACGTCTAAGGAGAGGGAGGGAGAGCAGTCAGTGAAGGACGGTGACGTCAGACCCCAAGAGAGCATCATCAGAGAATCCTTCCTCAAACTATTCGTAGCAACCTTCAAAGACTATAAGAAGTAAGCTCTTACCTCCTCCTCTTCTTCTTATCTTCTGACTGTATTGCAGGTATCTGATCTATCCCTCCGTCGCCCCTGTCATCGACGTCAGCGCTCAAGACACAATAGACTACAGAGGGAAGCAAGAGCTACTGAAGGAAGAGACAGAGGACGAGAACGAGGAGGAAGACAGTGGTGTTAATAGTAACAGTAATAATAATCCGAGGTTCCTATTCGATGAGTTCACAGTGAGTCAGCCGAGTGACTTCCGCCCTCTCATCAGTCAGATGATGCCAACACAGCTCTTCTCGCAGTTCGTAGACGAAAGAACGATCATGTCCAAGTTAGACAAAGGTAATGATGTCACACTAATATACTGTCAACTGCTCTGACGTGGCTTAGATGTGATTTTCTTCGACGAGTCGATCGATGCGAAGCTCAATCGCTACACCTTCAGACTGCACTCACACATAGACACTCCCTTCCTCCTGCACACTAGTCAGAGACACATCAAGACATACGTACCCCCTTCTCCCGCCACACAGGACCTCCTCCCCGCAACGTATAATTATGAGAAATTCCCCAAACTAAAGTAAGTGACGTCAGAGCTCCTCGATTGCTCTCTGTGTTTAACACACTCTAATGACGTCACAGTCCATCACTCTTCGTCGCGCCACGTAATCTCACTGCGAAGTTTCCGAGGAGTTCGGAGCAGCTGATGAACCTGCTCAGTCGAGTGAGGCTGAAGAGGAAGTCCTCTCACTCACACTCGCACTCCTCTCACAAGACCTCGAATAAGGCGAAGAGCTCTGACGCGGCAGTAACGGCAGCTGAAGGAAGGATCGTGCTCAGCGGCATGAGCTGTGTGTACTCCTGCCACCTCATCTGTCTCAGTCGACTGATCTCAGTGTCCATCGAGAACATCGCAGTGACGAAGCATCGCCCATCGATCGTCACGACGAAGCGAGTCATCGACGAATATAGCAGCACCTCCTCGGCAGTGCTGTCTCGAGCGAGAGAGAACTCGATGTACATGAACACGTCATTCTTCCTGTCCTCCTCCTCTTCCTCCACCGCCACTCAAACCTCTCCGAAGAACGTCATCGCCGCAGCTCAACTCGCTCTGAGAGTGGCGCTAGAGATACTCAACTGTCTGCTGAGGTGCGACTACACGCCTGACGAGGTCGTCTATCGCTGTCTCGCAGAGGCCTGTGCCGACCTCAAAGCAGCTGGCAGGTAAGACAATGCCACGTCACACCTCGTACTCTCTGACGTCACTTCCATGTCATGTCAGTCTGATCGACCTCATCGTGTTGATGGACGAGGAGGGTTATCTGCCCGACCATCACATCAAACATGCACTCGTCAGAGCTCTGACGCCTTCTCACCTCATTCCGATCAACTTTCCCCCAGAACTACCCGCCACGTCATCGACCAGTGAAGGCTCTAAAGTCTCTCAGAGCAACGTCAGCAGCAATAACAGTAGAATGAAGTTCTCTGAGAGGGTGAAGAGGTGTTTCGGCATTGAGCCGGCTGAGGTGTGGAGCTTCGAACACTGGGCCTCTCTTAGACGACCCGCCGCCACGTCATCCATAGTGCTTCGATCGTCAGTGCCGGCAGAGTTCGGAGGATCGCCGAGGTATTGGGACAATGACGGCAAACACGTCACTGTGAACTATTTCTCTGCTGCGATTTCATCGTCCACGTCAGCGCATGGACCAGCAGAGCCTTCACTGCTCTCTCCCAGAACGACACACAAGACGTCAGAGCATGGCCCTCCTCCTTCCTCTACTGCGAGATCTCAGAGCACCTCGCAGCCCTCCTCCTCTTCTTCTCTCCCTCAGAGTAGAGCTGCGAGGAGGAAAGACGCGTGGTCGATCAATCGCCTAGAGGGACTGATACCGCAGCTGACGTGGAATAACATTGGCAAGACCTTCCACCCTAACGGAGAGAGGCGCTCTTACGCGGCGTCTAAGAAGCTTCATCGTCTGATTCAGAGGAGCGAGGATCTGCTCACTCGTCAGGTCTCTCAGCTAGAGGTCGATCTCACTGCTGGGCCTGGGGGCATGCTCTGCCCAGGCATCAACTGCGGAATACAGAGACCGCTGACGTTGTCGGAGCTAATGCAGGGATGGGAGTCATTCCAAGGAGATCCGAACAAATACACTGTGAGGTGTGTGTACTGCGGCAGAGAGTTTATCCCTCGATTCTCTGTGCGGAGTAATGACGTCACTCCAGGCGACGACCTTCTGTCTTCGCAGGTCGCGGCTAGAGTGCAGTGGTTCGAACTGCTCAGTCCGTGGGTGTTGTACAAGGAGGTGTCTAATCTCATCTTCGAGGACGGCATTCACGCCATCTTATTGAATGACTTGAGACCATCGCCCAAACTCCCTCAGAAGGCCGTCATCTTCTGGAACCTCGTCGTCTACTTCAGACTTCGCGGTCTTCCCTTCTCTTTCCTGCTGACGAATGGTCTTATCTCCGAAGCATTTCCTCTCTCGTCACCAGCGAAAGAAACTCCCTCCACCTCTTCAGAGAGACCTTCTCAAAGCAAACCAAACAACACTACTAATACTACCACAACCACCATACCTCAACCTATTCCCTTTCCTTTCCCAGAGAAGAATGGGAAGAACGGTCTGACTGCCCCTTCCCCTGCCACGACAGCAGCTCCCTCAACAGAGGAATTCCCTCTCCTAGACATCGCAGAGATGGAGGATGCGTGGCGCAGTCATCACAAGGAGAAGGACAACATGTCTATCTTCGATTAGCAGCTCTGACGTGACGTGTGATAATGCTTATGTTAGTGTAGAGATTCAATTCGAAGAGTGTGACGTAGATGTGACGAATTCTAAGATTAAAACACAAGAATCATTCTTCACTACACATTATTCGATCGATGAAGAGACATGACGTGGTGCGGTTGGAAGGAGTTCTCTGTTGCATTCATCATTGCAGTAAGATAAGACACGCTATGCTGTAGAGTAGACTCACCTTTTAGGCCTCCTTTGGTTGATTGATTTGCTCGACGAGCCATTCCATGCCCTCTTGAAGTCCCTCACCAGTGCGAGCAGAGCAAGGAAGAATCTGCCAGGTGCGATCACGAAGCTCGTTCAGATTCAACTCAGCGGTTATCTCAGCAGGGGAGAGAGCATTCAACAGATCTTGCTTATTAGCTAGAATCAATATAGGCACATGAGACAGCTTCTCCTCGTCTAGCAGCTGTTGCAACTCCACACCAGTCTCCTCCATTCTGCGACGATCGGCGGAATCGACGACGTATATCTACAGAGCAGGTTAACAGTCATTCTCGTAGAGAGGGAGGGTGAGGCTTACTAAGGCGTCGGTCTGATCGTAGTAGTTTCTCCAGTAAGGGCGGATAGACTTCTGTCCTCCGATATCCCACACATTTAATTTGAAGCCATCGTGCATCAAAGACTTGATGTTGAAGCCTTGTGTTGGCATGATCTGACTTATATCTTCGTCAGACAGCTTCTTTAAGATTGTGGTCTTTCCGGAGTTATCTAAGCCAAGAACCAATAAACGAGCCTCTTGGTCGGTCTAAAGATATCGATATGATCAATGGAAGCGGTCAAGGGTCGCACTTCGCTCATTTTACCTTCTTTAATTTTCGTAGTAAAGTTAATAATCCCATTGTTGTCTGCAGGAAGACAGCGAGAACGCCGAAAAAAATTAGACATGAAACAAGCAGGCAGGCATATTGATGTCTCATACCTTAGTGAAGGTGTATTAAAGGGGTAGTGGTCGAGGCTTAAGGAGCAGGAAGAGTCGAGAAGATTGTCTGTATAATTCAAATTCCTTTGCTTGTGACCGCACACAGCGCCCGTTTTGCCTGTCTCACTTCTAGAAACACCTCAAAACTCACTCTTTACGAGTTATAACTCGATAAACGCGACATAATCAAATATCGACATATTTAGGGGAATTGCTTAAATCTCACTGCTCTGCTTGACACAATCACTGAGAGATCATAAGAGACCTCGAACAACAACTACCCCCTCCCTTCTCATTAGATTCAAGAATGAACTCTGTGAAGAAGAGCGAAGTAAAGTCTCCACTTCGAGAGGTTCGACTTCGAGTGGCCTTTTGCTTCGGCTTGGTGATGCTTTCCTCGGATTCCTTGAAGTAAGTGAAGTGCTTCTGAATTCTATTCCTAATCGGAAGGAACAACTAACAAATCTTCAGTCCTGTCAAAATCTTTTGCCATGCTTTCGGAATCGATACCAAGTATGCATTGGCATCATTTCTGTTTGCCTTTGTCTTGGTCATCGCAGCGAACTCCAAGGAACTCGTTTATTTCTCTCTGAAGGTGTTTTTCCACTCTATTTTGTCGATTTTCTTCTCTTCCATGGAAGTTCTCGGAAGGGAAAACATTCCTGATCACGGCCCAATCATTTTCACTGGCAATCATATGAACCAGTTCGTGGATGGCGGAGTGATGATGGTCACAGCCCCTCACAGGATTGGACTTCTCGTCGCTGAAAAGAGCTTTCACAAGCTAGTCATAGGCAGTTTCGCGAAAGCCATGGGAAGTATCCCTGTTGCACGAGCTCAGGACTATGCGAAGGCTGGTCCAGGGAAGATAAGACTAGAAGGATTGCGAGTACAAGGCATCGACACCAAGTTTACACTACTGACGAAAGGAGACCGCATCAGACCTTCCAAGTCTGCTGATTCTTACCGCTTCAAAGAGATCATCTCAGACACTGAAGGAATTCTCGCTGACGACTATGGCGAGGCCTCTCCCTTGCATGACCAGACAGCACAAGGGAACTTGCTAAACTATGACATTCTGCAACACGTCGACCAGTCAAAGATGTTTGACGCAGTGCAGGCTGCTCTAGCCAACGGACAGTGTTTAGGAATCTTTCCAGAGGGCGGGTCTCACGATCGCACTGATCTCCTTCCTCTGAAGGTAACACATATTACCCTCTACTACACCTCTCTCACACCACTCTTAGGCAGGAGTCGCGGCGATCGCATTAGGTACTCAAGAGAAGTTCGGAGTGAGTGTTCCTATCGTTCCGGTGGGATTAAACTATTTCCGTGGCCATCGCTTCAGAGGTCGTGTGGTGGTGGAGTACGGCGCTCCCATCCACATCACGAAGGAGATCATCGACGCGTACCACACCTCAAAGAGATCTGCATATCAGATGCTTCTACGCGAGGTGGAAGAAGGAATGCGATCGGTGATTGTGACTGCGTCATCGTACAACGAGTTGAAGTTGATCCACACAGTGCGACGATTGTTCCAGCGATCTTCCACCGACACACCGACCAAGGAGAAGCAGCACATTGCACGACGTCTGTCTGTGGGCTATAAACTATTGAAAGAGAAGTACGGAGAGAATCTGCCGGTTGACTTGCTGGCTTTGAAGGATAAACTAGAGGACTATCAGAACCGCCTGGACTACTGGGGATTGAAGGACTATCAGTTGCAAGGAAGCTATCTAGAAGTCTCCTATTCGAAGATGCTTTACTCTCTCTTTCACGGGGTTATCATCCTATCTTTGGCCTCGATTCCTTCCTTACTACTGAACATGCCTGTGGGAGCCTTCGCCCACTACTACGCGCACAAGGAAGCAGAGAAAGATCTGAAAGCCTCGAGAGTGAAAGTTGCCGCAAGAGACGTCCTGCTCTCTAAGAAAATCGTCTTCTCGCTGTGTGCTGTCCCGGTTCTATGGGTGGCGTATGCTGTCATCGCGATCTTGTTTACGAAGCTCCCTCTTCAGACGATCCTCGTCTTGTTCGTGTGCTTCCCTGTCTTCTCTTACCTGGGAGTCATGGCAGTAGAGGCTGGCATGGCCGATCTGAAGGATCTTCGTCCTGCTTTTCTACGACTGATGCCTGCCTTCAGAGAACAAGCTCACGAACTCCCAAAGCTACGCCTTGCTTTGAGAAAGGAGGTGAGAGAAATGGTCCAGAAATATGGTCCTGAGACAGGCGCAGTCTACCTAGACACGTCAGACTCATGGGAACAATCTCTGAGAAAGTCTAACATCACTGCAAATCTGCGCAACGAATCATTCACTGATTTACAAAATGCTTCAAGCCTGCTGAATAACATCACATCTCTGGAGTCGAATGAAACTCAAGAGCGATCACTATCAGACGAGCAAAGCTCAAACACACAATCCTTCGCAGACGAATTCGCCAAGAAGAAGGATGCTTGAACCTCTACTCCCCTCCCTCTACCTACCTAGATACTATAGTAATCTAACCAGCTATTTCCCGATTTCTTTCGTTGCTTCTCAGGCGTCAGTCACTTCGTGGATTGATCTCTTTCTCGCTAAGTAACGCGCTCTCGCTGCTGCGATCTGATCTTCTCGCGACACCTGAGAAGCTTCTTTCCCTCTCGTCGCCTGAGAGACCTCCACTTTCTTCTCTGCTTCTGCAGAACTCGCGGGATCATTGCGATCCACGGCGGCAACAAGATCCTCTCCCTTCTCACCTGAGAAGGTGTGTTGGTTCGTCTGGCTCTGGAGATCTTCGATTGGGGTCGCGCTATTCAAAGTATCAACATTTGAATCATCCAAGCGTTTCTGTCGCACACTGCCTGCCGTATATGCGCTTATAGCATTAGTCTCTACATCATTGCCCATCGCAACATTCTTAGTCAGCAGATTGGCATAGAATCCTTGCATTCCTTGGTTTTTGACGTCTTGATGCTTCTCAAGCTCTAGGGCCAACTTGTCCTCGTAGTCCCATTTCTCCAATTCCTTGAGCTTTTCCTTGTAAGCAGAGGTGACGAAGCGAGGCTTGTCGCCGAAGTCAGCATCCTCCTTCTCTCTCTCCTTCAGCAGCTTTCTCTCGAAGATTCGCTCTTTCTCCTTCTCACGAACCTTCGCCGATGCCTTAAGACTGTCGATGTATCGAGATTGGTTGTCGCTGCTTCGGGCGGAGCTTTGATGAAGTGCAGTGATTTCCGCTTCTCTTTGGCTTTTGAACTTGTCATACTCTCCATCGTAATCATAGAGACTAGAATCTAACACATCTGCTGTCTCAGTCATCCGATCGAGTCCGAGAATCTGTTTGTTCGCTCGTTTTATATCGTTTCCCTCATCTTCATCATTTTCTTCCTCTTGCTTAAAAATAGACTGAAGCTTCTTCCCTACCAACCGAAAGTTGAAAAGAGGAGTAAAGAGGAAGGAAACAATTACCTGAATTTATTGGCTTCTTCTTCTGAATCAGTCCATACTTCGGTTGATTTCCTACTGTTTGTAAACTCATCTTCTAAACGTGTGAAATTCGAATATGAGTTTAGATGAGCGAAATCTGGAGAACTAATACAGGAATACTCTAATCAGGCGATCAACACCCTATTTTATTATAGTGTAGAGGACTCGAATAATCTACTATAAGAAGAGCGTGGAATCACTGCCGTAAATTCCCTTCCTCTCCCTCTGCCCAAGCCCCAGCAGTGAATCTGCCCAGGCCCTGGCTAACTTTGGATCATTTCACTCCATCATTCTTCATCTTCGAACGACTTCCACTTCAATTACCTCCACTAGAGGCAGCAGACGCGACACCCCCTGCGACAGACCTGGCATCCACGGCAACTCATCGTCCAGTCCTTCCTCTGCCCTCTTACTCGTGACTTCAACAGATTTTTCAAGATTCACTTTGTTGAAGTTTCAGACCTCATCACATATAGAGAACCACCTTCACCAGGACGTGCTCTTCCTTTTTGCAATAGTATTAATTCCTTTCAAATTAAATCTTGGTTATTATTCTTCAAATGTTGCTCGAGAACGAGGGAAATGGAGGCGACAATCCCATTCACTTGAGAAGAGGGAAGTGGAGCGTGGAGGAGGAAAACTACGCGAATAAAATCATCTCTTTATTTAACCAGGGAAAGCTAGCCATTTTACCCGGGACAACTCTTCGATCGTTTCTCTCAGAGAAGCTGCAGTGGTAAGATTATTCTTCACAGTGAACTTCAATGTGCTCATTCCTCTTCTCATTCTCTAGCGATCCCATGAGAATCACGAAGAAATACGCCGGAAAGAGTTGTATTGGGAAGCAGATATATCAACCGTGCGAGGGCTTCCAGGAAAACGTGGATGGCATTCGTGAGGCGGAGAAAGAACTGGAAATGTTCGAGAAGATTTTCCTCAATAAGATTCAAGCGAAGGCTGCAGCATCTGCAGCTCTTCATTCGCCAATTCATAGCACCCGCAGTCCATCACAGCGACTGCTACTGAAGCAAGCGACTTCCTCTGAGGATCTGACAGTGCAGCAGACCTTCGCAAACATCGAGAGCAAATCAGACGCTTCCGACAACGAAGAAGATAACCGTGACCTCGACGAGGAGGAAGAAGCAGAAGCAGGCGAAAGTGACAAGTTTCATGTAGATTCGTTGGCGAGTGTTCCGATGGTTTTAGAAATTTCCTCTGAAGCTAGGAGGAGGGAGAAACACGTCATCACTCGAGAAGGTGGCCGGCGCTATCCCCACAAAAGAAACTCATTCTATCGCCGAAACATGTCAGCACCTAACCTATCTACCATGAATGCTGTGAGATTAGGCGAGAAGGGTAGCCTCTTCTTAGAGGACGACTCTTCTCCTTCCAATGAACCAGCAGAGAGAAGCAAGAGAGTGACAGAAGAATTTCTTTTATTGGGTGGACGTGTGCCTCTACACCAGATAGCAAACAACACCTTCGCCCCAAGTTCGTCAATTACAGCAAAGAAGCGGTCACATTCAGTGATGGCTCTGATGGACTTCGAGAAACTAGTGAACGACGAGAAGGCAGCTGGTAAGACACTAAGCTTCTCCCTCAGTGCGATAGCTTACTCCTTTCCCTACAGGAGATCTTTTCTACGAGTTCATCACTATGATGGGAAATATCAATGGCAGCAACAAGCGTCAAACTCGCCAAAATGGAAGAGAGCACGAAGAATCTCTGCCAAATGGAAAACTACCGATGAGAACGAAGAGCGAAGAAAACCTTGCCTTGAAGTATTCCTTTCGACCAACCACTGCCAATGTGAAAATGGAGGAGGAAGAGGAGGAAAGTAGCAACCACAGTCGAGAAACAGTCGTTCACAGATACGAGGAGAAACTCGGTCATACAACTCTTTTCCATCAACCAGTGCCGAAACATGTTTTCCTCCTCAATAGCAACGACAACAAGCAAGAAACAAGTCTCCCGACCATCCACCAGGAAGAGAATCTCCTTGTAGTCCAGCATAGTCACCAACACATGTCCTCGACAATGTCTCAGGACGATTCCACCGACGACTGTGACAACTTCTTTTAATCCTTTTCCTCTGTCTGTGTCATGCGATCGTTGCGATTTCAGATTTTGTATTCGATTTTGTCTCTCCGATGGTCTCCTTTGTTCATAGCTCACTCATCGCATTTTAGAGATCCAAAGATTTTGGCGAAGTTTTGTCTTCCTGTGTGTGATTATTAGATTGCTAATTTTTCAATAGATATTCTTATTAAATTCTTAATTTACTTCTGTGGAGTGAAAGGAACAGATCCAGCGACCCTAGACGACACATCAGAGTTAGACGCGCGATTGAGAGCTTCTCTCTGGACTCCGAGGAAGGTGCTCTGTTGCAGTGATTGAGATTCATTCAACTGCGCTTGAATCTTTCGATCCATAATCTTCACACCAACCTCGAAGAGTGCAGAGGAGAGAAGTCGCTCTTCTCTTCGCCAAGTATCTTGGTTCACTTTCACTTTCTCACTCAGAGCATGGATTCTTCCTTCGTACTCCTTCTTCTCCTGCTGCATAGTTTTCAGAATATTCATGTACCTGTCCTTAAAAGTATCTAACGATCTCTTTGAAAAGTTTTCAAGCTTCGCTTTGTCTTGTTGTAGTTTGTTGATGACAGTTTCCTGCTCCTTGAGGCGGTCCTCCAACAACCGCACTGTGTTCGAAGAGGCAGCAAGCTTCTGAGTTAACTCTTTTGCGGTGACCGCAGAACTACTCTGCTTTTCTTGATTTTCCTGAGCTCGCTGTGCTTTCACCAGGTCATTCTGTAAATCTGATATCTGACGTCTCGCTGACATCAACGCCTCTTCTCGCTCTCTTCGAATGGCTCTCAGTTCATCAATTTCCTGCTGCAATACGAGTAAACCTTCATTGCTTGTGGAGGATCCATCGGCACTGATAGTCGCTGTTCGCAACTGTCTTTCCAACTGCTTCACTTTCTCTTTCAACTGAGGGATACTTTCAATTTCCTCCGATAAGTCTAAAGCAGAGGCAAACTCCTTCTTCTCTCCTTCTTCCTCTTCGAAGGTTTGTAACTGCAGCTTCAGGGAGCGAATCTCCGCATCCTGCTGATTTCTACCATCAAGGAGCTTTTGATTTTCTTGGTTTAGTTGTTGAACCTGCTGCTCGAGAATTTGAGAGTTTGAAATCGCTTCGAATTTCTCGCGCTCAAGCTCAATCGAGCGATTCTTGTACGTCTCAATCATTTTCTGCAAGTTCAGAAGCCCTTTGTTCGTACTTTCGAGGTCATGAATTTTATCTAAGTACTGGTCGAGCTGGTCACTCAATTCCTTGTTTTGCTTCTTCATCACTAGCATCTCCTCGAGCTTCTTCTGATATCTTTCCACGGTCTGCTCAGCTTTCGCAAGCTTAGTCAACTTGTCCCTCGCCACATCGAGTTCATCAGCTTGATGGTGGTTTTCCATCTCGAGCTTCGCTTGAATCTCCCTTGAAGCTTCAAATCTTTGCGATAAGGCGCGAAGTTCGGACTTCAATGAATCGCACTCCACCAGCTTCAAGTCCAAGTCCTTCTTAGTTTCATCCAGCTCTTTCTGTAACTTTAGATTCGAAGCCTCTGCAGCAGTGACACGTTGTCGATCAGATCCGTCCAAAGCCTCGCGCTCCTGCTCATTGAGAGTAGACTTCTCCTTCAGTGCAGTCATTTGAGATTTCAACCCATCATTCGTCAGCTCCAAATTCCGAACCTCCTGTACGAGTCGCTGTCTCTCGTTTTGCAAATGTTGAAGCATCTCCTTCGTCCTTCGAAATCCAAGTTAAACGGGCTGAGAAAGCGAGAATCACTTACCGAATCAACTCCTCTTCAGCGTTGGAGGAATCCTGTGCGGTAACAAGACCCGTGTCACTATCATCACCTTCAATCTCATCCAAATCGGTAGCTCTTCCGAGAACGTGCTCGACTAGATCCTTCAACACTGCCTGAGAATCGGGATTTAACAAGAAAATGTTTCGAATGAAAATAGCCTTCGACTCGCACATTACAGCGACACCAACAACAATCTCTACAAGCTTGATAATCTCATCGGTGTTTTTGGCACGCGCAATCTCATTGACATCAAGACCGCTGTTGTCAATCTTTTTGCCCAGGACTGTCTTGAAATAATCGTCTAAAGACCGGAGCAATCCTCGGATATTACTCACAGCCAAAGCCCAATTTCCCTCCGTACTTCGGTTTAATGCTTCTGATTCAAAGAAGTCAGGACACATTTCATGAAGAATGTCGGCGAGGACAGTTCCATCACTCAAATCTTGAATTGCGTGGCAACTTTTACCTGCGTCAAAGCTATGAATCCTAAAGAAAATTGAGAAACATTCAAGGCAATAAATCGTAGACGAACCAATCAAGAACAGCATTTTCTTCTTCCGCCATGGTTCAAGCACAATGAGAAATGTGAAAGAAGAATTAAATCAATAAAATAAGGTGAGCGACAATCGTTTTTACGGCTTCGAAATACGATTCCAGCTACCGTACAAATGTCGATCAACCGTTCACTTCGCCAGTATCGTATTGATCTTTCGAGATGGACATCGCCTTAGCTCGTGTTATTGCAAGTACTGTGACCATTGAAGAGAAGGCATTGCTGCGAGGATTTCTGACAAAGCCTGAAGTTGTTCAAATCATCAATTTGGACCCTCAGCCTTCAGAACTCGAATTACGAGGAATCCTAAAAGCTTATTATCAATCTCTCCCTCTCTCGTTGGTAGAAAATACTCGTTATTATGAGTGCATTTGTATATCTGAAGCGACAAAAGGTGACAGTGAAGCACTTCTCAGATTATGATCAACTTCTTTGTGAACTTCAAAAGGTGGAAAAATGGCGAAAAGTTCTGAGATATTGTGATTTCAAAATCCTAGCTAAGTATTCTGCTGATGACATAAGAGAGTTGAAACAAACTGAACCATTGCCAAGGGATCTTCCAAAAGACTTAATCATTGATCTGGTTTATCGTGGCTTTTCAAGTTGGAAGCATCACGAAGAAGAAGCGTTAACTTACGTTGGATCATTGTTTAAGAAGATCGACCGTACTATTCCTTCCGACAATGAATTTCCATCGGTTTCTCCATCCAGTATTGAAGTAAATCATATCAACATGGTTGTTGATCAAATAAAAATGGAATTGCAAGCGCGTTTGGAAGCTGTTAATTTGGACATTCCGTCAGAATTGACTTGTCGTGAGTTCATATCACCTTTTCTCATTGCTTCCATTCGTATTGTTTCATCATATTTGAAGTGGAAACAGTATGCAAGCAAATTATCATTGGTTAATGAGAAATATGTGTATGGATTAAAGGCTTCTGGTCCAGTGGATTATATTATCATGCTTGATTATTTGGATATCATTTTAACTGAAGCAAAAAAGGAAACGGCTCGGGAAGGAATCATTCAAAATCTTTTACAGCAACATGCTTCTTTAGAGTTTCTATCAAATATCTTAATTGATATTGATATTGTTGGTTTGGATAGGAAGCGAAAATTTAATGAAACATTTGAAGATATTCGTTTGTCGTTTCCAACGTTTGGAATCGTTTCTACAGGATCGGAATGGATTTTTACGAAGTGTGTTAGACAAGCTGAACCGAAAGAGAAAACAAAAATTTATCGTTCAAACACAGTTTCAATTAACTTCAACAACAATCAGTCCTTAACTGATCTTGAACCAACACTTAGAAAGATTCTTTATATCATCTCCAACATTATGAATGTAAATTGAGAAGGTGAAGGAGTTTGACCCAAGCAAGAGAATGAGAGGCTTAGATCCAGTCCAGTTGGTGAGAATGGAAACTAGTGAAGGAAAGAAACTGCGAAAGGAAGAAGGAGCTTTCGATGGCGAGGATGAACCTAACATGGAGGAAGATTATATGCCTTGCTTGTGAGTAGATCCACCTCCTCCGCTATTAGCACTGAGATTATTACTTCGCGAGGGTAATATAGG
>VFQN01005120.1_pt1 | contig 16437 bp, 17 predicted proteins | sample 3512371 | NCBI WGS metagenome assembly VFQN01 (sample SAMN10412370, study PRJNA504923) | tailings metagenome | isolation source: Replicate 2 from Balatoc abandoned mine | place: Philippines: Itogon, Benguet | collected 2017-08-28 | reverse complement strand
ATCGAAGCCCCCTGCACGGGTGGTTCGCATGAACTCGCCGAGTTCGGAATGTCCTTCGCTGCCCACCGTGGCGAGCGTCGCCATGCATCCATGCGGCAGATCGCAATCTCCACCCGTCATGGCCACGGCGGAATCCTGCAGAAATGCCAGAGCCGCCTCTCGTGCGGTCGCGGCCTCCCGGAAACGGGTCCAGACCAATCCCTGATAGGTCGTATAGTAATATCGGAGCGCTTCCGCGTAGAGCGCGTCCTTCGAGCCGAAGGCCGCATAGAGGCTCTTCGTTCCGATCCCCATCGTGTCCGTCAAATCGGCGATTGAGGTCGCCTCGTATCCCCTGATCCAGAACAGCCTTGTCGCGGCTGCGAGCGCAGCCAGGCGATCAAATTCCCGCGGCCGACCTCGGGTGGGGCCTGTCGGCGTCGGGTGCTCCGGAGAGGTTGGGAATTTATTATGCATCGAGCGCTGCATAAATCAGTTGACGGCGTTTTGCAATGGATTTACCGATTTATGCATCGATCACTGCATAAAAGGAAGTGGCTATGGAATTGCTTGGAAGACGCGCCCTGGTGAACGGTGGCTCACGGGGAATAGGGGCTGCGATCGCGATTGCGCTCGCCGAGAATGGGGCCGATGTCGCCTTTACCTATCAGCGCTCAGCGGACCGGGCCGCGACGGTGGTTCGGTCGATCGAGGAGAAAGGCCGGCGCGGGCTTGCCATCAAGGCGGATAGTGCCGACCCGCAAGCCATCAGCCGTGCCGTCGCCGAGACTGTCGCAACACTTGGAGGTCTTGATATTCTGGTCAACAGCGCTGGCATCGGAACGGCCGGGATGACCGCGGACCTGTCGTTGAGCGACTTACAAGCCATGCTTGATATCAACGTTCGCGCACCAGTCCTCTTCGCCCAGGCAGCGATCCCGCATCTCTCATCAGGAGGCCGCATCGTCTCCATCGGTTCTTCACTTGCCGAGCGTGTTCCATTTCCAGGGGTGACGGCCTACGCCATGTCGAAGTCGGCACTTCTGTCGTTCACGCGAGGCCTTTCGCGCGAACTCGGCCCTCAAGGCATTACCGTGAACCTCGTTCTGCCGGGGTCGACCGATACGGAGATGAACCCGGCCAATGGCGAGAACGCCGATTATCAGCGGAGCCTGACGTCGCTGGGTCGATTTGGCGAGCCCCGTGAAGTCGCCAGCGCCGTCGCGTTCCTTGCGGGCCCCGCTGCAAGTCTGATTACGGGTGCGGTCCTCAACGTAGACGCCGGCTTCAACGCCTGAGCTAGCCCGCCATCTTGGCCAGTTGCTGGAGGGTGCCGATCCTGTCCGTACCTTCCGGCCAAACGGACTTGGTTCATTCAAACGACGAAATCGAACCGCCCGAACCGTCCGTCGCCGGTTTCCTTCATGTCGAGGAGAAGTGTCTCATGAAAGAGCCGATCTCCGACGTTTCCAGCCTCCCCGGGAAAATAGAGCTGGGTGGTGAGGAGGCGGCCACCCGGGCGCTGGACCTTGAAATGGAAATGACGCGTTCGGCCGGGATACAGCGCCGGCACGATGGTGTTGAACCACCAGCGCCCCTGCACGTCGGTGAACTGGTGGCCGCCAAGGCGGAAACCGACGCTGTCATACGCGCCGTTTTCGTCCGCATGCCAGATTTCGACCAGGCATCCGGCGAGCGGCCGGCAGTGCCTGTCGAGGACAAATCCGGCAACCGTTATCCGTTCGCCGTCGAGGGCGTCTGCATGGAGTTCGCGATTGTGCGGCGAATTCGGCTTGAAGAACGGACCGGCCTCCCGTTCGAGAGTGAGGTCGTCTGCGTCATGACATTCCAGGGTGAGAGGAAGTTCAGGGCCGGATTGCGCGAAAGCCTTCCTTCTGGCGGCGTGGATCAGAGGCAGTGTTAGAAATGCGATCAACAGGGATCTTCGGCTCGAGGGCAAGGTCGGTCTCCAGGTTTCGAACTCAGGGGCATCGCATGCACTGATCGGCCATTGCAGTCGCCGCACGGCGTTGCCGGAAGCTCTCCACCGCACGGCTTTCGTCGCCGAGATATTCGCCCGTGGCCCAGACCTTGTTGGCGAGCAACATATCGTCGGACCCTTCGAACTCGCCCATGAACTGGCCGACGCTGACTTCGGCCGAGCCGTAGAGCGGCGAGGTGTCGACCACGCGGACGCCGGCGGCGATGTAGCGTTCGAGGACCTGTTGAAGTGCGTCGCGGCTATCCCCGGGCTTCAGGTCGAAGGTCAGGAAGGTGCCGAGACCCGGGCGGTCACCAGTTCGCCGGTGCGGGGCAGGGGACGGATCAGCACCTGGGGATTGGAGCCGGAGGTCGATGCCGCCGAGTTCGTATCCTGGGCCTGCGCCGTGACGCTGGTCTGGGCGGCGAACGCCAGCCCGGTTGCAATTGGTACCCGCTGTGCCGAGAAAGCCGCGGCGATTCATCCTTGACGGGTCCATGAGTGGTTCCTGTTCGACTGTCGTTGGATTCAGAACTGCCAGTTGGCGGGAACCCAGGCGTAGCCGCCGTCTGTCTTCAGCATCCAGCCAAGGCCAGGGAAGGGGAAGTGGAAGCCGAGCACCGGAATGCGGTCGGTTGCCGCCCTGTCGAAGATGCGCCGGCGGGAGGCGAGGGCCATTTCCTTGTCGCGGTCGGGTCCCGGCAACCAGGGATTGTCGACGTTGACGACCGGGTGATAGGCGAGGTCGGCCGTCAGCAGCAGTTGATCGCTGCCAGAGTGGACGAGGAAGGTTGCCATGCCCGGCGTGTGACCGGATGCGACGAGGGTCGTAAGGCCCGGCACAATCTCGCCACCGGCTTCATAGAGCTCGACATTATTCATGACTGGCTCGAGGCTGTTCTTGATGTTCGCCGCGAAGCGCAGGCGGAACTCCTCGGGCACCGGCATGTAGGAGAGATCCGGATCGGCGCGGACGAAGAAATCCCAGTCCGCCTTCGGCACGAAGATCGTGGCGCGGGGGAAAGCCCTGCCGCCGTCAGCGGTGCGGAGGTTGCCGACATGGTCTGGATGGGTGTGCGAGATGACGATCGTGTCGATGTCCGCCGCGCCCAGGCCAATCGCCGCGAGGTTTTCGAAGATGCGGCCGCCATTCGGACCCATCGTCTTGCCGGCGCCAGCCTCGACAAGAATCCGCCGTCCGGCGGTTTCGATCAGGAGCGTATTGAGGTTGAGTGTCATGTGGTCGGTCGCAAGGAATGCTCGCCGCAGCACCGCCTCCAGCTCCGCCTCGGGCGCGTCGCTTGCATAGACACGCGGAGGGCCGCCGATAACGCCGTCGCTCAAGACGGTCGCGCTGATGTCGCCGACGCGGAAGCGATAGTGACCGGCATTGCCGGTCAGTGAAGGCGCGGCCTGGGCATTCGCGCTGCGGGAGCCGCCCAAAGCCGGGACAACCATGCTCGATGCGCCTGCGACGGCGGACAGCATGATGGCGCGTCTGTTGAGAGTGAAGGCATTCATCGGTTTTCCCTTCTTGCTGCGGCGCGCTCCCGCTCCTTCAGTTGCCCCGGCCGGAAATGGCTGGCGAAAGGAAGCGGGCAGGGCGCGATGGTTAACGTCACACCCACCATGACATCAGACGATTGATCGGATAAGACGTGCAAAAGTGATCAGCTTGATTAGCGATACTTCCCAATGGATCCTGTTCGCCTGGACAGCTTTGATGTGTTCGTCTCGATCGTCCGCTGCGGTGGCTTCCGGGCGGCCGCGCTCGAGCGCGGCGTGTCGTCATCGGCGCTGAGTCAAACGGTGAACGCGCTCGAAGAGACCCTCGGCATCCGGCTTCTCAATCGCACGACGAGAAGCGTGTCTCCCACGGAAGCCGGGAAACGTCTCCTTGAAAGGTTGGCGCCGGCGCTGAGCGACATCAGGCTAGCGATCGCGGAAGTCGACGAGTTGAGGGACACTCCGTCCGGAACGCTCCGGATCAACGCCCCCGCGCCGGCGGTCGATCATTTTCTTTGCCCGTTGGCATTCGACTTCATGGATGCCTATCCCGAGGTAAGCATCGAAATCATCAGCGATGCGGCGGTTATCGACATCGTGGAACAGGGCTTCGATGCAGGCGTCAGATTCGGCAAGCAACTGGCGCAGGACATGATCGCTCTGCCGCTTGGCCCGGCGCTTCGCTATGCGATCGTCGCCTCACCGGACTACATCAAAAGGCGCGGCCAACCGCGGGTGCCGCACGATCTCGTCAGTCATGACTGCATCAAGCGCAGATTTCCCGGAGGCACTTTGGTCACGTGGCGGTTTGCCGACGGAAACGAAGAGATAGAGCTTACCCCGACGGGCCGCTTGATGGTCAGTTCGGCGCACAATGAGCTGCAGGCGGCACTGGCCGGCAAAGGAATAGCCCATATCTTCGATGACTATGCCAAGCCCCATATCCTGAACGGCGGGCTGGTGGAGCTCCTCTCCGATTGGAGCCCGACCTTGCCGCACTGGTTTCTGTACTATCCCAGCCGTCGCCTCCCGAGCGCTACCATGCGTGCGTTTCTCGACTACGTTAGGCGCTACGACTCGCAGGCCCGAACGTGACGGCCCGGCCGCGGCGAAGCTTGATCGGCCTTCGAGAACGTCAGACCTCAGACACCCGAAGGTCCAGCCGCAAGAGGCAGGCCCGTGGCGTCCGCCGCTTGCGGGGCGTCAGGGCTTTGCGGCTGGATCCGCTCGACGGCGCAATACCATACCGCCGTGATGCAAGGTGTCGGGGTCGACGAAGTCACCGTCAGCTGTAAAGCCGGTGTCGTCCCAATATTCGATGTGCGTGCCGGTCACTTCATAACGGCCTTCATACGCGCGCTCGCGTGTGCCGCGTGCTTCGACATAGCGGCCGTTGGGCAGGAGCTCGTGGCGGACACGACCATCGTCGGTCACCCAAATGCCGGCATAGGGATGGTTGTTTTGCAATGTGGGCTCCTCGGCATGTACGGATTGGCTCAAGAGTGTCGTGGTCATCAGGACTGCAAATGCATGTTGCATGGCCGGGCTCCTGGATATCGAATGTGGCTGCGGGCTGCGGAGGCCGAACTCACCGACGAGGCGTTCTGCCGCCCCGTTGGGGTAGTTCACGGACGTATCGATGGAATTGCAGCCTTGATCGACGTAGAGATCGAAGATCCGGCGCGCCTCGTTGCGGTCCGCGCCCCAACACCAATCCGATCCGAACGTCATGGTGCCCAGGCTTAACGGTGAAACACGAAAGCCCGAGCGCCCCGGCAACCTGTAGTCAGCGAGCGTCATTTGTCGGCCACCTTCAATTCACTGACCGAAAACTAGAGACCGCCAGAGGAGCGGACAATTTGCCTAATCGTGACTACGCTGGTAATCTCAAATTACCAATGGCTGCCGATCTTACTGGTATCTCTGTCTTTCTGGCCGTCGCGGAGATGCGAAGCTTCCGCGCGGCCGCCGAGCATCTGGATGTGACGCGACCGGCGGTAAGCCAAGCCATCCGTCGCCTCGAAGATCGCCTTGGCGTCGCGCTGATCCAGCGGACGACGCGAAGCGTCAGCCTCACCGAGGCCGGAGGGCAGCTTTTCCAGCGCGTGGCGCCGGCCATCGCCGAAGTCGGCCTGGCCCTGGACGCCGCGGCGGATCGGGACATCGCGCCGAGCGGCCTTTTGCGGCTTGCGGTCTCCTCGATCGCGGAACGGTTCATCTCGGGGCCGTTGCTGGCAGGCTTCGCGGATGCCTATCCGGCAGTCCAGATCGATGTGACAGTCACGGATGAGGAATTCGACATCGTGGCGGAGGGCTATGATGCCGGGGTGCGGCTTGGCGAGGTGATCGACCAGGATATGATCGCCATCCCGGTGTCGGGCGAGCAGCGCCAGACCGTGGTCGCCGCACCTGCCTATATCGAGCGCTTCGGCAAGCCTTCGCATCCGTCCGAACTGGCGCACCATCGCTGCATCGGCTGGCGTCCCGCACCCCAGACAGCGCCTTACCGCTGGGAATTCGGCGAAGATGGGCGCGAATACGACGTCGCCGTCAATCCGGAGATCACCACCAATGACATGTGGCTGATGATCCGCACGGCCTGCGCGGGAGGAGGGATAACCTTCGGTATGGAGGAGACCTTCAGGCCCTATGTCTCATCCGGCCAGTTGGTGCCTCTCCTCGAAGATTATTGCCCGCCCTTTGCAGGCTTCTTCCTGTATTTCCCCAACCGTCGGAACCTTGCCCCAAAGCTTCGGGCTCTGGTAGACCATGTGAAGCGGTGGCGATAGCGAGAGGGGATTGCCGGGGCGGTATCCGGAAATATGACGGCGACACGCCCATCAGCTGTCCAACAGCACGATCGTCCGTGACGGTCATGACGCATGTCAGCCAGCGGGCCAGTGCCGTTCAGTTTCGGGGACGCGCGATCACCAGATAGCCGTAGCCCCGGTCGGCTGGCAGCGCGCTGCATGCCAGGTCGTCGAGCAGCGCCAGCGTTTTCGATTTCGTGACGACGGTCTCCGGCAGCATGCTTTCGCTCGTCAGCCGCTCGATCACGTAGCCCGCCTCGGCAAGATCGGCCTGGATCTCGCCCCTGCGGAAAAGGTGGTAGAACAGCGGAACGGTGCCTGCGTCGGATACCCGTTCGTACTGGATGTCGCCTTCTTCGAATTCTCCGGCCTGCACGCGGGGTGCATATCGGGCCTGCTCGGCCCGGAATCGCCGCATCGCATTGGGCAGACCGAGAACCAGGTGCCCGTGCGGCGATAGCGCGTCGCGCAATTCCAGGAGCAGCGCCAGGCGCCGAGATCGCCCGGCCACATGGCCCAGCACACCGAAGCCGAGCAATGCCACGTCGAAACCACCCCTTTCGCTGATCTCGGCGTGATAGACCGCATCGCCAGGCTCGCATATCACGACACGGTCGGCGAGGTTCGTGTCGCGCGCGCGGTTCGCGAGGGTGAAGCGTGCGGTGGTACTGATGTCGACCGCGACGACGTGAGCCGCGTGCGATTTCGCCAGGCTCAGGCAATAGCGTCCCTCGCCGGCACCGTAGTCGAGAAGGCGGCCCTCGATGGGAAGAAGCTGTTCCAGCGTACGCAGGGTTCGCCTGTTCGGCCGGGGGTAACGCGACTGGTAGAGGCCGGAGGCGAAATAGGTGTCATAGCTCTTGCCTAAGTCGACCTTCTCGCCGCCGCCCGGTTTCGCGTCCGCGCGAGGCGGCGTCGCGGGTATGCCGGCCTCATCCAGAGGCAAAGGCGTTCGCTGGGGCCGAGGCCTGGTAATCTTCATCGCCGTTGTCCGCCCTCTTCAATCCTTGAATGTCAGGCGCAGTTCGGCTTGGTTGCCTACCGTTCTCGTCCGGACGCCGTCGGCAAGGCGATTGATGAGATAGCCGGCCATGTGGCGCGGGGCATCGACATCCTCGATCATCTCTTCCGCGCTCGGGCGGCGGTTGGAGAGTTCCGGCAGCGTCCCCTTGTAGCGAACGAAGATCGTCAGGTTGTGCTCGTCCAGCTTGGTTTCGATCTCGACCGTCTCGCAGTCGTCAGCGAGCATGTGGTTGTCCATCAACAATTCGAAGGTCTGCCAGGAGGCGAGTTCGGCTCGCTTGACCGACTCGTGACGTGCCCCCCAGATACGACCCTGGCTTTCGATGAATTCGATCATTTCCTCGAAATGCGTCGAGGCAACCGTGAAGACCCTGCGGGTCCGGCGACCGATGCCAATGCGGAAAATGGACTGGAGGATCACCGCCAAAGTCAGCACAAGCGCGAACTGGGAAAAATCGAAATAGCGGGCGACCGGGAGCATCTCGTCCAGGCTTTCCCGGATATCGCCATAGGTCAGGAAGACAAGCATCGGTATGCCGATGGCGAGCGTGCGGCGGTTGTCCAGCATCCGCAAGCCGATCATCTGGATGCCGCCGATCGTGGCGAAGGACGAGAGAAACAGGAAAAGTGCGCCGAGCACTTCGGGCGGCAGGATCATCCACGCGACGATGATCTTGGGACAAAGGGCAATCACCAGCAGCAGGCCCGCGGTCCAGGTGGCCAGATGGCGGCTGGTGCAACCGGAAGCAAGCGCCAGGCTCGCCGCGCCGCCGCTGGCGACCATCGGCAGCGCGTTGATGGCCGAGGCGAATATCTGTGCGAGACCTTCGGCGCGCACGCCGCGACCGATGGACTCGAAATCCGGTCGCGAGAAGTCGGCGTCGTTGAAGCGCTGCGCCGCGATCTGCACTCCCATCGAGGTCAGCGACAGCGAAAAGCCGGTGACGATGGCGGGCACCAGCAGATCCGGGTCAAACTGCCAGCCGAACTGCTGCAGGGAGGGCAGGCGAAAGAAGCTGGCGTTGTCGAAAACCGCGAGATCGGAGGGCAGCACGGTGCCGGCCGCGAAACTGAGAACGAGGCCGACTCCCAATCCGGTGACAGTGGCGAACAGGCGAAGGGTGCCCTTCACCCAGACATTGCAGATGACCATCACCGCCAGCGTCGCTGCCGCGATGCCGATGCGCTGGGGGGAGGGGCCGGCCCCGTCATCTACGGAGAAAATCAGCTTCAACCCGATCACGCCAATGCCGGAGCCGATCAACAGCATGGCAAGGCCGGCCACTTCCACCGTGAAGATCGCCTTCAGGCGCCGGATGATGAAACTGAAGATGATCATCGACAGGCCGCAGATACCAAACATGCCGAAGCCGCCAGCAAGCCCCGATGTCGCCGTGGCGAGGGCAAGGATCGGCAATACGGAGGTCGTGCCCTGGACGGGAAGAAATATTCCGGCGCCGATGCCGAAGCGGCCAAGCGACTGGAGAAGCAATGCCGCTGCCGAATAGATCAGGCTGCAGGCCGCGAGATTGAGGAACTGGATGTGATCCATGCCTGTGGTGCGGGCAAACAGGGCGGGTACAGCCATCAGCGCACCGAGGAAGGCGGCCTGCTGCAGTGCCAGGCCGAGCGCAAAGCGCGCGGGCGGCACTTCGTCTATCCAATAGAGAAGAGTGTCCGGACGGCGCATCGACAGTCTTCCGGGCTGGTCGGTGGTTTGGGGCTAACTCACAGGCAACAGGGTACTCTCGTCCGCTCTCGTCTGCCACAGATCTCCTGTGTCGAGGTCGAACCACCAACCGTGCAGTTGCAACGTTCCGGCGTCCACGCGCTCGCGCAGCCACGGATAGGTCAGCAAGTTCTTGAGCGATCCGGCGATTGCTGCCCGTTCCACCAGGAAGGCGTTTTCCCGCAGCAGATCCAGCGAGACTTCGCGTCGTCCGCCTTGGGTCTCGGGGTCATTGACATGCAGTTTGCAGGCATCGATGGCGATTTCCACCCAGTCGTTGATGAAGTCCCGCGCCATGCGCTGGCCGCCGGCGCCGTTGATCAGCGCCTTGATGCCACCGCAATGAGCGTGGCCCATCACAACGATGTGGTCGACCTTGAGGTCGCGGACCGCATATTCGATAGCCGCTCCCGTCCCATGCAGCGACGGACCCGGCTGATAAGGGGGAACCAGATTGGCAACGTTGCGCACCGTGAACAGTTCGCCCGGTTTCGCGCCCGAAAGGATGGCCGGATCAACCCGGCTGTCCGAACACGAGATCATCAGGGTTGCCGGCGCCTGGCCGTCCTCGACGAGCGACTGCATGAGGCCAGCTTCACGCCCGTAATGGCTGGCCTTGAATGCCATAATGCCCGCGGTGAGGTGGCTAATGTCGCGGCAGGTGCAGCCGGGAAGTTGATCTACGCCCACATTCGTCCCCTGTGCCGGTCATCGGATGAGAGGCCCGTAGACAGAACCGCCATCCCGCCGCGGAGGCAGGTTCCGCGGCTTTTGCAGCCAAGACATGGAATGTGGAGAGAAAACGTGAAGATTTTGTTCCGAAGCGCAGCGGAAATCCGGCAGCGTGCCGATAGCCGCTGTTTCGTCACCTTGCCTTGAAGCCGGCTCGATGCGGTCACCTCAAGGATGGCTGCAAGTCTACGAGCACCGGCGTTAATTTTCCGCATCGTCGCCGGACTCCGAATCGTCTGCCATGGCCGGCGATTGCCCTGTCCGCGGATCGAAGTTTTGTCGTCCTAACGGAACAGTTCGCTTCCAACTTGCGTGGAATCTTTACCTTTCGGAGACAAGAGACAATTGTCCTTTCCGGGATTCAACAGGAATCAGGTTCGTCATGGGCATCACATTCGAAAGGGTGGGCAACGCGACCGTCGCCAGCCTGCAGGGGCGGCTCGACAGCAGCAACTCTTCCGCTGTCGAGACTGAACTCTTCAGTCAACTGGGCGATGGCGGTTTCGTTCTGGATGTCAGCAAGCTCGACTACATTTCAAGCGCGGGCTTGCGGGTGGTTCTCGTCGTGGCCAAGCGCCTGAAGCAGTCGGGCAGCGCTTTCCTTCTGGCTGGCATGCAGCCGCATATCCGGGATGTGTTCGAGATTTCCGGCTTTCTCAGCATTCTCGCCGTGGCGGAAAATCGCGACGAGGCGCTGACGCGCCTCTGATCAGGACTGGTTGCCGCGCGGACCATTGTAGCGGATGACAAGGCAGGTAATGTCATCTGACTGTTCGGCGGCGCCGACGAAATTGCCGACGGCGTTTGTGACATCGGCAAGCACGAGTTCGACGGTCAGCCTGTGTGCGTCGGTCAGTGCGCTACGCAGACGCGCTTCGGTGAATTCCCTCCCTTCCCCGTCCATCGCCTCCGATATGCCATCGGTATATAGAAACAGGGTGTCGCCCTCCGTCAGGGTCACACTCTTTTCCGCATAATCAAGTCCGGGCGCTACCCCGAGCGCCACGCCTCCGGTACGCGGCAGGTCCTGCACGCTGCCGTCCAGGCGCCGGATGACCATTGGTGGGTTGTGCCCGCCATTGGCATAGGTCAGCGTGCCGGTCTCAGTGTCGAGAATGCCGTAGAAGGTGGTTACGAACAGGTCCATCGGGTTTTGCCCGCACAGCATCGTGTTCGCCGCCGCGAGGCAGGTGCCAGCCGAGCGGTTCTCACGCGCGCTGGACTGCAGCACGGTACGGGAGATCGCCATAAAGAATGCCGCCGGCACACCCTTGCCCGAAACATCAGCGATCACGATGCCCAGATGGCGGTCGTCGATGGTGAAGAAATCGTAGAAGTCGCCGCCAAGTTCGCGGGCGGGAATCATCGTCGCGTTGCCCGCATAAGAAGGATGCGCGGGCAGCCCCTGCGGAAGTATTGCGGCCTGAAGCGAGCGTGCCGCATCGAGCTCCGCCTCGACCCGGCGTTTGGATTCCTCCAGCAGTCTGTTCTTCTGCTCCAATTCCGTTGTGCGCGCGCGGACCTGGGCCTCGAGATGTTCCTCGCGAGCCTGGACCTCGATTGCCATGTGCTGGAATACGCGGGCCAGCGTGCCCAGCGTATTCAGGCTTTCCGGGCGAAAGATGCGGCTGTCGATTTGATTTGCGGCCGCGGTCATTGCGGAGACCGGGCGGGCGATGCGGCCGGCGAATAGTCCTGCGACGCCGACGCCGACCGCAAGTACGAGGCCTGCGGCAAGCATGCCGTAATAGAGATAGTCGAGCAGCATGTCCTCCAGCCGCTGCGTCGACATCGACAGAACGGTTGCACCAATGGTGATGCCGGCCGTATCGCGGATGGGTGCGGCCACGAGAAGACGCCCTTGCCCGAAGTCGAAGTCGGCGGCGGTGCCTTCGATCGCCCTCGCCGCGAGCCTGCCGGCGGCCGGCGGCATGTCGTCGCCCACCGAAGCCATCGATACCTGCGCGTCGTCGAAAACCTGTATCGCCCTCATCCCGTCACGATTGATCAGCGCGGCCAGGAGAACCGGCAGGCTGTTGGCTGCGCGCACCGGGTCGAGAACGGCATCTGGTTGGCCGGCGATCAGCGCCCGTCCGCCGTCGACACGCACGCCGACGTAACGGACGCCGTCGATCGCCCCACCGAGCGGCAGGCGGAAGCGGCGGCCGCTCGTCAAGGCATCCAGCGCTGCACGAGGCAGGCCGTCTGGAAGGCTCTCGCCGCTGACCACCGCTCCATAGTCGCCGACGGAACTTGCCAGCACCGTGAGGTCCTTGTCGACCAGCCAAAGCGAGGAGATATTGCCGCGTGCAGCGACTTCCGCGAGCAGATTGCCGAAGTCCGGACTGGCCTGCGCTGGCATGCTGGCAATGGCGAAAGCCAATGTGGAGAGATCGTCGACAAGGACCGACTGCATCTCCTCCAGCGATATTTCGGTGAGGCGCGCGCTTTCCGCGACGATTCGGGCGACAGCTTGCGCCTGCGCCTCGGCCTGTTCGATAAGCGCGTGTCGTCCGAGCCAGCCGAACACGATACTGATGGTGATGATCGCCAGCGTGATGCAGGCAGCGACCATGAGGATGAGGCGCCGGGTCAGGGTCACGCCGCGCCTCCCTCGGCGGCCGCCTTGATCTCTTCCTGTATTATGGCGATCGTCCCCAATGTCGCGGCGAGCTCAAGTCGGCGTTCGAGCGGAGAGGCACCAGCCATGAGGCGTCGCTCCGTCATCGGTGGACAGGCAGGGTCGAGCCGCGGCGAAATTGGCCGGTTTCGGCCATGGTCGCGACCTTGGCATATCCCACGTGAAGCAAGAGCATGGCGATCGTCGTCACGCCGCTCGTCGGCCCTTGGGTGAGGAGATATCCCCTTGATCTTGAACGAGACCGGATAGGGCTGTCGCAAAGCCAAAAACATTTCGAGGGTAACACGATTCATGCGTTTCGACGCATCCTCTCAGCAGCATCGACGTAATTTATGAACGAGTGTGTTTCAAACTGGAGAGAATTTGCAGCCGGGGTGTTGAAAGGTCCACACATGGCGAGATTTGCGTTGGTTGCGATTGCCTGGACGATGCTGTGCCCCGTCCAGGCGGAGATGGTTCATGCTGGCACATTGTCGCAAATTGCCGAAAGTGGCGTCATTCGGGCGGGTACAAGAGCGGATGCCGTGCCGTTTGCCTATCTGGCCGAAGACGGCAAGCCGGAAGGCTTTTCCGTCGACCTGATAGAGGAGATCCGCGCCGCGGCGGAGGCGCGTCTCGGGCGACCGGTGCGGACGGAACTGAGCCGGGTAACACCTGCGAATCGTTTGCAGATGGTCGCATCCGGCGCACTCGATATCGTTTGCGAGATTACGACGCCGACTTGGGATCGTGAGAAGCTCGTGGACTTTTCGGTTCCCTTCTTCAGGGATGGCACCCGTATTCTGGCATTCCGGGATACGCTGAAGACCACGCCGGAAATAAAGGACATGACGATCGGCGTGGCTGAGGGCACGACGACAGGCGATATCCTGACAGAGGCCTTGCCGGGAATGGTGACGCGCTCCTACCCGTCGATGGACGAGGCATTCGCTGCGCTCAGAAGCGGCGAGGTCCAAGGTGTCGCCAATATCGGCATTATCCTGCTCGGCTTGTCGCGAAAGCTGGAGCCGGACCGCAGCGTCGTTCTGCTGCCGCGCACGGAGCCCCTGGGCAACGAGACAATGGCCTGCATGCTGCCGCAAGACGACAGCGAATGGCGGGATTTCGTCAACGCCACCATCATCGGGCTGACGCGCGACCTTGCCGACTATCGCGGCCGCTACATGCAGATATATGACAAGTGGTTCGGACGTGAGGGCCGACTGGTCTATCCGCTGGACCGGTCCACCCGTGATTATCTGCTGCACGCAAACATCTGGGCGCGCTAGGATCTGGAACCGCGCATCAGGGTGGTGGATCAAGGTTCGGTCGCGAAGCGGCCGGTCACGTTCAGGTGCCACGCTTGCCGCCGAGCTTGAAATGTTCACTTTTTGTTCTATTCTGCCATTCGCGATCTTCTCGGGAGTTCGCGGAATGGAACAATTGTCGTTCGGCCTGCCGGCGCTGCCGCGCGCGACGGTTCGCCTGCTCTTCTTCGCGCTGCGGCCTGATGCGGCCGTGAACGCCGAGATCGATCGACGCCTGCCGGTGTGGCGCGGCCGGCTCGGCCTGCGCGGCAAGGCGATGGCGCCCGCGCGCCGGCACGTTTCCCTGCTTGTGCTCGGGCCGCGGACGCGGTTGCCGGACGGCCACGTCGAGCGCGTGTGCAGCGCGGCGGCCGGCTTCTCCTGCCCGCCGTTTGAAATCCGGTTCGACAGGATCATGCGTTTCGGTGGCAACAGCATCGTCCTGACGGGCGGCAACGACAATCCGGCGACGGACGCCTTCCGGCAGGGCCTCGCGACGCGGTTGCGGAATGTGCTGCCACCGCAGCATGGCCGGTTCACGGCCCACAGGACGCTGCTGCACGACCAGGCGGCCTCCTTCGCCACCTCCGGGATCGAGCCGCTGGGCTGGATCGTTCGGGACTTCGTCCTCATCGAGAGCCATCGGGGCGAGGGGCTCCATGTCGAAGTCGGCCGGTGGCCCCTTGTACACGGTGTGGGTGTCCCTGCGATCGATACCCTTGCGGCGACTTGACGAGGATCAAGGTCTCTTTCCCCGTTGCGGCCCAAAGGAGGAGCAAGGTCGACAAGGCCTCCGTTCGGGCGTGTGCGCGGGCGGTCGAGAGCATACGGGAGAAAGCGAATGATCCTACCTAATGAAACGACCGTCGCGGTGGTCGACGGCACGAGGCTCCGCCTCTTCCGAAACAGGGGCCATGAACCGCAGATCGATCTCGTGGAACTTCCAGAGCCGGCGATCGCCGCCGAAAACCAGGGCTCGGGCGGGCGCCATCACAGTTCGACCGCCAATCCCGACATGTCGCGCCTCGCCGAGGACAATTTCGCGGCCGCGGTGGCGGATCACCTGAATCGCCAGGTGCTTTCAGGCGAGATCGGCACGCTTTTCGTCATCGCCGATCCGCGGACGCTGGGAGAACTGCGCCGCCACTTCCATGACACGGTGCGCGCGAAGCTCGTCGGGGATCTCGCAAAGGACCTCACGGCGCAGGACAGGCAGGACATCGAGAGGATCCTCGCCAAGGCATAGACGGGTCATTCCAGTCCGCCGAAGCCGGCGCATCGGCGGCTCGGGTCAGGGATCGAGGAAAAACCCCGCGAAAGGAGATTGCAGCATGAACAGGCGTCGTCTTCTCGGAGCAATGGCCGGTCTCGCTGTCCTTGGCGGCGGTGGCACCTTCGCCTGGAACCGGGCCACCGGATCGCTCGCCGACTACGAGCGCTACGCGGCCGGCCTTCGTGCGCCGCTCTCCGGGCGGCCGGACCTGAAGAGCCTCGTCCGCTATGCGACGCTGGCCGCCAACAGCCACAACACCCAGGCCTGGCGGTTCGCCGCGACGCAGACCGCCATCGGTCTCTTCCCGGACGAGAGCCGCCGCACACCGGTGGTCGATCCGGACGACCATCATCTGTATGTCAGCCTGGGCTGTGCGGCGGAAAACCTCGCCATTGCGGGCCGTGCCAGCGGCTGGCCGGGCGAGCTGCTGGCAGCACCGGGCGACGGCAGCGCGATCCGCTACGATTTCGCGGAGGGCGCAGCGCAGGCCGATCCGTTGTTCGACGCCATCCCGCTGCGCCAGTCCACGCGCGCCGACTATGACGGCCGGCCAATCACAGCGGCGGATCTGGCCGTGCTGGAGAGAGCGGCCGCCGAGCCCGGCGTGCGGCTGGTGTTTCTGACGGAGGAACCGGCGCGCGCCAAGCTGCGTGACCTGATCGTCGCCGGCAACGACGCCCAGATGACAGATCCCGCCTTCGTGGCAGAACTGCTGCAGTGGATCCGCTTTAACCCGCGCGACGCCATGCTGACGGGCGACGGGCTGTTGTCCGCCGCGAGCGGCAGCCCGTCCCTGCCGGGGGCGGTCGGCCGGCGGGTCTTTCCGCTCGTCGCCACGCCGAAGGGCGAGGCGGACCGCTATGCCCGCCAGGCCGCGTCGACGCCCGCCTTCGCAATCTTCCTCGCCGACAACGCCGATAGCGAGCACTGGATCGCGGTCGGCCGCGCCTGCCAGCGCATGCTGCTGACGGCAACGACGCTCGGGTTGCGGCACGCCTTCGTCAACCAGCCGGTCGAGGTGGCCGCGTTCAGGTCCGATCTCGCCGCGCTCGCGGGCGAGGCGGGCAGGCGGCCCGACCTCGTGCTACGGCTCGGCTACGGGCCAACGATGCCGTATTCGCCGCGCCGCCCAGTGGAGGCGGTGCTGGCATAGCGGCCTACTTGCCCGCCTTGATGTGCTCCACCATCTGGGTCACGACAGTGCCCCAGCCGTCGTGGAAGCCCATTTCCTCGTGGCTCTTGCGGGTCTCGTCATTGCCGTGGATGGCGATCGCCTTGTAGCGTGTCCCGCTGCCGTTGGGGGTCAGTTCGAGGACCGCTGTGAAGAACGGCTTGGCCGAGGGACGATAGCCGGGTAGCAGCGTGTCGGTGAAGACCAGCCGCTGGTTTGGAACCACCTCGAGGTAGCATCCGACGTTCTCGAACTCCTGGCCTTCGGGCGAGCGCATCGTCGAGGCGAAGATGCCGCCGGGGCGCA
>VFQN01005119.1_pt1 | contig 16439 bp, 19 predicted proteins | sample 3512371 | NCBI WGS metagenome assembly VFQN01 (sample SAMN10412370, study PRJNA504923) | tailings metagenome | isolation source: Replicate 2 from Balatoc abandoned mine | place: Philippines: Itogon, Benguet | collected 2017-08-28 | reverse complement strand
TACACACACTTTGCTGTTAAAGTTTACCTTTGTGCAGCATGAAAAAAACGATCCTCGAAACAGCCATTACAACCATCAAGCTGGAAGCGGCATCTGTTGCCGGATTATCAGCATTTATTGACGATTCTTTTGAAAAAACGATCCACATGCTGGCCGCTTGTAAAGGTCGAATCGTGATCAGTGGTATCGGTAAAAGTGCTATCGTAGCACAAAAAATCGTAGCTACATTAAATTCCACAGGTACCCCCTCGCTTTTTATGCATGCTGCTGACGCTATTCATGGAGATTTGGGTATGATTCAGCAAGATGATGTGGTGATGCTAATCAGCAAAAGCGGGGAAAGTCCGGAGATCAAAGTGTTGGTTCCGCTGATTAAGAACTTTGGCAATACCTTGATTGGAATGGTAGGTAATATGCAAAGTTTTCTGGCTCAATCATCAGACAATGTATTGAATACTACGGTGAGTCAGGAAGCCTGCCCTAATAATCTGGCCCCTACCAGCAGTACCACTGCGCAAATGGTGATGGGTGACGTGTTAGCCGTTTGTTTGATGGAATTACATGGTTTTTCAGGACATGATTTTGCCAAATACCATCCGGGCGGCAACCTTGGTAAGCGTTTGTACCTCAGGGTTGTAGATCTGTATCTCAATAATGAACAGCCCAAAGTATTGCCAGACGCCACTCTTAAACAAGTGATTGTAGAGATAACAGAAAAACGATTGGGGGTTACTGCGGTTGTCAATGAAAACAACACAATCTTAGGTATCATTACAGATGGTGATTTGAGAAGAATGTTGGAAAAAACAAATGAACTTGGCGCCATTACAGCAGCTGATATTTTAACAGCCAATCCCAAAAGCATAGAACCGGGCATGCTTGCTGTTGAAGCTTTGGATATTATGAGAGACCATGATATCAGTCAGTTAGTAGTGGCAGAAAACGGAAACTATTTAGGCATTTTACATATACACGATTTAGTGAGAGAAGGCATAATATAAAGATTCAAGGGGCAAAGAACAAGTCACAAGAAAGGTTCAAGCAAACAATACACAAGTTTAAATAGCGCCGGAGTTTACTCCGGCGAGGAAAAGAGGAAGGGGCAAGAAACAGAAAACAGGAAGCGGCAACTGTTACACATTTAAAATATACTCAAGATAAATCATCGGATTACTGAATAAGCCTGTAATATTGCAACGTTTATTCAGGGATTAAAATAGCGTGTGAATGAATCAGCATCACTATGTAGCCATCATGGCCGGAGGAATTGGTAGTCGTTTCTGGCCGATGAGTAGAACAGCTTATCCAAAACAGTTTTTAGATATTTTACATACCGGTAAATCGTTGCTTCAATGGACGTATGAACGTTATGCCACCTTCATACCCAAAGAAAATATTTTTATAGTCACTTCTGACGAGTATGTTTCTATTGTTCATCAGCAACTGCAACAATTACCCGTTGAGAATATTCTTGCCGAACCTAGTCGTAAGAATACAGCACCTTGTATTGCTTATATCTCTTTTAAACTAGCACAGAAAGATCCTGAAGCATCACTCATTGTAGCACCTAGTGATCACATGATTCTGGATAATGAGGCTTTTCGCAGCATTACTTTAAAAGCTTTGGACTTTGTGGGTCATATCAAATCATTGGTTACACTGGGTATTACACCTACACATCCGAATACGGGTTATGGTTATATTCAGCATGATAGTATGACGGTAGCAGAAGGCATTTATAAAGTAAAAACCTTTACTGAAAAACCGAATCTTGAACTTGCCAAGACCTTCATCAGTAGTGGTGATTTTCTTTGGAATGCGGGCATCTTTGTATGGCAGGTAAAAAATGTAGTGAAAGCTTTTGAGCAATACCAACCCGAGATGTTTGAATTGTTTGATGGCGAAAAGAAAAATTTCAATACCCCCGAAGAAAAAGCTGCAATTGATAGAATCTATCCACTCTGTACCAATATTTCTATCGATGTGGCCATCATGGAAAAAGCCGATAATGTATATGTCATTCCTTCTTCTTTTGGCTGGAGTGATTTAGGTACCTGGAACAGTGCTTATGATAATCTGGAAAAAGATTACTTAGGTAATGCTGTAGCCAGTGATAATGTAATTGTGATTGATGCTACCAAATGCATGGTGTCTGCGCCTAAAGAAAAATTATTGGTACTACAAGGATTGGATGATTTTATTGTAGTAGATACCAAAGACGTACTATTGATTTGTCGCAAAGACAAAGAACAGTCTATCAAAGAATACGTTGCAGAAGTGAAAAGAAATAAAGGAGATAAATATCTATAGTCATTTTTACAGAAAATATTTTTAAAAACTAACAACCAATCGCTTCAGAAAAATTAGTTCTTCTTAGATGCGAGGTATTGATTAGATTTGGCTTACCCTGTTTATCGTAACAGGTGCAATTCGATTTCGTAAAATGCCAGAGATGAAAACCGTTATTACCGGAACAGGAAGTTATATCCCACCACACATCAAGACCAATAGAGATTTCACTATTCAGGATTTTTATACAGAAGATCATGAGCGAATTGTAGCTGCTCCGAATGATATCATTGAAAAGTTCCGAGACATTACAGGTATTGAAGAAAGAAGATATGTGGGTACAGAATTCAATGCTTCTGATATGGCACTCATTGCTGCTAAACATGCTATTGAAGATGCCGGTATTGATCCTGAAACCATTGATCAAATCATCGTAGCGCACAATTTTGGTAACGTCGTAAAACATACCATTCAAACCGATGTGCTTCCTGCCTTAGCTTCTCGTGTGAAGCAGGGTTTACAAATTCGAAATCCTTCTTGTGTAGCCTACGATATCCTGTTTGGTTGTCCGGGTTGGATACAAGGCGTAATTCAAGCTGATGCGTATATCAAAGCTGGTATCGCCAAAAAATGTTTGGTAATTGGTACGGAAACACTCAGTCGCGTAATTGATCATTATGATCGTGACAGTATGATTTTTAGTGATGGTGCGGGGGCTTGTATTATTGAAGCGAAAGAAAGTGAGAGCGGTATTCTGGCTGCCAGTGTACAAAGTCATTGTATAGATGAAGCCTATTATTTGTACATGGGGAAATCCAATTTCCCCGAATCAGATCCTCGTATTCGTTATATCAAAATGAAGGGCAGAAAAGTGTATGAGTATGCCATTAAAAATGTACCTGCTGCTATGAAGGATTGCCTGGAAAAAGCAGGCGTGCATGTAACTGAAGTGAAAAAATTCTTCCTTCATCAGGCCAATGAAAAGATGGATGAAGGATTTATTAAAGTGCTCTATAAATTATACGGATTAAAAGAAGTACCTGCAGGCGTAATGCCCATGAGTATTCATAAGCTGGGTAATAGCTCTGTGGCTACCATTCCTACACTCTATGATTTGGTAAAGCGAGGTATACTAGATGATCATTCTTTACAAACAGGCGATATTGTGATGTTTGCTTCTGTAGGCGCAGGAATGAATATCAATGCAGTATGTTATAGGGTTTGATTTAAAAACACAATTCAAAGTTTTTAAAGAAATCCCATAAAGCCTGCCCTGCATGAAAATCAAGATTGAAGCCTCCCAAAGCGGTTTGATTGGGTAGCAACACTCCCGGCCATGTATGTCCACCACCATTTACGCGATAGAATTGCACTTTACTTTGGCAGTTCCCATTGGTATATTCAAAAAAACTTACGTTGGTTTGATCAGTAATATCTTTATCTGGCAATTGCATCTGTGTAGGTGTTGTTGAACATTGGTTATGATTCACCCAAAACTGCACAGAAGACTCCACACCTATTACCGAAGTTCCTGGCATCAGTCCGCCCTGATAGGGCACAAGCGGATCTGCGGTACCGAAAAGATATAACATAGGCAAAGCCCTTATGGGTGCTCCGCTGGTGAGATAAGATTGCGGTAATGTTGCACCTAGTACACCAAATGCAGCAAACTGTGAATTTTTTTCAAATGCTATTCTTTGCGTAAGAAAACCTCCATTAGAAAATCCACATAAGTATATCTTTTGAGACTCAATTTTATACTTAGATTTAAAATGCGTTACCAATCTATCAATAAACCCAACATCATCAATCCCTATCTGATCAGGCGCTAATCCCCTACCATCGGCCCAAACATAATTGGTAGGACCCGATTCAAAAATCGCTTCAGGATATGCGATAATAAAATTATTGTCTTTGGCAATTTTATTGAATCCAGTAAAAATTTGCGCAGTCATTGAATTACCACTTCCTCCATGTAAAAAAACAACCAAAGGATAGGACTTTATTCCATCATAACCTTCTGGAAATGATATATAGAATTTACGCTGGCGCGATTGGTACTCAATGCTTCCATAGTCTGAATCTAGCATCCTGGAAATAGCAGGCGGCTTATTACAAGCAAATAATGTAATTAATAGTATACTATAAAGTACACGCATAATAAAGCTTTTATGTATAGACTTAAGACGTCTAATACCGTTTAATTGTTGCCTCGCTGTTTATTCCTGATAGATATTTTTCTTTCCTGATACTACATAAGCCATCACACATGCAATAGCAGCATATGGCAACACTTCTTTTCCAAACAATTCCATCGCCATCATCATACATGCCAGCGGTGCATGGGTAGCTCCCGCAAATACTGCTACAAATCCTAATCCTGTTAAGATGGATAAAGGCAAAGGAATCCAAATTGATAAAGCATTCCCTAAGAGTGCTCCTATAAAAAATAAGGGCGTTACTTCTCCGCCTTTGAATCCGGCAGATAAAGTAAGAATGGTCAATAACATTTTCAGTGCAAAATCATAGAGCTCCATCTGCTGACTAAAGGATTCTACAATTACGGGTATTCCTAACCCCATGTATTTGCTGTTACCAATACACCCAAATAATAATACTACAATAACACCTCCTATCAACGGACGGAAAGGTGGATAGGCAATTCTCTTTTTAAATTGTTGTGTAGTTACATGCATCAGTTGTACAAATAAAAAAGCACAAATACCAAAAGCTGCTCCAGCCACTATTGTATACCCTGCATTTAACCATGAAAAAGAAGGTATCAGATCAATGGTATAGCTAGTGTGAGGTATGCCCCATAATCTGGTAACAAGATCAGCGAGTAAAGAAGTGGTTAATACAGGTATTATCATTGCGTAACGCAATGGTATCTTTCGATTGATCTCCAATGCAAAAATGAACCCTGCCAATGGTGTTCCAAATACGGCTCCGAAACCAGCAGCAATAGACGCAATTAATAAGATACGGCGATCTTCAGGGTTCAAACCAAAGGGTTTACTCAATTGATCTGCAATGGCTCCCGACATTTGTAAAGCCGTTCCTTCTCTTCCTGCCGAGCCGCCAAATACATGTGTGATCAATGTTCCTGCATAAATCAAAGGGACCATGATCCACGGAATGGTTTTTTGAGTTGGCTGCTGAATGGTTGCTAGTAATAATTTATTCCCTCCTTCTGTATGTTGACCAAAACGATGATAACACCAACCCACTATCAATCCTGCGATGGGTAAGAGAGCAACCATCCATACATGAGTTTCTCGAAAATCAGTAACCAGATCCAATGTATAGAGAAATAAAGCTGCTGCTGAGCCGGAACAAAAACCAATCAGCACACATAAGATAATCCATTTCAACAGTCGTTGAAAAAAAGAGTAATTGTGATGAGTCGTGGGAGTTTGTAGTAATGACATGAGTTCCTGATTTAAATGTACTCAAACATTTATGATCAGGCGCCATCAGCTTTTTAGGGCGGTTCAATTAGGAAGACACCATTTCCTTAGAATAAGAGGGTAAAGATAAAGTTCTATGTATTACATATTGTACTCGTATCTTTTGGAAAGTTCCGAAACTTTCCAAAAGCTTGATCCTCAAAAGAATTCTATACAGATCTGCTACAATTTTGAACACACTTCGTCAGGAGTCAAAACAGGTATTTCCGCGCCTTTGAAATCCTTAATATTTCTTGTTACAATACAATCGATTTTTTCAATAGTTGTTGCACAATATACTTGAATGGCATCTTCAAAATCTTTCTGCTTAGACCTTAACCCTTTTGATAATACTTGCTCATCAACCGGAATGACCGATACAAATTCAAATAAACCTAAAAGTATCACCCTGAGCGACTTATCATCTATAAACTTCTTTAACAAATAGTAGGTTGTTGCGATAGAATGAGAGGAGGTGTAAAGGTGAATCTTTTTATGTTCAGCCAAATTAAAAATCTCAATAGCGTATTTACTAAATGGTTTTCTATCGGCAATTAGATCGATAATAATATTCGTATCAATAAAAAGCTTTTTCATGCATGTTTTTTCTCGAGATAAGATTGTAGTTCTTTCTTTTCATCAAAGTTCTTAGGTAATTTAACTGCCCCAACAAGTTTTTTTAACTTAGGAGAAATCTTTTGTTGTTTGTTTTCCTGTGTGATCGTATCAAGGTATTGTTCTATTAACTCTGACAAACTCCTGCCAGAAGACTTGGCATATGACTTAGCCCTTTCAATTACTTCTTTTTCAACAGTAAGTGTAAGTTTAGTTGTCATAATACGTGTTATTTTTTCAAAGATACGTATATTATAGATTTTACGACTTTTGGAGTTCAAGTTTTTCCAATAGAAAATTTTATCAGATTTTTCTATTATGGTAAAACCTTGTTATGACTCCCAAATACCATTCATTGATGTTAGGATAACAGGTATATCATCTGTAATCAAAATCGTATGTTCATGTTGTGCTACATAACCACCTTTATTGCCTACTAATGTCCATCCATCTTGTAAGGTATCTGCCATGGTTGAATCAGTAGCAATAAATGTTTCGATCGCTACCACACTATTTTTTCTAAATCGCTCTTTGTTGGTTCGATCACGAAAATTCGCAATCTCATGTGGTGCTTCATGTAAGCTTCTACCGATGCCATGTCCGGTTAGATTCTTAATCACTTTATATCCTTGCTTTTTGGCTTCTGTCTCAATCAACCCCCCAATATCTGCGATACGAACACCTCCTTTGATGGAATGAATAGCTTTATGCAAAATATTTTTGGAAGCTTTCACCAATTTTTGTTTTTCATGATCAGCATTACCTAGTACAAAAGAACCTCCATTATCAGCCCAAAAACCATTCAATGATGCAGACACATCAATATTGATCAAATCACCCTCCTTTAAAATAATTTTCTCAGAAGGAATACCATGTGCCATGGCTTCATTTACACTGATACAAGTATACCCTGGGAAACCATAGGTAACATAGGGAGCAGATCTTGCACCAAAAAATTGTAGCAGCTCGCCTCCATATTCATCCAATTCTTTGGTGCTCATACCCGGACGTGCATACTCCTGCATTTTCTTTAATGTAACTGCCACCACTTTACTCACTTCCTGCATTCCCAGTAATTCCCATTCTTTGGTAATAGACATAAAAGGTCTTTTAATAGTAAAATGCAAAGTTCTATTATATCAACTATGATCTGGCTTAAAAAATGTCCAACGGAATCATGGCTTTACAAAAGACCTTCCATGATTATAAAATGAACCCAGAAGAAAGAAGAAATATTAATCACGAAACTTTTTAGGATCGAATTCGATATAATAAAGATCCTCTTTCATTCGTATGCCCGATCTATCCTGACGCGCAAAATATAAACGCTTTTCTTTCGCATGATAAAACGGACAAAACTCTGCCATCGATGAATTAATGGGACTACCGAGATTTTTGGGTGTACTCCATTTGCCATGGGTATTAAAACTGATATACAGATCCACTTCTCCCAACCCTTTTGGATCAGAGGAAAAATAAAGTAAGAAACTTTCATCTGCCGCAATGAATGGGTTGGATTCACGATGATCTATCGTATTCACAGGTATGCCAATATTTTCCGGTGTTTGATAGGCTCCATTGACCCACCTTGAAACATAGATATCAGAATTGCCTTTTTTATTTTGATTTTCCTTCATGAAATAAATATGTCCGGCAGTCGTGATGGAGGCAAAAGATTCTGAGATATCGGTATTGATGGTATTGCCCAAATGATAAGGAGCGGACCAACCTGATACTGTTTTTTTCACCGCCCAAATATCAAAACCGGTTCTGTTGGGTTGATCAGGAACTGGGCGTGTTGATTGGAAGAGTACTTGTTCTCCATCCGGACTGAATATAGGGTCTACATCTTTCCACGCAGCAGTAGCAGTAGAAAAAGAAGCAACCACAGGTGCTTGCCATACACCATTTATTTTGTGTGATTCTTTAATCACCAATGTATCTCTTCCACCATTAGACTCAACCCATAACGCTGTATTACCATCCGGTGAAATCGTTAAACCAAATACTCCACCATTAGATATTTTACCTAGCTCAAACTTCTCTGGCTTTTTTTGCGCAAATAGAAAAAGATGAAGACTAAGTAATAGAATGACAAGAATAGGTTTCATGCTAGATATTTTTTCTTACTGAAATAAATCAATTGGAATAAAATAGAACTGTGAGATATGGATGATTGGTGATTACAAGATACAATAGGTCTCATCATTTGTTGTTATAGACCCTCAGTTCGCTGAAATAACCTTCCGTACCCACATCAACAAATAAACCGATTCCACCCGAAGCACTTGCTCCAAGCTTGAGATCATTTACAATTAATGAAGGCTGTTCATTATTGTTTAAAAAGAGTTTTGCTTGTTGACCTTTTACAACAATCTTCATAGTGATCCATTCATTTAAAACCATATCAGCATAGGATTCATACTTCTCAGGTGCTTCTTTTCTTAATCGCGAAAATTTATAATCAGGAAAAGAAAAGTATTGTATGGAATGATTACGTCGTACTTGATCATCAGCTCTTCCATTGGTGGGACGTATATAAATACTTTCAAACTTTGAGTTGGCTTCATCGATTCGAAAAGCTAGTCCAATAAACCCACGATCGGTGGGAGCAGCAGTTAGCAAAAGTCTGCTCAATACTTTTACTTCAATAATTCCATCTGTAAAGTCGATATTTTTTATACGTACAAAAGTGGGCTCATCTGCTTCTTTGATTGTAGAATCCTTAACTACCCTTACTATACTTTTACCATCAAGTATTCCTGTAGACATATATACCTTATTGGCTACAAGATTAACCGGGTCTAGTTGTATTTGTTGGCCAATAATCTGATTACCTGAAAACAGAGTAATCAGTAATAAGAGGATTCTCATTTTTGACAATTTATCATTACGAAGTAGAATTATAATATGAACAAAGTAAGTACTAAGTATTGAATACAGTTCGCCTTTCAACACATTTTATATCATAGAAAAGAAGGAGGGAAGTACAATTGTACTTCCCTCCTTTTAAATTTCGAATAGATTGTACTGAGTTGTCTACATTAGATTGTATCTGCAATAGGAAAATCAATCTCAAACTCAGTCAGATTATGTATGTAATTACTGATGATTTTATCACCTACAACAATAATTACATCAATCAAATTCGCTTCAGTGTAACCTGCAGCAAAGAAATTACTTTTACTTTCTTCAGTTGCTTTGCCGCGGTTAGCTACTACTGATGCAGTGAATTTTGCCAGTGCATCTAATTTACTATCGAATGAAGCAGTTCCCTTTCTGATCTCCAGAATTTGCTCATCGGTAAATCCATTCATTTTACCAATAACCGTATGTGCAGACTGACAATAGCGACAACCATTGATTTGACTGGTTACCAGATTAATCACTTCTCTTTCTTTTGCTCTTAAAGAACTTTTTCTGTTTTGTAGAGTAAGATAATCACCCAAAGCTGTTTCACTTTTAGCGAAATAAGCATACAGATTGGGTACAAAACCGAGTCCTTTTTGTAAGTTGTCAAAAAGAGATTGGTTGGTTTCAGAAACTTCTGCTTTGGTTGGAATCGTAAAGACGATTGTGGTGGTCGTTGACATAGTATGTAGTTTTAAAATTGTTTGTCATGATTGACAGAACAAAATTGCAACGACCTGAAAAGTTTAAAAATGATGTAGTTTAGGAAATAAGGTTGATCTAGATCAACTTTTTTTGGAAGCTTTCTTATTTCTGATCCTTGATAAGAATTCTGTTGTCATCCCTAAATAAGAAGCCAATGCATACTGTGGAACCCTTTCAGCTATTTGAGGATATTTTTCCATGAAACGATCGTATCTTTCTTCAGCAGTTTGTGTAAGATTAGAGATGATGCGCTGTTGCATGAAAGCGGCTGTTCTCTCTGCCCTGATTCGAAAGAAGGTTTCAAACTTATGGTTGGACTGCTTCAGCATTTGTTCCTTTTCATAAGAGATCTCCAGAATGGTACTGTCTTCCAATGCGATCACAAACATGGTGGCGGGCTTTTGTAAGATATAACTGTTATAATCTGTGATCCACCAATCTTCAATAGCAAAAGCAATGGTACTGTCTTGCCCATGATCATCTACTACATAAGCTCTAAATGCACCTTTGATCACATAGTTTCTATTCTTAACAATAAAATTCGGCTGAACGATAAATTGTCTTTTTTTAATCTTCACTTCACGAAAAGATGCGGCAAATATTTCTGCTTCTTGATCTGTTAGATCAATGGTTCTTTTGATGTATTCGATGATGTTTGGTTTGCCGGGCATTGAAGAATATTTCTTGTTCAATTATCCACGAAGCTTTAGAAGAGCATGTATCATTTGTGGTAGAAAAGTCTCTTTAATTATCCAAACTATTGAATAATCAATACCAAAGTAGTCATGAACAATTCTGTTTCGAAAACCCCGTATTTTATGCCAGTCTATTTCAGTATGCTTTTCCTTAAAGTCATTAGGTAGTCGATTGGCAGCTTCACCAATAATTTCAAAATTTCGTATTACTGCGTCTACTGTTTTAGAGTCTGCTTTGAATTGTTCAAGTGAAAGACCTGCAGTGTAATCCAGAATTTTCTGTCCACTTTCAAGGATGTCTTCAATTAATAATGCAGGTAATCTTTTAGACATATACAATGTCGGATTCTATAGCTTGATAATATCTTGGTTTGATCCCGTTTTTTGATACCAGATCCACTTTTAGATTGATCTTTTCTTCCAGATAATCTGCCAAGTCTATGAATTGTATTCCGATGGGTTTTGAGAAATCTACAATAATATCGATATCACTTTTGGAGGGTGAGAAGTCGTCCCGCACAATAGAACCAAAAAGCCCAATTGAACTAATAGAGTATTTCTCTATTAATTCCGGCTTTAGCTTAACCAAGAGGGTTTTTATTGATTCTAATTGTGACATGTATCAAAGGTAGTAAATCCGAAAGTATGATAAGTATGTCAGTTTATGGCTTTGAGTAGTACTGATATTTATTATTCTTTTTTAAAAAATTGGGTTATAGCTTGATAAAATGCCTCAGGTTGTTCTACAAAAGGGAAATGCCCTGATTTCTCTATCCATTGAATAATGGCATTTTTATTTAATTGCATTATTTCAAAAATATTAAGTCAAAGAAACCTTATTTTAAACCTGAATTCTATCAACGAGTTAGATCACCGTTTATAAATCCATTTTTTAAATCGAATGTATCGCCTACCGATCCAACAATACACTCTCCTCTCTTTAATGAAGTTAAACTTCTGATTTGGTATACTGCTTCTATACCTGTACAATGAGCCCCCATAAAATATTTTACACCAGCATTTTTTATTCGCTCAGCTGTCCATTTAATCTGATCATCAGAACTCTTGAGTAGATGAAAACCACCAATAGCAGCTATGATAGATTTATTGGGTAAGTTTTTGTTAATATGGTCAATAGTATTTACAATTCCCGAGTGGCCACAACCAGATATCAATACTAAACCTTGATTAGTAGAGATAATCAACGACATATCATCCGGAATATTATCTTCAATAATTACACTGTCTTGGTTTAGCAGTCCCATGCCGGTATAATAGTTCTTTTCAGTATGTACTCTCGGAACATTTCCTGTTAGATAAACTCCGGGAAAAATTTCTTTAAACGATGTATGCTCAATAATAACTCCCCCCGTTGAAATATATACTGAAGAATCTTGCTTTCTGCTAAGCGTATTTTTTTTAGCATTAATCCTCGTATCAAAAAATCCTTTTCCCACATGCGTGGTTGAAAAAGCATTTTGTTGGATTGTTTTCATTGTATTTCGCAATGGTAGCCATCCGGTAGTATGATCATCATGCCAATGACTTAAAACCAAAGTAGGTACTTTTGATAAATCAATGTTGAGTTCCTTTGCATTTTCTAAAACAGTTGTTTTTCTTGACCCTGCATCAAATAAAATTTTATTATTATCAACTTCAATCAAAGCCGAGAATCCCCATTCACCAATACCTTCCTGAGCTAGCATTGAGCTTAATATGGTAACTTTTAAATTATCTACTACATGTAATTGCTTTTGAGAAAATATAGATGTAGGAAATACTAGGCTAAGCAAATAGAAAAGTATTCGTCTCATAAGCTAAATAAATAGTTTGGTTTTCTTAAAACTGTAATATAAAAAATGCTAGTAAGTACTTATTAGTAAGTTAATGATTTGAATTCATATATCTATAAACCTATAGTTTTTAGAAAAAATTAAATCTTCCAAAATATCCCAATAAAAAACGCCCCATCCGAAAATGAGGCGTTTAAATTATTCTAACCCATCAGTGGCGAAGGTTTTAATATCCCCTCACATTCTTCCCTTCAATAAAATTCAAAAAAGCTTTATTCACTACTTTATTTCCGCCCGGCGTTGGGTAGTTTCCGGTGAAATACCAATCGCCGGTGTTGGTAGGACAACTATCATGTAAGTCTTCAATGGTCTGATAAATCACTTCTACCGGTATATTGATTTCTGCCGGAGTAATCAATTGCGCAATTTTATCAGAAATTTCTTCAGTACTAAATGGCTTGTATACCTGACGCACTACATTTTCTGTATGCAATTGTCCGGCACGTGCCAATTCTTTTATTTTCTCATGTACTTCAGTAAGCACATGTTCCATATTCCTTTCTTTCAATAATGCAATCGCTGCTCGGAAAGCAATAAAATCACCGAGTTTGCTCATATCGATTCCATAACAATCGGGATAGCGAATCTGAGGTGCAGAAGAAACAACGATGATTTTTTTAGGTTTCAATCGCGCCAGCATGCGTACAATACTTTCTTTCAAAGTAGTACCACGTACAATACTGTCATCGATTACCACCAAAGTATCTTCACCCGCACGTACCGTTCCATATGTTACATCATACACGTGCTGTACCATTTCATTTCGATTGGCATCTTCCGTAATGAATGTACGCAGCTTCACATCTTTAATCGCAATCTTTTCTTGTCTGATCTTACGCGTGATCATCTCTTCCAATTTATCCGGCGTAAAATCATTACCCCAACTGAGAATACGTTCTACTTTGATCTTGTTCAGGTATTCTTCCATGCCTTTTACCAATCCGTAAAAAGCAACTTCTGCCGTATTCGGGATATAAGAGAAAATCGTATTCTTCAGATCATTATTGATACGCTCCAGTACTGTCTGACTCAAATGATGCCCTAATGCAATTCGCTCACGATAAATTTTTTCATCACTACCTCTTGAAAAATAAATACGCTCAAAACTACAAGCTCTTCTTTCTTTGGGTTCTAATATCTGCTCAATGCTATAGTTACCTGCATCATCTACAATAATGGCTTTACCCGGCATCAATTCCATCACTTCATTCTCACCCACATTAAAAGTTGTTCTGATAGCTGCACGCTCACTGGCTGCAACAATCACTTCATCATTGATATAATAATAAGCCGGACGAATCCCATGTGCATCACGCATCACAAAGCTGCTGCCGTTACCTAACAGACCACCAATGGTATAACCACCATCAAATAAAGGCGTTGCTTTCTGTAATACATTTTTCAGGTCTGCTGCATTGGGATGCAGTTCATCTTCTTTTGCCAGAAAATGATGGATCACTTCCATCATCGCGGCAAGATCACTTTGTTTTTGGAAATCACCCGGACTCATATTGATGAGATCAAATAACTCATCCGTATTCACCAGATTAAAGTTTCCGGCAAGCGCCAGGTTCTTACCCGGCATCAGATCTCTTTTGATAAAAGGGTGACAGAACTCTACGTTGTTCTTTCCTTGGGTACCATAACGAAGATGTCCGAGCAACAATTCGCCGAGGAATGGAAGATGACCTTTCATCAATCCCGGATGTTGTTTGATATCGGGCTGGTATTTTTCCAGTTCCTGTACTTCCTGTCCGATCTTAAAGAAAATATCTGCGATCGGTTGGGGAGCATTACTGCGCATTCGATGCAGGAAGGGGTTACCCGGTTCAGTATTCAATTTCACAGCGGCGATTCCGGCACCGTCTTGTCCACGGTTGTGCTGTTTTTCCATCAGGAGGTACAGCTTATTGAGGCCATAGGTTACCGTACCATGTTTCTGTAAATAATAGGAGAAGGGTTTCCGGAGTCGAATATAGGCAAGCCCACATTCGTGTTTGATCTCGTCGCTCATGTTATGATTTAAAAAGAAGTGGCGAAGTTAACAACTCCGCCACGTTTTATAAAGTTAATTGTAAGCCGTACTCAATTCCGGTCTTAAGGTCTCTGCCAACCATAGGAACTCATTGGTAAACAGGTCAATAGACTTACTAAAAGAACCATCTGTGAGTTCACCGGCTTCACTGAATTTTTTGTCTACAAATGGCGTTACCAGCATATAAGGCGAAGCAATACCAAATAATGCCGGCACCAGCAACAACAACTGCTGACTCGCCCTCATACCACCCATTGCACCGGTTGATGCTGTTACCAGTCCAAAAGGTTTATGGGTCTGCTTAGGAAAGTGATCCACCAGGTTTTGTAAAGCGGGTGAATAACTGCCATTGTATTCAGGTGTTACCAGAATAAAAGCATCGGCAGCAAACATTCTTTCTGCTAGTGGTTTAAATTCCGCTGGAGTATTCTCTACAGAAGAAAATACATTCTCCAATAAAGGCAATTTCCAATCACGCACATCGATAATATTCACCTGATGAGCAGTATGTTCACTCAAATGTTTTTGTAAGAACAAAGCCAGTCTGTATGTAACACTATTTGTTCTTGGACTTCCTGAAATGATTTCTATGTTCATGTTTTGCAAGTTTGGGTGTGGTCCATGGTCCATAGGCCATAAACCATAGTTAATACATCCTCTTTCATAAACCATGGACTATGGACCATGGGCTATCGACTCCTCTAATGATTAATCGGCACTTCTATAACAATAAAGCGACTCTCCTGTTCAGTGTGCAAGGTAAATTCATTGGTGTCCCAGATGCCTAGGGCGTCTCTTTTATTGAGGATTGTTCCGTTTATCGTAAGTGAGCCATCAATTACGAATACGTATACGCACTTATTTAAGGATGGAAAAGAATAATTGATTTCTTTTTGGGCATCAAAATAACCCAGACTCAATTTCGCATTCTGGTTGATCCAGCAATGTGTGATACCTTCTTCATTGCTTACGATGGTGGTGAGTTGATTTTTTCTTTTTGCTTCGGGAAAATATCGTTTCTGGTAACGAGGTGTGATATTTTGCAATTTGGGTTCAATCCATATTTGCAGGAACTGAACATCTTCATCTCCGATATTATGTTCTTCATGTCTGAGGCCTGTTCCGGCACTCATGATCTGCACCCAATCTTTTTCTACCACTTCCGCATAACCCATCGTGTCTTTATGATTCATTTTTCCTTGCAGCATCACACTGATGATTTCCATATTGGTATGTGGATGCAATCCAAATCCACCACCTGCTTTCACCACGTCATCATTAAATGTGTGCAACAATCCAAATCCTTTACGAGCCGGATCTTGATAAGAAGAGAAACTGAAAGAAAAATTACTGATAAGCCAGCCAATATCTTTCAATCCTCTTTCTGCTGCGGGGAAAAATTTTGTTTTCATATAATTATCTCTCTGCGTACCTCTTGTTTCTCATATTCCTTTTGCCCAATTTTTACCGCAGGGCATGAGAGAGAGGAAGTAGCGCAGATTTTTTTAATTGATAGAACTGTTTACTTCTATGGATCCACTTAATGTTTTGGATACCGGACAAAGTTTAGCGATTTGAAGCAATCGATCTTTCTGTTCCTGATCCAAATCTCCCTTCAGTTGGATGTTGCGACTGAAAACCGTTTTTCCATCGATTCTTTCCAAACCAACTGCTACTTCTATTGCTTCTACTGGCCATTGTTTCCGGTCAGCATACATCCGAAGGGTGATGGCAGTACAACTAGCCAGCGCTGCTTCTAACAACTCATCAGGTGCCGGAGCTACATCCGTTCCTCCTTGCGCTTCGGGTTCATCCGCACCAAATACATGCCTTCCGTTCTCCAAACGAACCTGATACTTTGTAGTTGCAATGCTGGCTTTTGTCATAC
>VFQN01005118.1_pt1 | contig 16439 bp, 23 predicted proteins | sample 3512371 | NCBI WGS metagenome assembly VFQN01 (sample SAMN10412370, study PRJNA504923) | tailings metagenome | isolation source: Replicate 2 from Balatoc abandoned mine | place: Philippines: Itogon, Benguet | collected 2017-08-28 | reverse complement strand
CCCTCCCCTTCCCCAGCCAGGCTCCTCCCTCTCCTCCTCCTCGTGCCCCCTTTCGCCCCTTTCTTGCCCTTGGCCCCCACGTGTGTTGCATACACCGGCTCCACCCTGTCGTACCCCTCCGGCACCCACGTGCCCACTAGCGCGTCCAGGTCCCCCCGGCCCAACTGCCCAGCCTCCTGCAGCTGCTGCACAGCCCGCTGCCGGGCCTGCGGGAACAGCTCCCGGTAGGCCCACGGCCGCTCGGACGCCTTGTCCTTGTGCCCGATGTGCGAGGCGGCCATGTACAGGATGGACTGCGGCAGGGTGCGGGTGGAATGAGCAAGGGGATGGCAGGTAGATTGAGCCTCTCTTGTGATGCGCGCACGGAGGGTGGGGTAAAGATGCTGTTTCGCCGGAAAAGCAACCTGACGTGCTGGGCGTCGTCCCGGTGACCTGAGAGACAGCCACAGGGTGCATAAGCACCGCACGTGTAGGGTGGAATGCGACGTGCGAGGCTGCCATGTACAGGATGGATTGGGGGGAGCACGGATGGCACAGGGCGCCGTGTGCGGGTGGCGTGAGCCCCTCTGTGGGAGTGTGAGCCCCTCTGTGTCAGCGCAGGGGGAGTGCGGGAACTTGTTGTTGTGAAGAAACGACCGGGCGTGCTGGGAGTCCTCCGTGTGACCCGAGACACAGCTTTACGTGCAACATGGGGTGCCGAAGTAAGTGCAACATAGGAGTGCAAAACCGCAACAGAGTAACTGCAAGAAGGGCCACAGAGTACCAGGAAGGCGGGGCGGTCCGCCCGCACAGCGCCCCGCCCGATGAACTGAAACAATCTGCCGGCACATGCCCTATGTGGCACATCCCCGCACACCTCAGCACGGTCCATCCGCGCTGGAGGGCGGGGCTTGGTGAGCGGAGTCCCTCCCACTTGCCCACAGCCAGGGCGCTTCCTCCTGCATCGCCAGCCCCGGACCCCCGGAGCGTGGCACCAAGACGCAGCAACGCGGTGCAGCACGCTGTGCGTCCTCCCCCCACATCATCAGCCACCAGCGTGCGTACGGCACAGTCCCACTCACCCACAGCCATGCGCCGGGCATGTCTTCCTGCACTACGCCCCGCAGCACCTCCAGGCCCGTGGTGCGGCTGTCCATCACGCGGCCCCCAACGTACGACAGCTCGGCACGCGACACGGACAGCCCCGGGTCGGTGGTGGCGATGCCGTGCATCCAGAAGCACAGGCTGGTCATGCGGTCGCCGTGGGCATCAGCCTGCAAGCCATGGCAGCGTGTGGGTTAAGTGTGTGTATGGGTTACAAGTGTGGACTGAGCGAATGGGAGGAGGGGGGCAGGCTGGTCATGCGGCGTGCGCGTTGGCCTGTGGTGTGTGGCAGAGTGTAGGTTTAGTGTGTACGTGGTTTAGCGGGTGGGTTAGGGGAACGATGCGATGAGGACGGGCTGGTCATGTGGTCGCGGTGGGCGTCGGACTGCCGGGTGGCACGGTGTGGGGGTATGGTAAGGGATACCGGTACATCGAAGCAAACGGTATTGCGGCGGCGGGTAGGAAGGGGCAAGGCGAGGTAGGAGATGCGGAGGCACAGGAGGCTCAGCACGCCGAACGTGTACGGCAGGTACCGTACTCACCTTCAGTGTCCCTGGTAAGGCTGTGAGTTTTTTTATGTCATCATAGTAGCACTTGAGGGCGTCCTCAAAGGATACCTGGGCGGCAGCACAAATGGAGGGAAAGGGGGTGAAGGGTCGGCGGAGGAGCCCCAGCGCAACTCAGTGGGGGCGGCGCATTGGGCGCAAGCGTGAGGGCGGCGCAGTGGGGCGGCGCATTGGCCGAAAGCGTGAGGCCGTGCCACAAATGTGCCAAGGCGGCAGGCGGGCAGAGGTATAGCAGAGGCACAGCGCGGTTACAAACCGGAAGCGGCGGCGACCTGCTGTTGGTTCTAGGGGTTCATGCACCCATTCTGTCAGTTACTGGCACCTCCCCAACTTACTTTGCGTCAGCGCTCCCCATCTCTGACGCACTAACAGCCGCATGGCCCCAAGAACACCCGCACGTCCGGGGGCTACGCAAGCAGTACCAAGAGCACACCGCTACACCATCCGCAACAGACGCACTCCGCGCCAGGCGATTTCCAAAGCTCTCACGCTGACACGAGCCGGCTGAACGCACGGCAGGCCTTGGCAAGGCACTGAAGTCCCCTTGCCTACGCCACCCGTCCGCCCTTCTATTACCGGTATGCCCCACCTTCCGCATGGCCCCCACGGACACCAGCACGCCCGATCCGCCGTGGAAGTGCGGGTAGTCGCACTTGGAGGGGTAGCCCTGCGGCAGCCCCCACGCCTTGCTCTCGGGGGACCACTTGACAGGGGAGTCCCGCGCCAGCAGCTTGCGCTTGCCCGTCACGTTGAGCGTGTACTCGCACGCCAGCTCGGGGGTGCAGGGGCAGCCGTTGGGCGGCACGGGCGGGGCGTACCATGTCATGGGGGGCCGGCCCTGGGGTGGCCAGGACAGGGACAAGGGGCAGGAGAGAGTGATTAGGAAGCGGTTGGTAGGACGGGGATGCAGCGGGGGCGTACCACGTCATGGGAGGGGGGAGGGGGCGGCCCTGGGGTGGGGAAGGCGCAGGGCCGGCGGGGGGAATGTGACGTCAGGGAGGGAGATGTGACTGGGTGAGGAAAGGGCGGTTTCCGGGGGGTTGGGGGCCACGGCCTGGACGGGGGGCAGGAAAGGGAGCGTGCGGCAGCAAGGGGACGGGGAAAGGGGGCAGGTAATTGCGGGAGCTGTGGCGTGGGGTGCAGGAGACACGGCGGGGATGTTGAAGGTGTAGAACGTGCAAGCCTTGGACGACAGCGGAAGCTGAAGTGAGGCCAAACAACCAGGTGCACAACTTGACCGTCAAGGCGCGATGGGGTACCAGTTGCAGGTGCAGGTGCGGACGCAGGCGTATGTCCGTGCAAGGACCTTCCTACGGCACCCTTACCACTGTACCAGTAACCGGGGCCCTCTAGCCCTAGCCACGTCCGTGTCCGCATGCATGGGCCCACGCGTCTCGGCAGGCCCCTCCCACCCGCTCACACGCGCCCCCCGCACCTTGACCACGTCCCTATCCGCCCGCGTGGCGGCGTACTCCCTGAATGCCGCGCTGGTGTGGCACGGCAGGCAGCGGGGAGCCTCAGACAGGTAGCGCTTCTTGTTGTGCCACAGCACGTCTGGAGGGGAGTGGGGTGGGGATATGGGTAGGGTGGGTTATGGGCGGTGGGGACAGGGCAGGGCCGTGCGGTGGGTAGGGTGCGATGGCTCGCATGCATGGCAGAGGTTGAGCATAACTGCCATGGGCAGGACGACATGGGTGGTACGCCACGATGTGCGCGGCCCGCCCGTACCTGAGATGACGTACGGCAGGTCTGGGTCGTAGTCACGCAGGAGCTCCTTGACGTTGGGCACAAAGAAGTACGTGTCTGGGAGGGGCACACAGGGGTCGTCGCGTGTTACAGGTGGGTTAGGTCCAGGGCGGCGGTAACGGATTACCTCACCTGGGTTGGCCCCGGAATGCTACACAGCACTGGTGGCTTTTTGGACATATCGGTACATCCGCGCCTATATGCGTAATGATCTGTGTATGTTGGGCAACCCTGGGGAACCTAGTGGGGTAATCATGGTCTCCGCCCTGGAAGCAAGGCAGTACCCACTCTGCGCCCGCCGGCAGCACGCCCACCCCCTAGGCGTAGTTATTGGTACTTCCCGAATCCCCTTCCTGCTCCCCACCATCATCTCCGTACAGGAACCACTTGTAGGTTTCGCCAAGCGCCCGGTGAGCGAGCCAAGGCACCATCGCTACGCGCGAATCGCCAGGCTTCCTCGGGTCTGGCCTGTCTGGCCATGATAAGTACGTCTCGTTATGTGACTTTCCAAAGTGGCGATTGAGCTGCTGCGCTAGCGTATCGTTTTCCACAACTACTACAGTCCGGAGGAGACTCGAGCCCCTCCCGGCACGAGCTGTGGAATGCGCCAGGTCGAGTCGCGAGCCACACGACCCCATGACTATGACCAGGTCTGAGTCCTGTAGTTCTGGTCGTCGTTCAGCAAGCTGAGGCTTTGCGAAGAGCACGAACGCGGCACAGAGCAACAGCCCACGGACAGCTGACAGCGCCATGGTATCGTGGCCACTAGCTACTACATGATCGGCATTGGCATAGTCGTAGAGGTTTCTCAGGGCACTAGCCCCTGCTCGCTGACAGTATGTGTCTGCTTCGTTGGAAGCAAGGGAGACCCACCCCTAAACTGCGACATGCAGCATGCCGCACACACAATTAATTGCAATATTGAATAATAATTGGATATGTGACTGTATTGAGCTTTCACATGGTCGTTCGCTGTGATATTGTCATTATTCATGTTTACAAGGGCGAGCCCTACCTGATCGTGCATCACCGCCAGCGCTGGCCAGGCACTCTGGCAGGCTTGTAGTGCTATGGACGCATTAGATGTTGCCAAGCACGTCAGTCCTAGCGGCCCAGCCGGCGGCGTCACAGGCGATGCTGGGTCCACTTCGCGTGTTCGCGAGGCTGCAGCGGACGATAGCGGCCGGCCGGTAAGTTTGTGCGATGATTGCGTTCGACGGCATGCGATTGGGCTCTCGATGCCACATACCCACAACCCAGACCCAAGCACCCACCTGCGGGCCCCCGCACCCCGTGCGCTGGCGGGCCAACGTCGACCTCCGGGCTGGCCGAAGGCCAAGAGGGAGGACTTGGGGGCTATGTTGCCCTGGTCAAACACTGTGTATGACATGACTGCTGGGGAGGTGACACACACTTCTGTTTCCTAGCACCAAGCCACAAACACAGCATAGCTCTGGGGCCCCTTGCTCCACTTGCTCCAAGGATGGCCGCACCGGTGCACTCAGGCCACCCCATTTCATGGAAGATAAGGAGCTTAGAATCACTCCAACCAGTTTTGTGCAGATGTTCACAGCCCGCTCTTACTGTGTACACCTGCCCCCTGCCTCCCGCTGCGGCAGGCAACCCCAGCTCCCCCGCCCTCTGCCCCTGGACCAGCACACACAGCAACAGGAGCAACAGCAGCTGTTGAGGGCCTAAATGCCTCCACCAGCGGCACTGCTGTCCCTGGCGGTGCATCCGGGGGGAACCAGGGCCCGGCCGGGTCCGGGTCCCAGTCTGGGGGAGGAGAGGGAGGGTTGGACTGCGCGGCAGGCGGGGGCGAGGGCGAGGGTGTAGGCGAGGGTGAGGCGGACGTTGAGGAGGCCAAGGCGGCTGCGCGTGCCGCCCGCAAGGCCCGCAACCAGGCCGCCTACGAGGCCCGGCGGCTGTTCAACAACACCAAGCGCAGGGAGAAGGCCAAGGCCACCAAGCAGGCCAAGGCGGCAGCGCTCAAGTGAGCGGGGAGCGGGGCGTATGGCTGTGGAAACTACGGGACGGGAAGCAGCTTTGTAGGCACATTTCCGTCTATATACGCCGGCTTGCTCCACTGGTCTCAGCATTAAGTCCGGAATAAGAGAAGTGAAGCACTGCGCCAATCCATACGTGTGGTCCGCAGGGCGCAGCGCGACGCCGAGCTGGCCGCCATGAGCCCCCAGCAGCAGGAGGAGGTGCGGGCGGCGCTGACGGCGGCGCGGAGGGACAAGGAGCGCCACGCGGCGGAGCAGGTGCGGGGCGGGGCGGGGCGGTGTTGCTTGGGTGGAGGCGGGGGGCCATGGGAGCGTCCCGATGCGTTCGGAGGCGCCGTGGGCGTGGGAGAGCTACTGATCACGGAGGACTAGAGGGCACCAGGGGGCGGCGACACGTGCCTGCCGCTTCATGCATGCGTCGGAGGCCCTCAGTCCGTGGTGCTCCCCAAGCCTGCTGAAGTTAGACTGCTAGATGTTGGCAATGCGGCTGCATGGCAGTGCGCCGCCGTTGGCCCTCAGAAACAACGCCAGCCCTGAACCGACATGGCCAACATCCCATGTGCACGTGCCATGCACACTCCGAGTGCGTGCCGCACACATCCTTGTCACACGATGTCTTGTATTGCCTCCCTGCTGACAGGCGGAACGTGTTAAACGTGCATTGGCGGGCGAGGGCAATCCCCTACGTGTGGCCGTGGACTGCTCCTTCTCACCACACCGCCCGCCTAAAGAGGTACGGAAGGCGGCAGCGAGCAGCGCAGGGGAAGGTCGTAGCAGTGCACTGCGGTGGACCTTCCTTTATGTGTGTCACTGTGCCCGCCCTCTGCCTCGGCGAGGGCTGAGCTTGGCTGTTGCGGAAAGGGCTCGATAGGGCGCTGCACAGCTGTGCGCTGTGTAGCAAAAGGCCACCATCGACCCGTGGGTCTCTGAGCGTTACCAGCTCCCACACAACCTCTTGGGCTGGAGCTGAAGTAATCTCGAGGCCTGTTCCTTGTAGCGATTGAGCGACAGCCTGTCAACCCCCGCCCCCGCAGATGCGCAGCCTGTGCAAGCAGCTGGAGAACTGCTCGGCGCTCAACATGCACGCGGCGTCGCCCAGCCTGCTGACGCTGACCAGCTGGAGCCCCCAGCTGCAGGCGGTGGCGGGGCCCATGGGGGGCGACAGCTGGCGGTCGGTCAAGACGGAGCGGGGCGCCGTGGAGGCGTTCGGGGCGGACAAGGTGGGGCGGGGCCGGGCTGTGGGGGCGGAATCGGGCTGTGGGGGCGTATGGGAGGGGCGGACAACGCGGGCCATGGGGTGCGGGGTGACGGGCTGTGGAGGCCTTTCGGGCGGACAAGATGGGGTCCCGGGGGCTGGGCTGGCCTATGGGGGTTTCGTGGACACTGGGGAGGTGTCGCAGCCATGGTAAGGGGCGGTTGGGTTAGGATAGCTCTCAATCAGTGCTGCGCCAGGGTTCAGCCGTGGGTGTACCACTCATGCGACTGGGGCGCTGCCGGCAAACCAGGCGGGGCGGTGCTCCAGGGCAGCACCTGCTCGTTCAGCCACACCTGCACATGCACATGCACCCTGTGCTTCATTGCACGTGCGTGGCTCTGTGCAACGGGGTGCGTGGTTTCTGTGTGCGTGTGCGTGTGCAGGTTGTGGTGCTGAGCCCCGACGCCACCGAGCCGCTGGCGGCCGTGGACCGCGGGCGGGTGTACGTCATCGGCGGCATCGTGGACCGTACCCACATCAAGGGCCTCACGCTGCAGTACGCGGTGAGCAGTACAGTACGGCACAGCTTTGGCGCGGGACAGTGTGTGCCCGTACAGCACGTGGGGTCGGACTTCTGCGGCAGGTACGGTGAATCACAGAGGTCTGCTACGGGGCCTCCAAGCTGCCACCTTCACAGTCGCAGTGCTGGACGGTCTGGCGCCCACCCGCCGTCCCCCGCTGTGGTCCTTTCTGTTGCACTTGCAGGAGTCCCGCAGCGTGGAGGCCCGGCGGCTACCCATCCCGGAGCACGCGGAGCAGCTGGGGCTGGTCAAGGGCACGCGCAAGAAGTGAGGGTAGTGCAGCAACATTTCTTTCCCAGCAGCAGCAGCACGTGTAACCGCGCCAGCAGCGTCAATGGTAGCAGGGCGCAAGGGGCAGGCGTTGTTGAGTTTGCAGGGGTGGCAGGCGTGGGCCAGGCGGGCAGCAGCCGGACGGGGGACGGCATGGAATCGCCGCGTTAGGTACCACGTTATGTTGGTTTGCTCTCGGTCATGCCGGATGTGGGTCGTGTGACAGTTTACGCATGACGTGGCGCACATGCGCATGGACACGTGCATGTGCATGAGTTTACAGGTGTGCCTCCTTTTCCTTCTCCTTACTTCCTCCCCAACAGCCCCATCCTCAACATTGACGACGTGTTCAAGGCGCTCATGGTGTACGACGAAACAGGTGGGCGGGGGTATGGTATGCGACCCCACAGCCACACGCCCACAGGCATGTACGCGGCTGTAGGCGTCGTTCCCTTGCACACTCATCCTTGACGGTAGTAACAGGCATATTGCCTAAGTTGACAACGCTGCTTCGCTAAGCCACTTTGCCGAGGAATCGCCACGGCAATGTGGAGCCCGCATGGACAGCAGCACGCGCATGGTCATGTTCACAACGCGCTCGCAGGTATCGGCTCTTAGCCCGCCCGCTGTCCACCCTCTAGCCCGCTCTCCCACTTGCCCCCAGGCGACTGGGTCAGGGCGCTAGACGCCGCCATACCCATGCGCACCATGTTGCCCAAAATCTATTTACATTTTATACATTTACACATATTCAACGGTATTTCCAGGCGACTGGGTCAAGGCGCTGGACGCCGCCATCCCCATGCGCAAGCGGCGGCCGCAGACCATGGGCTTTGTGCGGTCGGGATCGGAGGCCAGCAGCCTGCACCAGCACGGGCAGCAGCAGCAGCCGCAGCAGCAGGGCACGGCTGGGGAGCAGGAGCAGCTGGAGGAAGAGGGGAAAGCGGAGCTGGAGGAGGAGGGGGAAGGGGGTGTGGAGGAGGAGCTGGAGCAGGGGAGTGACGGTCAGCAGGGCAGGGGGCAAGGAGGAGCGGTGGGGCAGCAGCGGGGGGTGGAGGGAGGCGTGCGGCAGCAGGGGGTTCCAGCTGAGGCTACTGGAACGTGGGGACAGCAGGGGGAGGCGGGGCCGCAGGGGGAGGGGGAGACGCAGGCTGCAGGTGTGGACGCGGCGAGGGGCGGCGTGATAGAGGCAGGGGCAGGGGCAGGGCAGGAGGGGACAGAGGCGTTGCAGGCTCCCGCGGGGGCGAGCGGCAAGGCTGGGGAGGCGCAAAGGGATAAGGGGAACAAGGGGAGAGGGAGCCGGGGGCGAGAGAAGGGCTGCGTCATCTCATAGCGTTTCGTCGGCTGGGCCGTAGGGTGTTGGCATCGGCGTGGGTCGCATACGTAAATCGTCACTAACGCAGTGTGACATACGGCTTGAGAACTGCAGACATGTAATCGTCTGTCTGTAAAACTTGTGAGGCATTCAAGCGTGGTCGGGGTCGAAGCTTGCCAAGGTTGCTGGCCGAGGTTGGTTGAAAACGGTTGTCGCCGGAAGGTCCGCGGTCCGAGGCGTAACCGCAGGGGTCCCTCAGCCCTGCCCTTGGACCGAGGCTGCATCAACTGCATATCACGTTGACCGCCATACGATGAAAGGGCCAACGAGCCGTCGCGCCCGCCAGATAACGCTCCGCATCGCAAGCACGACCCACGGGACTTTCCGGACCATATAAACGGCACGTGCGTCCCAGCCATTTCCACCACTACAAGGCCTTTCCAAAACATCTTCCGCGCAGTCCTCCTTTCCGCGCTGATTGCAGTTGCCAACCGGGCCTCTCATTGCTTCGTATATCCGCTAAGCGACGCTCCTGTAACGATGGCCAGTGCACGCTACAGCTCTTGCGGGCCGACATCCGCCGCCGTCGCAGCCCTGTTGGTCCTCTTATCGCTGTCTTCAAGCGCGCTCGGCGCGCACGCTGCTGCCGGCCGGCGGGGCCTGCTACAAGGCGGCGACTCCTCACCTGCCGTGCCCCCTCAGTGCATCAACACGGGCCTGCAGCTGCAGGTGGGCTGCGAGCAGTGTCCACTACTGATTGGCCTGTGTGCGTGTGGGTGTGCGGGGCGTGATGCACAATCGCAACTTTCGCAAGCCCCTAGTCCGTGCGCGGGCGTTACCTGCCGCTGTTCCTGAATGTGGTACCGGCGTGCCAGGTGCCGGCCGCCACGCCGCCGTAACGCCTAGCCACGGGGACGTTCCGGTGCATACTTGACCAACAGCGCACGCAACGTGTTTCACGCAATACACATCTGCAACTCCCTGCGTGCTGCGTTCATACGGTCAGGGCAGCAGGAGGCCAGGGCTTGGCTGTACGCTGTACGCTTTACCAGCCCGTCCGCACCTCTGCGCCAGACACGCTACTACACCTCCCCGTTGCCTCCCACTTACACCTTACCCACCCTCACCTCGTGCACTGCAGTCCTCGTGCACCAAGGAGCTGGAGAACGCCAGCACCGCCTTCGGCCTCAGCCCCACAGCTGACGTCAGCAGCATCCAGGTGGGTGGACCTTGTGGCAGGGTGTCTGCGTGACGGTAGGCCGAGCTACCCGTCACACGTGCGCGGCAGACAGGCAATCACGTGGCACTGCCTCATGGGAGCATGTGTGTGGGTTAAGTGTGACTGGGCATGGCGCATGACGCCAAATGCAGCACTGCGCAGAATGAGGGAGCAGGGCTGGCTGTTGTGTTGATGCCTTTGCACTGCAGCATGGCGTAACCCAGAAGATGGCATTGCTGCAATCCCTGTCCCCATAAAAGCCACCATCGTCACCACCGCTGTTACTATGTCCGTTGCATGAGTTGCCCGGCCCACACTTCCATGATGTGCCAGTGTCTCCATCGCTCCCTCGCACCTAACACACGGCTCCCTCGCACCTAACACACGTGCCCCAGGTGGACAACAACAAGCTGCGGGAGTTCCTCAAGACCGCCCCGCCGCCCTCCGCCGACTGCTGCTCCGCCACCGTGGCCTTCAACAACGCCTACTGCTCCTGCTCCAAGGAGGTGCTGGACCTGGTCAAGAGCTTCACCAACAACAACATCGACCAGTACAGGGAGGGTGAGTCACAGACAACAGCAACATTGGCCAGTACGGGGAGAGTGAGTTGCTGTGAACCCGGCGCCAGCAAAGAGTGCGTGTTACCGTACACGTGCCATTTGGCCGTCACGCTGCGGCTCGACCGGTTTCACTGTGCGGTACGGCACTGCGCAGCCGAATGGGCTCCGCGCCGTGCAGCAGAGCAGCACACCGCACCTCGCACAGCGTCCTGCCTGCCTGAGAGGCTAGACTCGCTACCTGGCTATACCCACGGTGGGGTGTGCACTGCGCCCCGCAGCCAGTGCAGATGACTATGCATGCTACGCGTGCCCTGCCTCAACTCCCCTGATGAGGAGGTGTTATCTGATGATCACAGATATGACCCTATGGCCCCTGTTTGTTGCCCTGCGCAGTTGCCAAGTGGCTCGAGTCTCAGTGCAAGACCGTGGGCAAGCCCTTCACGCTCTACATGGACAACACGTGCCCCCCCGGCAAGAGGCTGTGAGAAGACGGTGTGAGAAGATGGTGGATATCGGCAGCCGCCGGCAGCAGCTGAGCCAGTTGCCTTGGAGGAGAGCAGACGTTAATGGCGAGCAGTGCATGAGTGTGGCGGGTAGTACGGCGGCCGGGATGCGTTGAAACGGTTGGAATCGGTTGTGACGGACAGTTGGGCTGTTGCGGTCTCCGCAGGCGGTACCGTAGGTGGCCGAGTGCGGGGTGTGGTAGCGTAAGGGCAACGGGCAAGGACTCTTGCGACGCAGAGTTACGGATCTTAGGAGGGAATGCGGTTGTGCTACGCCGGCCTATAGGCGTTACTCCGTGAGGTGCCGGGTGAATGACGGGATCCTGATGCCCTGGAGCGTGGTAGCTGCGGAGTGTGGTAAGGGGCGCTTAGGGGAGCTTCCACCCGTCCATGGTCGCGCGTGCACTGGGCCCCTGTCGGCGCGTCGTAGTGCGTCGCCAAGTTGCACATATGGCCTTTTGGGTAAGGGCTGGCCAGCCCGGTCACGTGGTGCTTGTAATGCACCAAGGACGGCTCCGAGCAGATGCTGGTTCATGCATGCTCCCGCTGAGCTCAAGCGGAAGCCGTGGGCGGCGGACGATGTTGCTTCAGGTTGCGTCCCGTTGGTGGTGAACAGTCCTACCTGGTCCTGACCGCAACGGAGGACCTTGGGGCGTTGCGTCCACTGTGCCTGAGGGCGTTTAGCCCACACTGCGAGGCCTGCGGTACCTGCCACAAACGCAGGCGCCCTGGCACTGTAGCACAGGAGTGTGCTGCACTTGACCGCACAAGACGTTGTGCTGTAATACACACTCGAAAGGTACGACCCATGTCGTCAGCTCGCTCTTCCATCCAGCGCTAGGTGTCTCCAGGTGTCTCCCTTCGCCGTGCCAGCACAGCACGGTTGTGGAACTGCGGCATTTGCAGTTTGCCAGGGGCATATGGACCCCTTAGCTTGAGTCCCGGAGCTGCATGGGTGACACAGCTCCATGCGGCATGGAGACCATGCCGCAGGTCAACTTGCACTGCAGACAGTACCCAGGCCCTTTGCTCTTTTTAACATCCCATCCCATGTGCACCCTACACAGTCCCCAGTGTACGAGAGCCTCAACGAGCTTGTCAGCAGCCCCGTCCACACGTTACACTGGCACGGTCCACGTTGCAAATGCAATACCCGACCGGTACCCCACGTCACTGCGCGGCAAGTGCGGCAGGCCTGCCCTTAGGCACCAGACGCAGTGCCGCCTACTGCTCCCATGGGGGGAACAGGATTTAACTGTTCCCTGAAACGACCTGCAAGGCGTGCGACTGGGCTAAGAAACACCCAGGCGACAGTTAACTAGAAGAATCAATCAAAACCGTTGCAGCACGCGCCGGTGCCGTGTCACCAAGTACTACAATGCGCGCTCGCCCTGTCGCTCGCTTGAAGCCCACAGCACGGCGAGCTGACATCCCGCCCCTGCTGCTCACACATGCACACCCATGGGAATCGCGGTTACCTAGGCGCCTGCCCATATTGCCTGAACCCCACACTTGACGCCCGCAACCACCGCCGCCCCATGCCCGATCACTCAAGGCACCCGCTATTGTCTTCACTTCACGCTCGGTGGCAACAACAGTGTATTGTTCTACTAGTTCATGTGCCCACTTGCTCTCTTCGCAGCTATATGTCACTAGGTGCGCGTCTGGTGTGTAGTCATGCGTCAGTTCGTCAATTGGTACCTGTAGGATGCATACCGTACGGCGCATACCGTGTGTTGCCCCTTGCCATGTGTCTCTTCATCCCCCGCCAATGGCCCGCACCGCACCTTGATGCAAACTCCTACGACCCCCTTGCAGCTGTACACGCCTTGCCTGTGCGAACCTCCCTTCACCCCAGCCCAAGCCAAGAGCGTGCCCCAGGAAGTACGTGGACCACCTTCCGCACGCTGCACATCTTCATCAGCCCCCCGTGTCACATCTGAGTGTGCGCGTGAAAGCGTATCCCAGCTGACCAACTAGTGAGCCCCTACATGACTACCCGGCACAGGCCACGGCCCCTAGGAGCCCTGCCCATACGGCACCGCCCTACCCACTCCCCAACACCCAGTTCCACCCTGAACACCCCCCAACCCCAGCCAGCACCCCTCAATCATCCTCATCCCAGTCCTCCTCCACCCAGGCCTTGTCCTCCTTCACGTTGGGGTCATGCACCACATTGCTCTTAAACTCCTGCTGCTGCTGCTGCTGTTGCGGGGGCGCCGCTGCAGGCCGGCTGCCGGCGCGCCGGGGTGCCTCCTCCTCGTCATCATCCCCTTGCGACAGCCGGCTCCGTGGCCGCCCGCCCGCCCCGCCTGCCGCCCCCGACGACGGAGGCGGCGGCGCCACCCCAGCCTTCTGCGGCAAAATCCCCAGCCGCTGAGGCGAAGCCGGCGCCTGCGGCGGCAGCCCCGGAATGCGGCTGCGTCCGCCGCCAGCACCGGGCCCAGGCGGCGGAGCCTGCGGCGCCGCCGGCGGCGGAGCCGCCGGCCTCCGCTGCTGTGGAGGCGGCGGCCGCGGAGGCGGAGCTTGCTCCTCCTCGTCTTCCTCCTCCTCCGAGTCCCAGTTGTCATCCAGGTGGTCCGTCCCTGCTGCATGCTTCTTCGCCAGCTTCTCCTCCTCGTCCTGCTCCTCATCGCCGTCGTCGTGGTGCCGCGCCGGAGGTGGCGGCTGCGACCGCCCCGCAGAGCCAGGCTTGCTGCCCGCCGCCAGCCCCTGCCCCTGCCCTCCCTGCCCTCCCGACGGCCGCTGCACCGCCGGCCGGTCGTGCGACGTCCGCACACCGTTCGCCCCCGCCCCTGTATCCGCCCCTGTACCCGCGCCCTGCCGCCCCTGCACCCCCGCCCCCTGCTGCTGCTGTAACCCGCCGCTCACCCTCCCTACCGCAGCCCCCTTGCCCTTGGGCTGCTGCTCCTGCTCCTTTTCCTCTTCCCCGTCACTGCTGTCCCAGTCATCGTCCTCAATCTCTTCCCTGCTACCCTGCGCCGCCCCCGCCCCTGCCGACCCGACCGCCACCGCCCCCCGCGCCCCCTCACCCTCCCCGCTGCTAACCGGCCGCCTGCCCGGCGGATCCCCACCAAGCGCCAGCTTCTCGCCCCGCTGCGCCGGCGCTGCCTTGCCCACACCCTCCCCGCTGTTCGGCCCAGCACCGCCACCCCTCTGTCCAGCGCCCCCCGAGCCCGGCCTGGCCCCCTCTGCGAGTGTGAGGCGGTCAGCAGGGCTGGCTTTGCTGGCGCCGCCGGCTGAGCCCAGGCGTGCCGGCGAGGGCGCGTTGTCGTTGAGCGTGAGGCGGTCGCTGGCCGGGGCGGCCCCGGCGCGGGGCGTGCCCACGGCGCTGCCTGTGCCGTTGCGCGCAGACGACGGGTGCTGGGGCAAGAGGTGCTGCGGTTGCTGCTGCTGCTGCGGCGGCGGCTGCGACCGCTGCCTTTCCGCCTCGTCCTCGTCCTCTGCAAAACACGAAAAGGCGCGGGGGCCCACGGTCTCTGTCATGCACTGGGTGGGTAACAGGTTGTTTGTGGGCACCAGCTGAATCCAAGGCCCTGTGCTCCCAGCCGTGCAACAGGCACATTAGCGTATACCGGTTGGACAGGCATAGCACCGTATAGCATTACTCCCACGCACTCCACTGTACGCCGACAGCACGGCTATGGTCCCGCACGTCCGTCCTGCCACGCACCTTCCTCTTGCCACCGGCTGCGCGGCTTCACGGGGCGGATGTGCTGCCCCTTCTCGTCGTCGTCCTCCTCGTCCTCCTGCTGCTGCCGCTGCTGGTGCTGCTGCTGGTGCCGGGGCTCCGCGCCGTTGCTTCGCGCCGGGGTCCCAATGATATTCAATCCCAGCTTTGGGTTGGCCAGCAGTGACCTGCATGGTGGTGCCAGAAGCGGGCATGCACTGTGAGGCAGGGACAAGAGAACGTTCGAAACTGGACCTAGATGACAAAGCCGTCACAAGAGCTCAGCATCTGTGAGGCCCTAGCAGGGTCCCAAGAATCCGCTAAGGGGCTAAGGCGATTGCGTCCGGAACCGGGTAAACGGATTTGTGCAAAAGGCCATGCGTCAGGGTTTACCTGGGCGACGGGGGTCGGTTGCTCTGCACCGGGGTCTGGGGTGCTGCCGTGTTCGTCTGTGTCAGCTTGGCCACCAGGTCCTGTGGGAGCCCTCGCTTGGGTGGTGTGACCGGGTGGGCGCCCAAGCCCACAACGCTGTTGTCATCCTCGTCGTCGCTCTCTGCCAGCATGGCTTTCGTGTGTGTCTGTGTTGGAACATCAGTTGGGCATGGGTTATCGACGGTGGCATTGTTCCAGTGTTCAAGGAGTGTACTGGAGCATAACAGTGCCCGGGTGCTACGGATAGGAGCTGGTGGAGGCCGTTCGTGGCAGCGTGTGCGGCGGTTGGCTGGTGCAGCTGCGTGTCTGGAAACCTCCTCGTAGGTGCGCACGTGCAGCGTGCATTGCTACATGCCAGTAGGCTGCACAGCCTGGCTTACCATCTTCAGGTTCTCCAGCTGCTTTGCAGCAGGTGTGTTTGCTCCATCGAGCTTCTGCTGGCGAGCGTTCTTGATAGCTTCATACCAGCGCTCATGGTCCTCATGAGACTCCGCCTTGACGCGCAAGATGCGCTCTGGAAACTTCATCTGATAGCAGAAGTTGGCGGTGTAGCCAGGAGTCATAACAGGCCGAGGCATGCCGCATTGGAAGGCTTGACGACGTTCCAACACGCAACCGCTGACCCACCTCAAGCTTATCATCTTCCAGCTTCTTGACGTACTTGAGCTCATGGATGGCAAACACCTCTATGTCACCACCATCCTTAAGCTCCTTTGCGTCCTTGGCATACGCCAAGGTGTCTGATGTCAGCTCAAACCATCTACGCTGGTATTTGCTGGCCTGCGACGCACAAAGTTTATCCAAGGTTGAACCTCTGCTGTCTCAGCACCACGCCCTGCCATGGCCGCTGCAACCCTTCTGCCACGCACCAAGAAGCTCCGTTTATCATCCTTCTTTTTCTTTTGTAGGAATCCATCTAGAATAATAGCAGATACCATATCCCACTGGCTCTATTCTAGAGGCCGCGTCAAGAGAATTGTATCGTCGCTGTGTCTCCAGACTGTGTAAACCCCAGCAGGGTATTCGTCGGAGTGTAGAATGAAATTAAGTGACAGTTTAAGTTGCTGTCGGACAGAGGAAAGCCTGCGGTGACACCCACGGCTGCAAGTATGCTGATCGTACATATGGGTGCTGGGCAGGTACGGGAAAAGCCTGCATACACGGTGCGTGGGTACGTCGCATAGTGCCCATGCTACACAAGGGGCGCTTGCATCTTCTGCTGCAACGGCGCAGTAAACTCTGGAGAGCTATCCTTTTCTTTTGGGTGGTGGTGCCGTCCCCATGGTGTCCAGA
>VFQN01005117.1_pt1 | contig 16446 bp, 12 predicted proteins | sample 3512371 | NCBI WGS metagenome assembly VFQN01 (sample SAMN10412370, study PRJNA504923) | tailings metagenome | isolation source: Replicate 2 from Balatoc abandoned mine | place: Philippines: Itogon, Benguet | collected 2017-08-28 | reverse complement strand
GTACCGGGCAGGGTGCAATCTCAATCTGCGTGCCCAGGGTTTCCCCCCAATCTCAATCTTTTGTCACCCTCTGGTCAGATGCGGTGCGGTGTCATTTCGAAAGGTGGCACTCCTTGCTGAGGAGAGCTTTGTGCAGTAGTCGTTCACGTTTGTAAGTGCAAGTACGTATCCAGAGTCCTCCTGGAAAGCGACAGGTCCCCCTCGCATCACGCACACCCAGTGCGTGTCGTCTAGCCGAGTCTAGCCGAACGCAGTCACTCGGCTTCTGCCACGACACAGGAGCCACGGCTCTACAGCCCTTCACGACTCCAGCCTGCTCCAGCTGTGTAAAGAGTGCTGAACCTGGCTGAACCGTTGCAGACAGGGGTTGCAGAGTTGCTGTCCCTTGCAGCCGCACTGGCCCCGTTACGGGGCGGCAGACGGGCAGAGGCCTCCGGCGCCACAACGCGCCAACTGACAGGCGGACACAGCTGAAGCAGCACTTGACCCTGCCCACATCCTGATCTGCACTGGAGGCCCGAACACCTGTGAAACCATGACGACGACATTTGGATCGTTGAGGGCCTCCCACCCCGGTCCGCGCTGCGTTGGTTCAGGTATTTTCCTCCGCCCTGCACAGCATGGCATCCTACACGGCGCCGTGCAGCAGGTGGGAAGCACTAGCGGCAACAGCAGCGGAGCGCCGGACCGCGGACGCAGGTGTAGCAGTGCTCGCGGCGCGGCCTAACGACCAACTGACGAGGTGTTGCTGCAGGGATTCCTATTGTCACTTGCAATATCCTAAGTGCTCTGTTTTCGCGTGCGCTTTGCTGAGATGGATGTCGTTTACCAGTCACTGGGCGCGCGCATTAGGCAGCCCGTCCCAGTTCAAACTCGCGGTGGCAACAACACTTTTCGCCGGCCTGTACGTTGTATGGAAGGTGCTATATATGAAATATGGAGCTCGTTATAAGGGGAAGCCGCTTCCTCCTGGCCCACTCTTTACCGTGCCCATCCTTGGAGATGGCTTGGGTATGGTGTATATGACAGTATACGGTCTATGTGTTGATGTATTCAGAATTGGCTGGAGTGCTCGAAACGTTGCACCATTTTAGCTCCAGTCGCGCCGGAACCACGCCCGGAACCACTATTCCTTTAATAGTAAGGATGCTGCCGCGAGCATCCTGCGGAGTTCTTCTATAAACGGTGATTTGGGAACAGCTACTTTACAGCCTATATTTGTGCCGAACTGCAAAGCCAGCCAAAGTCACCATGATCGGCACATGGTGCCAACGAGCCGAATTTTCCTGACATACAACAAGAATAACACAAAAGGAGCCTAACACTGCTTGAGATGGGAATAGTGTCCTTTTCGTCAGCAGCCCGTTCGCCGGTTGTGTCGAAGCCTGCGCCGAAGGTGCTGTGTATTAGCCTTCTCCTTTGCATCCTCTGCCCGCTCCCCTGCCTGCCACAGCTACAAGCAGTATGGCCAGGTGTTCCGCCTAACACTCAACGGCACCACCACGTACATGATCACCAGCATGCCACACCTGAGGCCCATCCTGCGGGATGAGGGCGCCCTGTTGGACGGTAAGGGCGGTCCCCGCCACAGACCACCTAGCCTACGTGTTCCACTTGGCTGCATGCATACTGGGTCTCAGGGTTTGTCACATCCGTGTGTGCCTGATCTTGCACCCGTTGGGGCTCATTTGGGTCAGGTGCAACCCCTCGCCGCAAAACCCCCACGGCCCTTCCCACCTCCCTGGCCCTGTGCAGTGCCCTTCCCCGGCTTCAAAAAGCTCATGGGCATGGTGAGCGGGGAACGTGTTCCTCTTCACTGGCAGTTATCAATGTTGGCTTGGGCCTGTATGTCAGTTGGCCGTGGGGGCATGGGGGCATGGGGCGTAGCGGCGCGAGCGAGTGGGGCGACGTTGCCAAGTGGCTTGTAAGCTGCGTGGCTGATAGGGTACGCCTGCCTGGGGCACACAGTCTTACCGGCAGAAGCAAGCACCTGAAATAGGCCAGACCCACAAAGGTATTTTGGTTTGACCAACCTGCGTGCTGTCGTCCTGTGCTGCCGTACAGGACGACAAATCGCCCGGCGCCTCCATGATGAGGAACAAGCCGCTCCACATGGCATGGGTAGGTGACCGGGCTCGGGCCCTTGTGTATAAAGCAGTGCACATGGAGGATGGGTTGCTACACCGTGACGCGGTCGCCCACAATCACTGTGCACGTTTGCGAAGCGCGGAAGCGCACCTTGAGCGCATGGTGGCATAGACACAACTGCAAAGCAGCATAATACGCGCCATGCCATCATCCGCCAATCAGTCCCCATTTTGCTGAATAACACATATTCGAGTTTTCAGTCGCAATCGATGTCCTATTCTTCTCCCGGCTCCCTGCCCACGCACCGCCCGTGCCTAGCACCCCAGCTAACCTACCCCTGCCCCTCCCATGCCACGGCGCTTCCCCTGCCCTCCAGCGCAAGCTGTTTGGCGCCGCCCTGGCCCCGGCCCAGATGGCGGGCCTGGTGCCAGCCGTGGTGGAGGTCATGCAGCGGTACCTGGCGCAGTGGGAGGCCAAGGGGCAGGTGCACATCTTCCAGGAGGTGGGCAGGAGGGCTGGCTGGGTTGCACAGTGCGTCTGCTGCGCGTGGGTTAGCTAGCGGGCAGACTGGCAGCCCTGTGGCGGCGTGATGAGCGTGCGGTTTGGCACACAACGCTGTTCGCTGCGAAGGCCTGCGCGTGTTCTGCTTGTTGCTCCGCAAGCACAAGCAGCGTTGCCGTACTATCCAGCCCCTACTGGGCACCTTGTCCCGCCTGTCTAACCAACGCCCGTGCCTGGTGGAGTCTAGTGCATGGCGCCCTCGCCACTCCTCCGGTCTCCTTTCCAGTCTTCCATGCAATCTCCCATGCTCTTCGCGCCCCCCCACCCCTCTTTCCTTTTCAGTCTCGCGCCATGGGCCTGGACCTGGGCGTGGACGTGATCACGCAGCTGCCGCTGTCGGACAAGGTGGACAGAGCGTGGTTCAAGAAGCAGGTGAGGATGGGGCACTACGATACGCACGTGGGTCAGTGAGGGTAAGAGTCCGAGGGTGCGTATCGAGTGCTGCTCCAGGTGGGTTAGTGGACTCACGGCGGCATGCACTGGGCCAACACAGACGCGTGACACGATAGCCCCAACGCCGTAAATGTACGACAGTGTTGAGGTCGCAAACAACGCTGCATCGCGCTGCCACCGTGGCCGTTCACCACACAGGTACAACCTATTCCCTCTGTACGCAATCATGGCAAACCGTGCGATGAAGTACAACACAGACCAGGGATGGAAGTCGAGCATCCTCGTGCAATTGTGGCATCCGCGTAGCAGAATTCTACATGTTGCTTAGGTAAACGTACTAGGAGCGTGAGTAGAAAGGTGAGCCTAACATATGTCAGGCGTAACACGGATGCTCCCAGCGCCCAAGCCACACGCCCATCCTACGGCCCCTCTCACTGCGCCCGGATCCACCTCAGCGCCTTAATGCCCTCATCTCCCAACTCGTCCTCTGCCGCCCGCATACCCGCCTCCGTATCAAACACGGCCCCCCATGCGTCCGCCCGCGCCCCCTGGCCCCACATCCACCGCACCACCGGCAGCGGCAGCCCCCACCGAGCCGCCTCCATCAGAATCCAGTTGCTCCATGGCACCCCGAGGCGCCTTAAACACTCCAGCGTAGCCAGGTCCCCGTGCGCTCCCGCTTCCAGGTAGCACCTATCTAGTTCGTGTGCCTTCCCACCTCCACACCCGCACTTCACCAGCCATTCTAGCACTAACTCGCACCCGCCCTCTGCAGCACCTCCAAGAACGCTTCCCCCTAGCCCCCACCCCAGCTCCTCGTGCAGGCAACGCAGCACCTTCAGGTCGCCCCTGGCCGCCGCTGTTCGCATCGTGGCCTCCGCGTCCGCACAGTCCTGCAGTCTGGGTTGGGCCACTAGCCGCACAGCTTCCAGCAGCTTCCGACCGTGCTCTGCGCTTCCCTCGGGCCACGCTGCTATCATGGGAAACAGCTTGCAACCCAGGTTGGCTTGGCCGCCGTTTTCCACGAGCCACCTTATCATGTCTATGCTGCCGGAGCAGCTCGCTGTGTGCACGTCACAACGGCGTGCGGAGCAGCCCGCGCTCAGGAGGTACGCCGCCATCTCCACACTGCCAGAAGCAACCGCTGCGTCCATGACCTTGGGGTTCAGCAGCTCGCCACCGCACTCACGGTGCAGCAGCTGCACCGCTCCCAGGTCACCAGACCGCGCTGCTGCTTCCATGAGGAATGACGGGACCACCGCGATTCCGTGTGCCTGGAGCCAACGCAGCTTTGCTGCACTCCCGCTCGCAGCGGCGGCCGCGGCGAGGTGGGGCGCAGCCTCCTCGCCATGATGCTGCTGGACAGGCAGGGAACACCCCGCCTCGTCCACCAGCCAGTCCGCCACCGACGCGTTAGCGAACTCCAGGGCCGCCGCCAGCACCTCCTGTCCACCAACCGGGCAGCCGCGCTCGCGCAGCCACTGCAGGCGGGCCAGGTCCCCTGAACGGGCTGCACCGAGCGCCGTTGCTGTACGCAGCTTACAGCCGCCCTGCTGTAGCACCCACTCCATCTCCTGGATGGCGTCGGGTGTAAGCGATGCTGCAGCGGCATCCAACATGAGTTGGTTTAGCCCTGGGCTGTGGTCGTCCGCCCGGCCTAGCAGCCCCCACACGCTTTGCAGCTGCGGCAGCGGGCAGTGCTTTGCTGCTGCCTCCAGTGTGCGGGAGCGGTCGACCAGCCCAGAGCAGCGCTCCAGCAGCCAGGACAGGGCCCACAAGTTGCCGCCCTTGACCGCAGCAGTGCCGGCGTCGTCAATGTCGCTCTCGCGCAGCTGCTGGAGGTAGAGATCTGTCTGCAGCAGCTCGGGGAAGACGCACGGCTGCAGCAGTCGCCACACCACCTCCAGGCTGGTGAAGCTACCGGAGGCGGCTGCTACGGACAGCGACCGCAGCTTTCGGCGGAAGTTGAGGCCGCGGAACGCTGCGTCCGCCTGCTCTAGGGGCCCGATGACGGCGTGTGGCGGCAGGGGCTGGCCGATGGCGGCGGTGCGGTGGTGCTCCTCGGCAAAGTGCTGCGCGGCGGCCCTGCAGGTGCGGCGCGCGCTGAGCGCCACCTCGTTGGAAGGCAGCCGCGACAGCACAGCGGTGATGAGCTCTGGTGGCAAGTCCTGTGCGAGGGGCCCCGCAGCTGCTTCAAAGGTGCTGCGGCTGCCCGCGACGGCCTCGCCTTCGCCCCGCTCCATGGCAGCGGCCGGAAGATATCAGCTGTCGCTTACGGTTTACAGCGTACTCGAAAGGCACCTGAGCGGGACGGGACAGACATGGTCTCCGTTACCGCCAGGACCCCGTCCGCAGGGTCGCTGGCACTGTATGGGCCGTTGAGGCCTGCCGTCACGTGACGTGGAGTTCACACATACTCTGGCGGCAGCCCAGTCTTACCATGCACGTCAATGCAAGGCGCAAAGGTTGCGGTGTTTGCAGCATGGTGCGTCAGCAACTGCTGCGCTGGTGAAAGCAGCCGACACGCCTTCTGCACAAGAGTCGCGGCATTTATTTTATATTTTAATTTTCGCGTAGCATTGGCTGTAAGCAGCTGGGACATCTGGCCCGCCCGTATCATGCAGTTATTTGGGACCCATGGGTCACAGCCAGCGCAAAATGTTGGATAACAATAAACCACTTACTGCTATTTGAAACTGGGCAACACGTCCTAGTGGCAAGCGCGCGGGCGCAGGGACTAAGTGTAAGGCGTCAGGATGGAGGTCATCACCTTCATTACCGGTGCCCCCAGTTCCCAGTCGCTAGTCGCTTCTCCCTGATGCGATTGATTCACCGGAATAGCTGTCGTACCCCGCTGACACCATGCTCCGCACACGGTACCGCAGGTCGAGTACTTCCTGGACGGGTTGTACTGCCTGCCGTACGCACTCCCCGGCAGTACCTTCTCGCGGGCGCTAGCATCGCGGGACAAGCTGCTGGGCGTGCTGGGGCAGGAGCTCAAGGAGACCCACGCGGAGTTCATCAAAAAGGTGCTGCAGCGCCGCAAAGCCTCACAGACCTGATCTGTTTCGTGGGGCCTTGACAGTATTACACGGTATGGTCACCACCCGCCGCCACACACACATACCTGTACACCTGTCCATACCTGTAGATCATGTGCGCCTTGCTGATTGCGTAGCTGTCTGCTTTGGCGAGATGTTCCTGTGCCCGCCACCACCCTCTGCTCCCCTCTCCGCAGTGGGAGTCCTCCGGCCGCACCCCCGAGGGTCTGCTGGAGCACGTGCTGGGGCGGGGCGGGGCGGAGGGCGACGGGGCCGAGGTGCCCGCCATGGACGCCAGGGCGGCGGAGCGGGGAAGGTACAACCCGGAACTCAATGTCACGCTGTCGCAGTTCTTCATCTACGTGGCGCAGGGGTGAGCGGGGTTTTCCTGTGAGGTGTCCGTGTAAGAAGGATACGTACCGGTAACGTAATAGGATACCCGGGGGCTGGGGAAGGTGCCTGGAGCGTGGCGCAGGGGTGCGCGGGGGTTCGCGATGGGTGATCCGCGTAAGGAGTACACGGTAGGCTAGCGGGGGCTAGGGAAGGTGCTTGGGCCCGCGGCGCAGGGGTAAACGGCAGGGGCCTGCCGCCTGGACGCGCAAGCCAACCACCTACAGCGCTTCGGGCCGCCATGACCGGCAAAGCGATGCACCGATTTGACTTCATCACGTCGTTGCTAGGTATGGTGCTGAAACTGCAGTCCCTAACATGCCCTGAACACTCCCTGCACGGCCCATGGCACAATGCAGACACCGCCGTGCCCTGCTGGCTGCACGCATCGCGGCCGGCACCGCCGGCTTGCTGCTGCCCCACCTCCACACGGTGCCACGTGCCATGGCCACGCACCCCGCCACACGCCCGACACCCTACCTTCACCCTCCCTGACCCGCCGTCCTACCGTATGCGCATCGTCCCAGCAGCCCGTCCATGTTGTTCGGTGCTTGCCAGGCACCGTGTGTGTGCTGCGGCATGAAGCTCTCTTTCCTCCCCCCTGGCCCTGCAGCAACATGGACCCCAAGGACGCCGGCTGGCCCATCCTGCACTCGTTCGTGGCCGCCACCGACACCACCCGCTACGCCCTCATCAACGTGCTGGTGCTGGTGGCGCTCAGCACGCGCGTGCAGGACAGGCTGTTCGAGGAGCAGCAGCAGGTGTGTATTAGCGTGCGTGTATTAGCGTACGTGGGTGTGTAGTTGGGGGTTAGCCAACGTGCTGGTGCTGGTGGCGCTCAGCGGGCGCGTGCAGGACAAGCTGTACGCGGAGCAGCAGCAGGTGTGTATGAGCATGCACGGGTATGTGAGCGTGCGTGTGTAAGCATGCCGGTGTGTTAACGGGAGCTGGTTGGCCCTTGCCCACGTTGTGTTTCACAGGTCATCAAGCAGTACGGCCCGGAGCTGTCGTACAAGGCGGCCTGCAACATGCCGTACTGCGACGCGGTGATCAAGGAGGCCATGCGGGTGCTGCCCGCCAACGCGGGGGGCCTCCGTGTGCTGACGGAGGACCTGGAGGTCGGGGACTACATCATTCCCAAGGGTGCGTGGTGGTGGTGGACATGATAGCTAGCAGGGCAACATGCAGAGAGCGCATACATGCTATGGGCGTCTGCTTGAAGTAGCACGGCAGCCAAGCTACGCTGTACCAACCACATGCCTTGTAGTGGTGCGGCTCTCCATGAGGCGACTGCGCTAACCACCACCCCTACTTGCGTACCCCTGCCTGCCCCGCCCCTCCCTCGGCCCACGCCCCCCAGGCGCCCACGTGTGGTATAACACGCCCCTGCAGCACATGATCGACCCCACGCTGTGGGACGGGGACACACGCGCACCCGTGGCGGAGCACATGTGGGTACTACACGGTGTGGCCATGGGGCCTTGGGGTTTTGGTGACTAGGCCGGGCTGCATGCGCCGGTGGGGTAAACCGTCAGCACGTGGGGTAAACGGTGGCTAAGCGTGGATGCCAGGGCAAGCTGGGCTGCGGCTGTTGTGCACACGCCGTGTGACTGCCCGTTTGAGGGGAAAGGAAGGTACCGGTTAGGTAGCGGTCACACCACGTTACGTTACCGTCACGTTTAAAATTCGGGTGGTCACAACTTCACCGAAACGCCCATACGTGTGGTCCATACCAGGTAACGTGGACCAGGTAACGTAACGCCGGGCCCCTCCCCCGACGTTACGTTACTGGGCCACGTTACCAGCCTCCGCATTCAGGTAACGTGACGTAACGTAACGTCGTGTGACCGCACCCTTACCTGTTGCCGTGCGAACAGTTTCCTTTCGCCTGCTGGCAAGGTGTTCGCGCAGCATTGCTGTGTCGTACCGGAGGCGCCCGCAACCTACCCGCAACCTACCATGTTCCTCCTTACCCACCGCTGCTCCCCTGCAGGGACTGGCGCAACCACTACGAGTCCGCGTTCCGCCCCGAGCGCTGGCTGGCGGAGGGCCCCAAGCCGCTGTACCTCACCTTCGGCACGGGGGCGCACACGTGCCTGGGCATGAGCTTCGTGTACCTGGTGGGTAAGGTGTGGAGTGCAGGGGGCTGTGGGGTAGGGGCAGGGCAGTGGGGCACTGGGCGTGAGGTGCATGAGCTTCGTGTACCTTGGGGGGCGGGTGTGGAGGGGACGTGTGGGGCTGTGGGGTAGGGCCGGTGCGGCCTGGCGGGTCGTCCTATCTTAGGTGTGCAATGTTGCCGCGCACCTGCCTTGGCATGAGCTTCGTGTACCTGGTGAGCTGCCCTCGATACTTGGTCAGGTGCAGTGAGGCATGGCGGGCAGTGGGGCAATGGGCGTGAAGTGCATGAGTTTCGTGTACCTGGTGGGGCGTGGGGTGTGGAGGCGGATGGGGCTGTGGGGTGGGGGCAGGGCAGTGGGGCACTGCGCGTGAGGTGCACGTGCTTCGTGTACCTGGAGCGAAACACTGGCGCACGTAACGCCTAACACTGCGCCTCATGCGGTATCGCCCTGCTGCTTGATCCCCTCAGGAGGTGCGGCTGCTGCTGTCGCTGCTGGTGCGGCGCCACCGCCTGCGGCTGCATTACCCTGACGTGCTGCGCCGCCTGGACCGCATGTTCCCCTTCATCAGCCCAGCCAAGGGCGCGGACCTGGTGCACCTGGAGCCAAGGGAGGTGCCTGAACCTGCAGCCTAGTGGGGCAGGCGGGGAATGGCCGCCGCCGCACGTTGCGCCATGGGTGTTCGCCAGGGCCGTCGTGCACCTGGAGCCCGGGGAGGCGCCTCGCCCGCAGCGTGGTGGGCCAAGCGGGAGGCAGTCGTCTCTGCTGGGGGGTGCAAGCGCTGGGCGCCCGTCAAGGGACCTGGTGCACCTCGAGCTCAGGGAGGTGCCCGCAGCGGCGGCCTATAGGAGCGGTTGGAGCAGGCGGGGTTGGTTGCCGCCAGGGGACGTGACGTGCCTAGACCCAAGGGAGGTGCCCGCGGCGGCTGCAGCCTAGTGGGCCTGGCGACAAACTTCGCCGCCGCAGCGTGGCGCGGCAGGATGGGGGCGTTGTGCACCTGGAGCCAAGCGAGGTGCCCGTGGCGGCGGCGGGAGGCGAGGCAGGCCATAGGCTCCCGTTCCTGGCGCCCAGCCAGGGGGCCAGGACCGGTGCGCTATGAGACGGTGGTGGAGCCTGCGGCGGCGGTGTAACGGGGCAGGCTGCATGTTCCCCTCCAGCCCCCCAGCCAGGGCGGCAGACCTGGCTGGTGCCCGCAACCACCGCGTGAGGAAGGTGCAGGCGGGGGTTGTCGCCGCCGCCGAACGGTTCGTACGCTTGGTGGCCGCGCTTGGTGGCTTCTGCGCTCTACTAGGCGCATGGCTGCCACGCTGTGCAAGCAGCTTGGGGATACCCCGCTGGGGGCTCCGGCGTGGTCAGAGAAGCTGACGGAAGCCAGCTCTTGCGCTCACAGAGGCAGGCGCCGAGCATGAATCGGGCTGTTCACGTGGTGGGAAGGGAGTTGGAGCACGGAGCAGGAGCGCCTAGGGTGGGGTTTGGTGCCCGGAGCGGCAGCGGTCTGCGGGCAGGGGGACATGGAACGGCGTGTCAGGGGCAGCGGGGCACAGCTGCCTCTCTCCTCAGGCGCCATCGGCTTGCAGCACGGTGCACAGCGCTGATGGTCACCGGTGTTACGGGCATGGTATGGTTGCACCGCAGCGGCCCTCAGCCCTGGGAGGGTGTGGCGGGGCCCGGGAGACGGCGGCCACGGGGCTGAAGTAGATGTGCTAGCCCACGCACTTGCGGCAGGCAACGGGCCAGCGTGGACCGAGCTTAGGGCCCAGCGACAAAGTAGTTGGATACAGTAGGTGGACTTGATGTTGCTGCCTGTATGCCCGGCTCCTGTTTTCAAGTTGAAGCTACATGTTGCTCGTGGGTTAGGGCTGCACGGCTGCTGTGCGGTGATGGTTGTTGGGCTGTGGGCCCCTTCGTGCTGTTCTGTTGGGGTGTACGCTGTGCGTTATGTCGGGTTTCGCGTCTTGAGGAGCTTAGGTGTCGGGAACAGGGACGGTCTCTTTGCTTGTCCTTGCCGAGGGTGTGGTGCATCCAGGTGCATCCTGCGGGGCGCGGGCTGTGAGGCACTGTTGGTGGGCAGCACGAGGCTGTGATGTAAGCACGTTTCAGCAACCGCTACAGTGCTGCTGAGTCCCTTTAGTTCTCCGCAAGCGGCAGTTCCTGTTGTCCTGCAACGTTAGCGCACAGGACCTGGGCCAAAAGGGCATAAGCACCAGACATCCACAACAACGCGAGACGACTGGGAACCAACAACCACCGCCTGCAAGGTACCGGTACCAACGTACCATCAAGGTGGCAGCCTTACAGCCCTCACTTGTCCCTTATGGTGCCCTCCATGCCAATCCTTCCGCGGCAAGCACGTACCCATAAGCTGACCCCCACGGCGTGTACAAGACCTGTACGGCGGCATTGTCAGACACTGGCTCTTGACAAGGCCCCGTGCGCGGCCTCTCAAGGAGACACGACGGCCGTACACTCACTCTGCCACGTCGGCACCGCCAAAAGGCCCCTGTGCGCTACCTACCGGACCGGTACGACAATCCGCAAACATTGCAAGTACGGTACATTCGCGAGGCGCAGTCCGCCCTACGGTCAGCACACCATGTACGGTACGCCGTGCCGTACACCGGCGCCAGAACCAGTAGTAAGCCTCGCCTGCCATTAAGCACGGCGTCACGCCAACACTGGTGACGTTGCGGGTTTGGGAACTAATAGGCAGCCATGCATATTCCGAACGCATACGGTAGCGGAATGCGACCGTCATAGCAGTTCCAGGCCACCCTGTGAAAGCAACGCGAGCACACGGACCCATCCGACCACGAACAGCTCGCAGCCTCAGCTTGCCTGCATAACACCTCATAGTAACTGCTAACTGCATAGCTAGTGTAGCCAGAAACCGCCAACTTGTCGCTTGCCATACATAAAAGACACATGTGTTCCGCAAGTGCGCATCAGTTCGTTGCACGCTACCACTTACACACAAGCTGGATTTACGCCGAACAGCTGAGACGAGCACCCAGCCGCATTTACCGGCCACAGTCCACAGCCTCAACTTAGGGAATGGACGGCAGCCCGCCATGCACCACGGAAGGACGCCGCTTGGCCCCTTCATGCTCGCCAAACGCATGACCCACACAGACACGTCAGCTGGATGCACGCTACCAACAACTTGCTAGCTCACCCACGCAGAAACAGCCTAACTAACACGCCCTTCCCGGGCCCAGTCTGCAGCGCCCTTTCAGGGGACGGATGGCAGCCCCACCACCACACCCTCCAGCCACTCTTTAGCAGCGGTCACATACGGGCCGTACATCGGCGCCTGCCTAACCAACTCCAGCTGCTTCTTGTCCAGCCGTGCACCCTGCTCCCACATCCACTGCAGCACTGGCAGCGGCGGCGGTAGCGGCAGTACCGCCTTCAGCAGGACCCCCTCGCTCCACAGCACCCCGAGGCGCCGCAGGCAGTTCAGTGTTGCCAGGTCACCGACATGGCCTGCTGCCAGGTAGTACCTGTCGCTGCGTGTCGCCACAACGTCCACGTTCCTGCCCGCGGACGTGTCCGCGTCATCCCACTCTTCCGCCTCACCACCTCCGCTGCTCGCCTCCAACCCACTTTCCTCCCCACTGCTCTCCTCCAACCCACTTTCCTCCCCGCTGCTCCCCTCCAACCCACTTTCCTCCCCACTGCTCTCCTCCAACCCACTCACCTCCCCGCTGCTCCCCTCCAACCCACTCACCTCCCCAGCGCTCCCTTCCGCACCGCCTTCCGACGCACTCTGCGCAGCTGCCGCCACCACCCCTGCCGCGCACCCCTGCTCCACCAGCCACTCCACCACCGCCTCGCAGCCCCCACGAACAGCCTCCTCCAGCAATTCATCCAGCCCGCACCCCAGCTCCACATGCAGGTAGCGAAGCACATCCAGGTGGCCCTGGTTCGCCGCGATGGCCACAGCACTGGCCGTAACCTCAATGCCGCATCCCGGCGGCGCCACCAGCCGCACAGCCTCCAGCAGCTGCCGTCTGACCTCCGCAGTCCTGCAGGGCCACATCCGGATCAGGTGCTCCAGCTCCTGGCCCCCAGCAGGCATCTCCGCCTCCTCCAGCAGCCACCGCGCCATACCCAGGCGCCCCTTGTAGCCGACATACTTCCATGCCACGTCCTCGACCGGGCAGCCCGCCTCCCACAGGCACTCGACCACCTCGACGCAGCCAGACGCCAGAGCCTCGTGCATGGCCTCCGCGCTGAGGATGTCCTCCCCACCCTCCGCGAGCAGAAACTGCACCACGTCGAGCCGCCCGTGGAGGGCAGCTGCTGGAAGAGCCAGTGAGCCGCGTGGGCCTGCCGGCAGGATAGCCAGGCCGCGGGATTGCAGCCACCGCAGCTTTGCTATGCTGCCGCTGTCAGCGCAGGCCGCAGCCTCTGCCAGCTTCTCCCCTTGCCCAGGGTCCGCAGGCAGGGGGCACCCCGCCTGGTCCACCAGCCACTCCGCCACCGACAGGTCTGCGTGCCGGAGAGCTGACGCCAGCACCTGCCAGCTGTCAAGGGGGCAGCCACGGTCCCGCAGCCACCGCAGGCGGGCAGTATCGCCGGAACGGGCCGCCGCGGCGGCTGTAGTCCAGGTCGGCTTGCAGCTGCCGCCTCCCTGCTGCAGCACCCACTCCATCTTGGCGATGGCATCGGGCGTGGGCGACCGTGCGGCTGCGTCCAGCATGAGACTAAACCAGATCGGGCGGCCGTCCGCGCCACCCAGCAGCGCACACACCTCCAGCAGCTGCGGCAGCGGGCAGTGTTCTGCCGCTGCTGCCAGTGTGTGGGGGCGGTCGACCAGGCCGGGGCAGTGCTCCAGCAGCCAGGACAGCACGCGGAGGTTGCCGCTCTTCACAGCGCAAGCCCCCACTTCTTCGCCGCTCTCATCAAACTCGTCCGAGTACGGCCTTCCAGCGCCTTCATGTGTGATCAGCTCTGGGAAGATGCACGGCTGCAGCAGCCGCCACACCACCTCCAGGTTGGCGACACAGCCGGACGCGGCTGCAACGGACAGCGTGAGGAACTTGCGGCTGAAGGAATGGCCGCGGACGGCGACTTTGGCCTCCTCCAGGGGCCCGCTGGCGGCGTGCGGCGGCAGGGGCTGGCCGATGGCGGCGGTGCGGTGGTGCTCCTCGGCAAAGTGCTGTGCGGCGGCCCTGCAGGTGCGGCGCGCGCTGAGCGCCACCTCGTTGGGGGGCAGCCGCTCGAGCACTGCAATGTACACATCGGAAGGGACGTCGCAGGACGGAGCTGGACAATGCCTGCTGTCGCTGTGGTGGTTGCCGATCTCGACGCCTCCTTCTCGATCAAACATGGCTTGTTGAACGGTTGTTGACCTGCACGACATCAAGCAGGTTGGATATAACAGCAACTGTAGCACTGCCGGACGATCGGACGCGGGGAGTAGTATGACGAGTGACAACCATGTGAGTGCAATATGTTATAGCTAGCGCCCAGTGCCGCGACGCCTGGGTGCGCTTTCCCGCCCAGCAGGAGCAGTTTCAAGGACACCGGGACAGCGCATCCCTGCCCTCAACGCACTTGTATTTATCGCTTGAGCAGACTCCTGTAGAACGCTGATGTTGACGACAGGCCTGCCTTCGTAGTTTCAGCGTTTCGGGGCTATGTCATTCCCCTGGTCAGTTCCGCGAGCACTCAACGATGCACCGAAGCTGCTTCATATGATACCAGTTTGACGTGTCATTGATATGTATCTGTTTGTGTGTGCTGCAATCCTGGTTGAACGAGTCCGAGTCCTGCAGCCAGTGTACGGCACGCAGGCAGGCACCGCCAGATAGAGAGAAAGGCGTATGGAAGCCCCTCGCTATCAGCGCATTTGCAGGCGCTTGCTGCTTTGCGTCAATTCTCTTGGTTTGCTGTCCTGTACCGTTGGTAACAAGGGTAAGGACATAACAGTAGACGTGCACGCACTGCCTGGTACTTCAACTGCCACGTGTGTTTCAGCTCCTTGCCGCCCTTACCATGTACGGGCACGCCGGTGTATGTGCCAGACAGCCAGGCAGCACGCTTTCGGATAACGTATGGTTGATCCAGGTGGTGTAGGGCGGAAAAATCTCAACACACACAGCACCTCTTTCAACATGGCGGGTACAGTCTCTACCAGGTCTACCCAGCAGGAGTTTAGGCCTGATGGTTGTGAGTCCTACTTGCATCAAGTTCCGCTTACTGTGCTGCACGCCGCTGTAGCAGGCCGCACTAATGTGAGGTTGTGGGCTGTTGAGCCAAGTCACTTTGGCCAGGTTGGCTGTCCCCATCACATAATTAGACCCACCACGCAGGGGTCCCCTGAGACCCACGGCTGGTAAAGCGTAGAACACTGGCAGCTACCCCATATACCGGCACCTCATCTTACGTATATCCGTACAGCAAATCGTGCGTAATACCTTTCTTCAAGCGCTCCAACCCAGGTAAGCTCTAGCCCCGTCGCACCCGCCCCCTCCACCTGCATGCAACCATGCATTCGTCACAGTGCAGCTTGGATCCAAGGGCGGGAGGGCCCGTCACAGTCCGCAGAGGGGCTGCGCATGCATAGCAACCAGGCAAACCCTCGGTGGCCTCTGTTTGCTGCGCGCTCACCCAGCTGCACCCCCTGGACGGCCCTGTGCGCAGCCGCTCAACGAAGTGTGTGGGCATTGGCTTACTTCTCAGCTGGGAGCATGCCAGATGGTACGGTAACGCAGGGCGTTAGCAGATGCAGCGTTGCAGAGAAAACGGTAGCAACGCATGGTTTTCGGGCACTTGGGCTCGCTCCTTGACACGCTGTGAACCCACCCCTGGACAGTGGGCGACCCAGGGCGACCTCCTGGACCGTTGCGTGCGAAGCTTGCAAATACGCTAGTTGCCCCGGCACCGTACTCATGGCTTCGAGTATGTCCAAGGCATGTGCCATTGCAGCGCGAGCCCGGAGCCATGGCACTGGCAGCAGGCACGCACTGCCGTACAACGCCTTCCAATCCACAATTGCCAACACGAAGCGACTGTCGCAGCCGGTCTATGCCCCCTACGTGCTGCTTGCAGGGCCAGCCTACAGTACTACATGCTGCAATGCGTTTGAATCAGGCGAGGCAACTGCACTAATACATACACAGATAAACGCCTCCCAGCTACTGCCGCAAAGGGCAGTTCACTAGCTGCCCCTGTCTGCACTGCTTCAGTTCAACAATTGGTAGGACCTACCCTTGCCTGCGGCTCAGCGATCGATACGCCATGGGCCTACATCCACTACACCACCGGCACTTCTTTGAACAGCCTTTCTCTCGCTCCGCTGTTGCCCAAGACCACCCTAACCACCGCCCCAGCTACGCAGCCCTTCAGCCGTGACGGCCCCAGGCACTGCAGGCACGTCGTCGTCAGGACTACCAGTTTGTCATTCCCCGTACGGCCTTGACTACCCCCCTGACACGCGCTGTTCCCAGCCCCACAGCAGCAACCCTAGCCGGCACTCATCATGCATGTACATCGTCACCAGCAGCTACTCGCTCAAGGGCGCCCCAGGCGCAGCAGGCAGCGCAGCGTCTCAAAGTCGCCGCGCTTTGACGCCTTGAGCCAGCACCTATCCACATCCTCCAACTTGCCTAGCCCGCCCCCCCGCTCCACCAGCCACTCAACCACCGCCTCGCAGCCCCCGCATGCAGCGCTCTCCAGCGCACCCGGCCCCAGCTCCCACCCCAGCCCCTCGTGCAGGTAGCGCAGCAGGGCAAGGTCGCCCCGTGCCGCCGCCACACGTGTCACTTCCTCCGCGTCCTGCACGCGTGTGTGTGTGGATTTACAGTTTTGGTCCCCTTCCAGGGCCCAGCCCCGTCCCACTCGGGAGACAG
>VFQN01005116.1_pt1 | contig 16452 bp, 6 predicted proteins | sample 3512371 | NCBI WGS metagenome assembly VFQN01 (sample SAMN10412370, study PRJNA504923) | tailings metagenome | isolation source: Replicate 2 from Balatoc abandoned mine | place: Philippines: Itogon, Benguet | collected 2017-08-28 | reverse complement strand
ATAAAAAATCAAAGTGGCAGAATTCTGGAGAGTTAAATTCTCTGCTCCGAACAATTGTCCAAAAATAACAAGACTTACGGATCTAATTGTGCATAGATCAGGAAGAATTAAAGTTCCATAGACATGAACTTCACTGCCACTATTCCCAAATATTCCTTCAGAAATTGTTAATACTTGTCCGACCTCTACGACTATTTTCATGTTGCGAAGAGACAAGGAGGAAAGAGTAAGAAACGAAGTATTGAAAAAGTTATCCATACGACCAAGCGATAAACGAGTTGTTTGGGTCTGGCAAGAAGTTACACTGTGACATTGAGTCAGAGTGATTACATCGCTATCAGTTTCGTCATTTTGCACGTAGAGATCATGGACTGTTTTGCTTCGTTGGACTATTACCGTGCCGGAAGAAGCACGAAACGCACTGGTAGAGTTGAGCCATGAAGTTAAAGAAACTCCTTCTTGATTCCACACAGGATATTGATTGATGTCACTGCGTTTTAAGGAACTTCCTCCATACGCTGTTAGGTTAACAAGAGAGGAAAATGTACTATTAATATCTCCGCAATTAATGACCATTCGGCCTCCGCTTCCACCTCCACCAAAGTAGATATTCGAATACACACCCTTACCACCATTAGCTTCAATTGATCCGGTCCGATTGGTACTGTAATGAGAGAAAGTTCCACATCTTAAAATGATGCTTCCTCCAGATCCACCTCCAGCACCGACATTAGTCCCATCAACTCCATTTACAGAAATTCTACCAGACAAAAGTAACTTATTCGCACTAACCAATATTGCACCACCTCCTGAGCCACCCAATATTCCTTGAAAACAATTACCTCCACCAACTCCTAAAGATTTCGGGAGGAACAAAGAACCAAATGCCTTTCCTCCGGATCCATCAAATCCATCAGCACCATTTCCACCATATGCCCCACCTCCTCCACCAGCACTACCATATTGACCACATGATTTCTGTGTTGCTCGTGTGAACAAAGAATTATCATCCGTACCACTGTTTACGAAACTGCAACTATATTCTCCAAATGGCAATGGAGTATTATCGATAGAAGAGTACCCCTCACCGTCAGAGTTCATATTACTTGTGGAGTCAATAATGAAACGATCTTGAATTAGAAAGGCGATTGGCTCTTCACTATATTTCCAAATCCTGCCAGTTACATTCAATGCTGTGCGATAGCGCAACCGGATTGACGATTGACGGGTCAAAGAGGCGTTGAAGAAAGAGTAGGTTCCATGAGTGGATCTTTTCGTACTGCCTTGCAGGGTAATCGATAAGGTCGACCGAGACAGGTGAAGATTGCTGCAATTAAGCTGCGCATTTAGAATAATCAAATCATTAACATCTTGAAGATACAAAGTTTTATCTAATGCAAATGAAGTAAGGATCGTATCATTCATAAGTACGAGAGTACCGCTACCATCCCCTTTTATATTTTCATTAATTTGAAAGTCGCTTCCGCTATTTATTACAACTTGAGCAAAAGAATTTACCGAAAGAGAATCCAGGGGACCAAAGGGGGATTCGGATGGGATTTCAGCCAACACAGTAGGGAGAGGTGGGATGTGGAATTTGGTTTCCTCGTAAAAGCTAGAATTCGTATTGGAAATAATTAGTTGGCCTCCGTATATTCCTCTTTCTTGAGCCTGAAAATTATTCACATAAATTGTTCCGGCAGAACCTGGCTGAAATCCAACACCTCCTGCTGTAGTAATGAAGAGGGATGGGAGAGAAATAACATCGACAAACAAAACAATTCTACCACCCCCACCACCCCCACCACGACCACGAACGATAGTCCCCGTAGCTCCTGAGGAAGCCATATTGTCTTGACTGCTTATGAATCCTCCTGAACCTCCTCTACTACTTATACTGCCACTACCAAGGAGAGTAGGTGTAGAGAATATTAAAGATCCTCCCGCACCACCCCCAGCAACAGTATCGAACGGGGTACTCCCATCACAGGAGACACTCCCTTCGATTCTCGATAAGTTGGAAACAATAATTGTCATTCTACCGCCCCCTTTCGATGAATCAGAGGAGGGCAAGGCATTTTCAGCATCACGTCCTAGAGATCCTCCTTGGCCCCAGGTAACAGCCTCGTAATACAAACCGTAGGCGCGGTAGCCAAGAAGAGCAGGAAGAGAGGGGGTAAGTGATTCTATTTTCTCAAGGTATCCTCTACCTCCAAAACCGCCATGACTTCCACCAGTGCCACCCAAAAATTCGGTACGCATTGGAAAAAGACTTGTAAAAACTTGGGAATAATTTTGTGAATAACCACGACCAGTGCAGGAGATAGAGCTCAAGGTATCAACAGTCAAATTTCCATTAACGGATATGATCGCATGGCTAACATCTATTCGACTCTGGTTGCTTAAAATAAGAGAAGGAGTAGAAATTTTAAGATCAAAACAAGTAATGCATTGGTCAGAGGTTATTACCAAATCTGACGTCGCGATCTTGGACTTGTCAGTCAATAAAATGCGTTTAGATGTAATCAAATGTAAAGGTTGTGTTAAAACTCTCAATTCAGCTTTATCTCGGATGAACAGTTCTTTCAAAGAAAGAGTTGTCAGATTTGTGGACAATAAGTTTACTACAGCAATTTCCTCAATCTCAAGGGCTAAGTTCGGGGAAATAATACGGGGATTGATGAGGTAATGCATCACAGTAGTTTGAATGCCGAGCATTGAGGAAAATACAATAGTTCCGTGTCCGGAAATTATTCCTGACCAATTATTCGAGCCGCCACTGTTAAGCAGCGTTCTGAGACTTCCATTTACTTGGAGCTGCCCTTCACTGCTCTGCAACACTTGTTTTCTAAAGATCATGGAAGATTCATTACCCACGAAAAAACCACCTAAATTTACAACATCGATATCTAACGAAAAGGTTGTTCCACTCCCATTCACTGTAACAACTCCTGTAGGGTAATTAGTAAATACCGAAGGGACAATCCATGCATGATTTTTGTTAAAAGCATTCCAGCCATAAGCAGCTGCTAAACTAAGGTGATTGATCTCATGCTCTTCGATGGTTGAGGCAAGCAGCTGACAGGCAACAAGTGTTGTTTGATAGAGAAATGACTCGCAATTCTCTTGAACGACGTAAAGCCTTTGGGCTTCCCCCTCAGAAGTAATATCGAGAAGAGAATGCACACAACGATAGGCGCATTCTTCGATAGAAATATTGTAGAGAGGTGGAAAAGCAAGAGATGCAAAAGAAGGGATATCTGCTAATTTATATGGAAGAGACTGGAAACCATACAAAGATTCGGAGTATCGCCATGTCTGCGTATCTAATCCAGCATTAATCTCAATTAAGTTAAAATTTTCAAGTGACGCATGTTGCGCGAAGGTTAATGTGCCGTTCACACCGATCTGGCTGCTGATGAGTTTACCTCGATTGATAATGGTGGACTGCAAGATTGTGAGCGCCGAGGATGAAGTTGTAACTTCGATATTTTCTCGTAGGTTAAGAGTGACAGTAGTTACTGCGTCAATCACGACAGTACCATTCCCTCTTATTACGCCTGCTCTCAACTCAACAGAGTTGGGAGGATTTGTAGCTGTTCGGAAAGTGATTGTGGCAGAATTTGCGGAGGTGTCGAACGAAACTTGGCCCCCATCCAGTAAGAAATTTGAAAAAGTGGCGTTGACCGCAGTCTTTACATCAAGAATTCCTTCATCTTCAAGAATAATTAGATTGTCGTGCTTATAGAGCCACCCGTTCACATCGTTAAGGAGAGAAAGCTGCCCGCCATTGCGAACAATCATTCGCGGAGTCGTTATTGCCAGGGTAGATTGAGGTCGCAATATTCCTTCTTTCTCGATTATGATCGAGCTATTAACTCCATGAATTTCTGAACCGTCTTGAAAGAGAAATAGTTTTTGACAGATTTTAATAGTCGATGAGGCAGCTAATAAACTCCATTGAGCACTGGCATTTACAATTCCACCGCCCAGGAAAGCAACAGAGCTAGCGTTCTGAACGATAAGGATCGCGCTTGTCTCAAAGACCACTGGGACAGCAACGGTCGTGTTGTTTCCAACAATGATTAGACGACCCCCAGCCTTAATTATAATTTGACTACTTGAGCCAACGTTTTCCGCGAAAATAGTTGCGCCATCATACAAATATAGTTCTCCAAAAACGGACAACACTACCTCTTGGAGACGTAACTGATTCGTCAATTTTAGCGTAGAATTTCGATTAATCACCACAAAAGCAGGATTTGACGCAGCGAGAGAGGAAGTAGCAATCTGACTGAAAGGTGTTGAGAATGTTCCGCCCGCAACATAAATTGCAGAATCTTTGAAGTAAAGTGTTTGATTTCGTAAGACGATTAAAGCACTTGATAGATTTTGCATCGTCAAGGACTGATTCGTCGTGAGAAAAGTAGTATTCATGAAATAAAAGGCGCCATTAGATTGAATCCTCACTTCTCTAAACGTCCAGAAACTATTTTCTCCCTCATACAGGTAAACCATGCCATCGTTCTGAATTTCCAATTGATCAAACATGGACTGTAATGGCTGAAAAAGTGACTTTAAGTGCAAACCAATATTGGCGACCGTCAGAAATTTGTTAGTCGGATCATTTAAAGAGAAGGATGAATTATCAACAATGAGATTTGCATCCAATCCGCTGCCCAGCAGGTAATCGAGGCAGTAGGAGCTGGGGCCTGAAGTTGTTCGTAATCGGGAAAGAAAGATCGAGGTGAGACCAATTATGTGGTACTTCCAACGACAAGGGGTAACATGTAAAGGAAAAGAGGAAAAAAGGGAAGGATCAGTTTCAGGGAGTAAATAAGCTCCACGATAACCTGAAAGGGGAGTATCTAGCGTCAGGGAGGGGAGAGATCGGGTGGAGTTGTGAATCAGATTCGACAGATAGCCAACAACTGACGCATTACTTACAACGACCGTTTGAAAGTTCTTTGAAGACAGAAAGATCGTACCTGGACCAGCTTGTTCAGGATCTACAACATCATATGTTGGTTGTAAAAATCCCCCAGAACAGTCAAAAGTCCCATTGAACAGAAAAGAGGAGGAGCAGTGGATTGCGATTCTCCCTCCGCTTCCACCGCCGCCAGCAATAACCCCGCCGGCATATCCACCATCACCACCAGAAGCACTGACTACTCCTCTCCCAGAAAATTCACTGCAATTCACCGCGATAGATCCCCCTGAACCACCACCCCCTCCATTCTTACCATTATTTCCATTACTGAGTAAGCTGCCTTCCAATTCAAAAATTCTAGCCTGGATTGTCAGGCAATTCCCACCAGCTCCACCTGTGTTTTGAAGAAAATAACCATTCCCACCTCCAGATCCAGCACTGACAGGCCAAATGACAGACCCATAAGGCAGCCCGGTGGAGTCCACTTTTCCAACACCTCCTCGTCCCCCATAAGAACCACCTGACCCGCCCAAAGAGTATCCAGAGCCCGCGCCGGGGCCTTTGCCTTGTTGGAAACCGCGACCAGAAGTACTCAAAGAAGAGGTTGTATCGATCTTCAACAGCTGATTTATAAAGATATCTAATCCTCTTCCATTGACCTGGGAAGTGTTCAAAATGTTCATGGTGTTGTGAATTAATTTGGTACGAGGATTATTAAAGGAGACGATGGACTGTTCGGAAACTTGAAAATACTCAGCACGTAATATGAAGAAATCGTTTACTGGAACGTCAGAAGAATTAACGAAGAGTTCAGCTTGATTGATTGTGATGGATGTAAAGTTTAAAATGTTTCCACCCTCTAACCGATGATTACTGCCAGATTGAATAATCAAGTGACAGCTCAGACTTGTCGAGTGACAAAATAGTCGTGATTCTGGTAACATTAAAAGAGAAGAATTAATAGAAGCTACTGAAAGCACGCTTTGATTGCCAACTCTAATATAACTTCCGAAAGAAAGTAGAAGATTTCTTTGGAATGTGGCATTGACAGAGTTTCCAAGTTCGATGGAGTTATAATTCTTAACATTAACTGAGGTAATAAGCATGGAAGAATCATCATTTTCTCCAAAAATTTCGATTTTCCCATGGTTAATAATGGAGGAATCAATTTCTCTTTCGAAGAATCTCCGTTCATAGTGAGAAGAAAGCCAGGGCGTGGATAAGAGTAAATGGTGAAAGGAATCAGAGATGGAAGTGATGGGATAGAGTCCACCAACATTATTCAATCGGTATTTGCTCAAAAGACAAGTACTATTGAATGCATAATAGTCAAATGACTGACACCATTTGTAATAGTTTACCCGACAAAGATGAGCGCATTCATCCTCGTCGATGGATTTAATCGTAGTATTGTACACCCCTTCATGGTGATTACCCCCGTAGGGGAAGTTATGCGAAAAATCTGCAAAAGAGTAAAAGCTTGTAGCACTGAGATCTTGCGAGACCAGAAGGGGATACAGTTGTCGCCCGCCGTAATTTGAGGTGATTGTATCGATACGCGCAACATTAGAGACGATCATATCATATACTCCCGTTAATACAGGATTAGTTGCTATGAGGTGAGCTGAGGGATTCAAAATCTTATTCGGAAAGAGATTAAAAGATATCTGCGATTCATCGGATCTGAGGAATCTTCTTCCTCCAGGAATTTCAACTCTCCAAACAGCATTTTCTTGAATAATGTATGTAGTTGTTGTAAATAATATTGTTCCTGTTCCAAGCCAGTAAGCAGTTGAGCCTTGGGACTGTGATATGTTCAAATATTTGAAAGTCTTTTCTTCACTTCCAAGAAAGTAAGTGCTCCCTTGTAAAGTTAGAGAGCTGAAAGAGGTTACGTTGTCGAAAGGTTGGTAAGTAATAATAGAGCCACCGCTAATTGAAAAATTCTGAGTAATTGTCATCACTACATTAGGTGAGAGATAGATGAAACCTTTCGTCAGGGGATCAGAGTTGAAATGAAGTTGTGCAACCTGAACTGAATCTTCTATCCATATCGCCTCCCCTGCTCGTAGATGAATGGATACTATATCATCATTTCTTGGGATACGATTCAAGGACCAGAAACTTTCATTATTCCAACGACCACTTCCACCGTTCCATGTGAGGGTTGCTTCTACTACTCCTGTTATGAGAGTCGTAAAGCAGAAAACGCAAAAAAAATTCATAAGAGAAAATAAAAGGCCTTTAGATAGCGAAATGATTGTGAATATCGATTGTATTTGATTCTTTTTCTTTCTGTTGGTTTTGTTTCAATTTATAAATAAATCCGATAAATGAAACGAAATCCCGCACAAACGATACAATCCGATCGTTTATTGAATTGACAACTTTTCACAAATTTACACTGTATTGTGAAGTGTGTAACCGAAAAAGCGAAATTTCGATTTTGAGTGAATTTGAAAACCATCGAGAACAACCAACAAGACTCTTATAACTCCACTTCATTGAACAGAAATAAGAACATGGCAACTCGAGAAACCAATCTGATCAATCCTAATGCAGGTAGAAAAGATTTCTCTGGTTTGGATTTTTCTCTAACTTTTTTTCTCTAGAAATTGTCGCATCATCTCAATGCTTGATGGTTAATGTCGCGGCTGCGCGAGGTTTGCAGCAAGTTTTGAAGACTAATCTTGGACCTCGAGGAACATTAAAGATGTTAGTGGGAGGAGCTGGTCAAATCAAGATAACAAAAGATGGTCAAGTACTTCTTCATGAAATGCAAATTCAACACCCAACAGCTATGATGATTGCTCGCGCAGCAACTGCCATGGACGATGAAGTTGGAGGTACGTTAGATTGTTTAAAAATGACTTAATCGCTTATGTAATCCCTTCTCTCAGATGGAACAACTACAGCTGTTCTCTTTGTTGGAGAGCTTCTGAAGCAAGCTGAACGATATACATCAGAAGGATTACATCCGCGCCAAATCACTGAAGGGTATGAAATCGCAAGAGACATGGTCATTGACTTTTTAGAAAACTTTAAAGTCCCTATGGCTAACATCTTTCACGATCGGGAGGTGCTAACTAACATTGCGCGAACAACTTTGCGAAGTAAATTGTCACTGGATGTTGCTGATCGCATGGCAGATGCTGTCGTTGATGCTGTAAAGTCAATCGCAGAAGAAGATAAACCTGTTGATTTACATATGGTTGAAATCATGGAGATGCAGCACAAACAAGCATCGGAATCCACTTTCATCAATGGAATTGTCTTAGATCACGGTGCCCGACATCCAGATATGCCCAAATATTTAGAGAATGTATTTATTTTAACTTGTAATGTGAGTATGGAGTACGAGAAGACTGAAATAAATGCCAGTTTCTATTATTCATCTGCGGAACAGAGAGAGAAGTTGGTCGAGTCTGAGAGAAAGTTCACTGACGAGAAGGTCAAGCAAGTAATTGAATTCAAGCGAAGAGTTTGTAAAAATGGAGAGAACTTTGCTATAATAAATCAGAAAGGAATCGATCCTATGTCATTGGATATGTTAGCAAAGGAGGGAATTTTTGCTGTTCGTCGCGCTAAGAGACGTAATATGGAGCGATTAACTTTAGCTTGTGGTGGAGTAGCTGTCAACTCTGTTGAAGATTTGGAGCCTGATGTACTTGGATGGGCTGGAAAGATTCGTGAAGAGACGTTAGGTGAGGAAAAGTACACATTCGTGGAAGATGTGAGAGTTGGCAAAAGTTGTACAATTCTTCTGCGCGGACCAAATAAGCATACCATCGACCAAATCAAAGATGCCACTAGAGACGGTCTACGAGCTGTTAAGAACGCAATCGATGATCGTGCATTAGTCCCTGGCGCTGGTGCTTTTGAAATTGCTGCTTATCGAATGCTTATGCGAAGAAAGGGTGCTGTTTCAGGCAAGGCAAAGTTAGGAGTGGAAGCCTTTGCCAATTCTCTTTTAATTATTCCAAAGACCTTGGCAGAAAACAGCGGATTTGATGTTCAAGACTCTATCATTAAAGTTGAAGAAGAGCAAGAGCGATCTGAACAGCCAGTTGGTTTAGATCTCAACTCTGGTGAGGTTATGTTACCTAGTGTCGAGGGTATTTGGGATAGCTACAGTGTCAAGCGACAAGTTCTTTCGTTATCCACAATCTTAGCAACCCAGTTATTGTTAGTTGACGAGGTGATGAAGGCTGGAAAGTCCATGGGAAAATCCGCACAACAGCCAGAGGAAGACTTTGAATAAAGAATATGAAGAATGTCATACACCATTATTCCTTTAGTTGGAGTGAAAATAGTTTAATTAAGATGTAAATTCTAACTTCAGCTATTGATCTTTGAAGGGAATATAGTGGAAAGTTTTGACTGAACGTTGTTTGAATGTGTTAATTTGATTGGAGTCAGTGAATCCTCGACAATATTCCACTGAGAGGTGAGGCACTTCCAGCAAAGGAAGAAGGTTCGTTACATTGTGACAACCATTAATACTAACTTTTCCGCAGGAGTGAAGAGGAGAAAGGTCTTCCACTAGTTGGCAAGCAACAAGTGTGACTTGTTGGTTGGGTCCGCCTGTCAGACCAGAAAGGTCCCGTAACTCAGAGCACCCTGTCAATCGAATGATCTTGACATCTTTAAACGGTATTAGGCTTTTGATCTCCTTATTCTCACAGATCACAATCGTCTCCAAGTGAGCGAACGCACCAAAGATGGAAACAGAGGGACACATGTAAAGCTGCAATCTTTTAAGCGAAGAATCTGAAGATAAACTCGCCACATCAACCAGCTCTTCACAGAACAAAAATGTGAGATCAGAAATGCCGTGGAGGACTCCATTTACTGAACGTCGACTGCTCCCGTTGAGGATGACTCTGTGAACTCCTTGGGAGTGTTGGAGCTCCGAATCTTCAGAGCAACCATCTAAAGATAAAAATAGCTGTCTTCTTCGATCTTGGACTTTATGATTTACTGAGTTGCGAAAATTTGCATTTGTGCAGTATCTTCTGGAGAGTTCAAAGTTGAGGAGTAGGTATCTTGTTTCTCTCCTAATATGTTCAATACTCTTTCCCGTATTGAGAAAGTGAGTCCAATCCTCGACACTGAGAAAATTGGAGACAAAAACGCACAGCTCAGAAGGCAAATGAGTTATGGAAACTGTCATTCTTCGTTCTATAGTTAGTTGTTAGTTGATTTGTTTAAGGTTAAAGGTTAAATCAAGGAGATTTGAAATACGCCTCGAAGTAAAAATACGCCAAGTAAAATAAAAATACGCATCAATTTCCGTGTTCGCCAAAGCGCCAAGTGGTAAAGCAACGATAACAAAGCAAAATAAACTACTGTCGCTTTGATTGTGGCTATTACAGCGTCTTTTTTTCGATCTCTTCAGTCTAGAATCATCCTAGAAGGGGTCTTTTTTAATTTGAGGGAAAGTGCAATCGTTTGTGGTTGATTGGAGTATTTGATTGTCAGTAAGATCAGCACATTTACTGAACCCATTCTGCTTAAGCTGGAATATCTTCGAATTCTGATTCTGAAGGCAGACACCAGCATAATCGATCTGACCCGAGGGCTGTGTTGAAGCCGAAATATTTTGCACCTTTGAAAGCCTCACTGCCATGAGTGCTCCAACAGCCCTATCGCGGGTTTCCTCAACTGCGACCACTGAGAGTTCACAAACTCCTGCTATCAACCGTTCACAATCTGTTCATGATCAATCGAAAGAAGACGGGAAGGAGGAGTCTGACTTGCTTTCTGCAACAAATAACAAACAACAAGAAACGCCAACATCTAATGAGAGCAATAATAACTCATCCAACACAACTCACAACCATCATAATAACTCTGTTATAAGGAGCTCGAGCAATAGTCATAGTCAACCAACTACAACTTCATATCCCAATTCTTCTTCTCCTACGTCACCTATCCGTTCATCTTCTCCACCAGCAGCCGTCACCTCGATTCTCCTAAGTTCTCCACCGCCCCGGCCAGCACCTATCGTCGCAGATCCGGAACCATTTCCCCACCCAACTATCCGTCGGTCGCATCTCAGGCGAGTAAATATCCGTATCACGGACACCGTGGTGGAGCAGAAGACTGTTATCCACTCAGGCTCTGGTCGAGTCTATGAGATAGGCGCCACACTGAAGAAAGCAATCTTTGGCCATGTTATCCATTCCATCCTAATTGCACCAAGCGAAACTAATCCAGAAGAGTTCAGGCGAACGAATCAACAGATGGCAATCAAGGTGTATTCTAAGAGGTTGCTCCGTCAGTTACAAGGACGAACACAAGAAAACCCTTTAATGGAGATCACTGCACTGCAGTATATAGGCAACGATCACCCAAATCTTATGGGACAAATCGAATGTTGCACAGATGAAGAGAACATCTATTCTGTGATGCGCTATTGTCAAGGCGGCGAGTTGTTCGATTTCATCGATGAGAACGGACCGCTGACGAACTCACAAGCCAAGCGTATGTTCAAGCAACTTCTGGCTGGGCTTCAGAGGTTACAAGAGCTCGGAATAGGTCATCGCGATATGTCTTTGGAGAATATCTTGTACGATCAAAACGAAATCTACGTAATCATCGACTTCGGAATGTGTTTACGCTTGAAGCCTCATCCATCACTACCTGGACAGTGGTGCTCTATCAATCGACAGCAAATTTGTGGAAAGAAGAACTATATCGCTCCCGAAGTCTTACGAGAGGATCCTATTTTTAATCCGATGGTTGCAGACATTTGGGCAGCTGGAATCATTCTTTTCATCGTTCTCACTGGAGTTCCACCCATCGACAAAGCGACTCATGCAGATATTCGATACTCTATGATCTGTGAGGGAAGGCTGCAGGAAATGGTAAATAATTGGAATATTGATATGGAGCCACAGGTTGTCGATCTCATTCAACGGCTACTGAGGTCAGATCCTATGGAACGTCTTACCATCCCCGAAATTCTAGAGCATGCATGGTTACAAGATGCTTAGATTGAGATTGATTTATGATGTTGTTTTGATTGGTATTCGCGTTGCTTGAGATGCAGTAAAACACAGAAGGACTTCGCTGATCCTCCTCTGTCATCATCGAGGGAAAACCCGCTACGGCAATTGTCCTATCAAAGCGTAGGTCTCTCTTGATTTCTCCACTGGTAGTAGCCACTCTACGATGCTAAGCTCCTTTGCTATGGTGAGGATGTCACTACTGATGAACGGTGAAGAGTTGCAGTTCAGAATAGTGCTGTAAGTTAAAAATCTTTTCTCAAATTTTCATTGAAAATACGTCATTCACACGAAAAATATCTTCCCAAATCTACCACTCTAGGGTCTTTTGCTTTTCCTATTCTTCCCTCACATAAGTTCTATTTCTCCCAGCCTTCTTCGCAAAAACCCAAACAGAAGAACGTTTTCAAAAATCGAAGCACTCCCTCATTCACACCGCAGATGCTGTATGGTGGTGAGTGGTCGCCTCTTCTGTGATGCAGGAGGTGCGTGGTTGGTATTGGGAGAGTAGTGCGCCACTCAACAGAGAGAGAAGAGAGGGAAAAAGAAGATAAATGGATAACAACAACTACTACATAACAATACAACAACAACAATAATAACAACAACAACAATAAGATAACAACACGACTGAACACCCTTGAACAGCAAAGGAAGCTATTACTACTCCTGAGAGACCACTGGAAACAACTCATCTACCTCAGATAGCAGTTTGAATTCAATTACAAATTTGAAAGTGTCAACACTTCACTAACATATCTAGTGACGCGATCGTCATATGACCCAACCTCAGAGTGAGATTTACCAATAAGATCAAAGTTAAAACACAAACTGAATCAATTATTTCCTAAAGAATGACAGCGAATCGAAGAATTGTTGTTCAAAACGACTCCTTCCCAAAGCCAACGATCCTGAAGGCCTTTGTCGGAGCTGGATACATTTATGCTGACATTAGCGAGGATCCTGTGACTAGTGATTCTTTTCCAACCTCCCCTGCCTCTCCTAACTTAGAGCGCGGCAGCATCGAGAAGGTCAACGTTCTTTACAGTTCATTCGGAGCTCGCTATGAACTAGGAAGAGTTCTGAAGAAGGCTATCTACGGAGTCGTGCTTCATGCTACGTTGCTATCACCTGTGCTTACATCAGAACAAGCGAACCAACACAAAGCCTTCACACGCACTCACGTCTCCTTCGCGATTAAAATTTACTCGAAAGAACTCATCGCCAGCCATTCGTCCCAGTCGAAGGAGAATCCTTTCATGGAGGTTGCAGCGTTGCAGTTCCTAGGAGACCATCATCCGAGCATCATGGGACAAGTCGAGTGCTGTGCTGACGAGGCCTATGTTTACTCTATCATGCGATTCTGTCCTGGAGGAGAGTTATTCGACCACATCGCTCAGTGCGGAAGGATATCAGAAGCAGAGTCTCGACGAATCTTCAGACAGCTGATGAGCGGATTGCAAGTACTGGAAGACAGAGGCGTCGGCCATCTGGACATCTCCCTCGAAAACCTACTTTACAATACAAGTCAACAACAGATCATGATCATCGATTTCGGAATGTGCGCAAAGCTTACGCAGGAGACGTCCACTGAAGAAGAACAGAAACATTTTCACACTATTTTAAACAATTACTGCGGAAAGAAGAATTATATGGCTCCTGAGATCATCGCCCAAAACTCTTTCATCGATGCGATCAAGTGCGATATTTGGTCCGCAGGCATTTGTCTTCTGTATATTCTCTTAGGCTTTCCTCCAATTGAAGTTGCATCTGTCAGCGATCTTCGCTATCGCTACTTGATCAATGGAAAGCTAAATGAACTGTTGGAGCACTGGGGTTGTTGTTTGTCAGCGGAAGTGATCGATTTATTGCACAGCATATTACGAGAACGACCCGAGGATCGACCATCCGTCAGACAGATCCTCTCTCATCCTTGGATGTCTGATGATATCAATCGCGAAGAAGAGATAAAGAAACAGCGATGGTTACGATCGATTTCCGGAGAGGAGATGGACGTCAGCGCAGTTGAAGAAGCGAAAAGCTATGTCACTTCCTCTTTGCACCCTCCTAGCAGCTCGCCTTCCTCTCTCACAAGCAAAATATTTGAATCGCTTTACGTACGCACGTAACCGCAACCGATTTACCAACATTCCAATGATCCCGCTATTACATCCGTCAAATGAAACGTGAGTCGTCAGGTCGAGGTCTCGATCTAGGATTCGTTCTCGGTGCAAAGAAAACAGTTCCACTTTTAATTTTTGTCCATTCAAATCAACGAAGTAAACGAGGTTGACTTCTCGCTACTTTTGTTTTGTTTTTTGTTGATTTGTTTGTTTTTTGTCTTTTTCTCTCCTTTCACTCATTTCTGATGAAATTTGTTTTGTTTGGTTTGCGTTAGAAAGACTATGAAATGATGGAAGAACAGTCCTTTCATTGCTTCTTCAATTCTCTCCTTGTCGTCTTTTCATCTATCCATGCTTTGCTTTGAGAGAAGATTGTTTCGATCATCACGTCAGTGTTTTTCTATTGTTTGATTGTTTCATCTTCTTCAATTTCTCATTATCTTAACCAATAATTTTGATTGCTATTGAATTCATTCTAACACTATCTCCTCTTATTCTTATCATACATCATACATCCTCGTCATCATATTATCTCACTAAGAGTAACAATAGCAAAGCCTTCTTACGGATTACCTAATACTAATGCCTTCTCCGCTGCCTTCCCTCGTCAGAGGATTCTCTTCCGAAACTGGCAAAAGATGATGTCAGGTTGAGAATATCCATCCTTACTTCTCTTTAAGGAGGGAAGAATGTTCTCAGTGGAGTAATACAACTCCAACGACATACTGTTACTAACCACACTCACCTCGAAGAGCTCAGACACCTGACCATAGTCAAGGCTTAATAGCTCACACAGGCTTTGTGGAGTCGATGTCAGGTCCTGTCGAATCGAGTTCAAGGAGACAGGGAGGAATACACTTCCAGCTGGGACTAAGAGTCGTGCTAGCTGAGTGAGGTTATTGGTACTAAACACTGCACTGAGCTGGAAGGAGTCGACGAGATAAGCGGTTGGATTATGGAAGTAATCAACCATGATTTGAGAATAAATTCCGCCTTCTTTCAGTAAGGTAGGGTGTTTGTTACATGTCTTACAGAATGAGAGGAAAGTCATGGAGTGATGTGTCGCACTGCATGACGTCTGCTCCTCTCTCATCGTTCCATGCGAGACAGTTTGTACCTCGTAACCAAAGAGTCGATGCTCGGTTAAACAGCGGAAGTCGTCTCGAATATGATGCCCTCTCTTTTGTTCCAGGTCAGCGAGGGTGAACTGCTGTGTGGAGGTAGTGAAACCAACGTTCAAAACCTTCGAACGAGCATTCTCCTCGACCATGTCCTGATACTTCCTTCGAATGACAGAGGAATAACTCGAAAAGATCTCAGATAATTTGGAAATAGAAGTGACAGGGCCGTGGAGTGGAGAGTTATCATAGTTCTCACAGTGATCATCATCATAACGTTCTTCTTCTTCTTCTTGCCAGTAAGGAAAATCCTCGATCATCTCCGAATTCTTTGAATCATACGTACTTTCATCTGCCTCGACCAAGACCATGCTATCAGAGTAAGGAATGTCGGCGAGAGTCAGCGACGACGAGGGAGCTGTGATCAGCTGTTTCATTGATTCAATGATTCTCTTGAACTCTTCTTCCAACTGACTCACGACAATACCAGAGGAAAATGTAGGGAGGACTGAAACCTTGACTACTTGAATAAATGAGACTGAACCAGCCATGTGGTCATTGAGAAGGGAGTGGCGTTGGTAATGATAGTTCACAATAGCAAACTTGAAGAATAATTGTTGAAATCTTCTGAAATATCGTTCCCGATGGATGTGAGATGGACAAAAACGTAGAAATTCGCTATATACCCTCTGTATCGTTGATTGAAAGTTGCAAGAGACCTCCCATTGAGAGCTTTTGTTCGTCAGATCATCTGCTCGAATGACGCAGATCACCGAGTCACACGGGATGATCTCATACAATGTTAGAATTCCTCTGCCTTGGAAATATTTGTTGCCATCGAAAAGTTGCCGAATGACGCTTTGAATAGTCCCTACATCAATCTTCTCCATGCAAAGTCTTTCTTTCTCTTTGTTGTCAAAATTTCTAGTACTTGAAATTTTAGTGAACTTTTTTGTTCACCACTGAAAACTCGACTTTTTCGCTTCCAAAAATTGACTTTTATTAATGAAAAAGTAACTTTTGCTCCATCAGCACCACATACGCCCTTGCTTGTACACTCGAACTCACGGTACAAATCTAACTGTATTACACAGTCTATATTTGAAAGTAAGACTTTACTTGACAAGTGAATGTTCGACGTTTCTGTAAGCTTTATTAAGATTAGGTTGAATTACTTATGTTGAAAGAATCAAGTTTGTCTAAGGTTCTAATCAAACAAACAAACAAACAAACAAACAAACAAACAAACAAACAAACAAACAAACAAACAA
>VFQN01005114.1_pt1 | contig 16453 bp, 10 predicted proteins | sample 3512371 | NCBI WGS metagenome assembly VFQN01 (sample SAMN10412370, study PRJNA504923) | tailings metagenome | isolation source: Replicate 2 from Balatoc abandoned mine | place: Philippines: Itogon, Benguet | collected 2017-08-28 | reverse complement strand
CTTGTACAGGTCGCCGAGCGTCGGGTAGTTGAAGCACGTGTCCAGGAACAGCTTCGCCCCGCTCCCGCTCATCAGGGCTAGCAGCCCGATGTGCACCAACTCGCTCGCTTGCTCGCCGATGACATGGACGCCTAGAAGCGTCATGTCCGCGGCGTCAAAGACCAGCTTCAGGAACCCCGCCCGGTCGCCGATGATCTTGCCGCGCGGGTTCTGCGCGTAATCCGCCTTGCCGACCACGATCGACCGCCCCTTCGCCAGCGCCTCCGGTTCGGTCAATCCGGCCGAACTCACCTCGGGGATGGTGTAGATGCCGGCGGGGAGGAACTTGGCGATCGCCTCCTTGGCGTTCGACGCGAACATGTGGCACGCTGCCACCCGCCCTTGTTCGGCGCTCGTGCTCGCCAGCGCCGGGAACCCGATCACGTCGCCGACCGCGTAGATGTGCGGCACCGCCGTGCGGAAGTGCTCGTCGACCGGGATGTGCCCCTTCGCACTGACCCCGAACCCCGCCGCCGGCAGGTTCAGTTCCGCCGTGCGGCTCGTGCGGCCGGCGCACACGAGCACCTGATCGACGAGCAACTCGGTGCCGGACGTGAGCGTCAGCGTGGTCTCGCCGACCCGCGGGGTGTCGCACCGGGTCGCCTTCTCGTTCCACCAGAAGCGGATGCCGGCCCGCTCCATCGCCGCGGTCAGCGCTTCGGACAGATCGGGGTCGAGGAACGGGAGGAGCGTGCCGCGGCCGTCGATGAGGTGAACGCGGGTGCCGAGAGCGGCGAACATACAGGCGTACTCGGCGCCGATCACGCCGGCGCCGATCACCGCCAGCGACCGCGGCAGCGCCGACAGGAACAGCAACTCGTCCGAGTCGTGGACGCGGCTGGTGTGGAACGGGAACAGCGCCGGGCGGACCGGCGCCGAGCCGATCGCCACCAGAACCTTGTGCCCGCGGACGTACAGTTCGCCGCCCGGCGGGGTCGGGCGCTCGATGCGGACCGTGTGCGGGTCGAAGAAGCTGCCGGTGCCGTGGAACACGGTGACGCCGTAGGCGTCGAGGCGAGAGCGCATCTGCTCGGCCTCGGTCGCCTTCACCGCCCGCTCGTGGTGGAGCAGGTCGTTGACGGTGAGCCCGCGGCGGAGCGACAGGTCGACGCCGTGGAGCGCCCGGCTGCGGACGCCGCTGAGCGCGAGCGCGGTTTCCCGGAGCGTCTTGCTCGGGATAGTGCCGGTGTTGACCGCGGCCCCGCCGACGAGCGGGGTGGACTCGACGACCGCGACCTTGCGGCCGAGCAGCGCCGCCGTCTCGGCCGCGGCGGCGCCACCCGGTCCGGCGCCGATGACAACGAGGTCGAACGTCTGGGCCTCGGGCACGGGCACGTCTCCGCGGGGGTGCGGCTATCCTAGCCGGGAAGCAGCGCGTGACCGCTTCCGCCGCGCTCCCGGCCTCGGAGCCACGCGACGACGTGAAGTAGCGTGTGGACGTGCTGGAGGTGGCGGTGTGGAAGAAGTTCGGCCGCGCCAGCCCACCGCGCGAGGACGGGGGGCGACGTGCCGTTGCCTCGGTTCGCACCCGACGGCATGGCGATCGTGGTTACGACTCCCCCGACCCGGCCGTGCCGCTCCCGGCGGCGACACCGTAGGTTTCCGGACGCCGTACCAGAATTTCGTGGAGCAGCCACACGACCGCGGCGCCGAGCGCGACACCGACCGGGACGGCTTCCAGCCCGGCCCCTTCGGCGAAGAGCCCCAGCACACCGGGAACCGCCGCCGCTCCGATCATCGCCGCCCCGACCTGGAACCCGACGGCGTGCGCCGACAGCGCCGTCCCGAGGCGCTGCGGGGTGCGTGTCATCAGGCACGGGTAGACCGGGGCGAGCCCGACGCCGATCAACACAACGCCGGCGACAGTCACCGGCACCGGTAGAGGGAGCGCGAACAGCACCGCGCCTGCCACCGCGGCCAGCAAACCGTAGCGCAGCAGCCGGTCGATACCGATCCGGTCCGCGACCGTGCCCAACACGATTCGCCCCACGCCGATGCTCCCCCAGTACACACCGACTGCGATGCCGGCCAAGCCGGGGTCGACGCCGCGCGACTCGGTGAGCACGGTGAACGTCCACTGACCGAACGCCACCTCGACGCCGGTGTACAGGAAGAACACCGTCATCTGGAGCAGTACCGTCGGGTGGCGCAGTGCCACGAGCGTCCGCACCGGGGCCGCTTCAGCCGCAGCGGCGTCGGCCGCGCCCCACATCGGCCGCGTGGCGAGGAAGACCGCGGCCAACGCCAACATTACCGACCCGACCAGGACGTACCCGGTGCCGTAGTGCCGGCCGCTCGTGATGACAGCCGTCATCAGCAGCGGACCGAGCATGGCGCCGAAGCAGTAGCAGGCGTGGAGCCAGTTCATGCTCCGCGCCGACAGGTGGTGCGCGGCGTAGCCATTCAGCCCGGCGTCGATCGCCCCCGACCCGAGCCCGTGGGCGACGGCACACGCGACGAACAGCACCCACAGCGGCGCGGCCGCGAACCCGAACATCGCCGCCGCCACGAGCCCGGTGCTACCGGCCAGCAGGAGGCCGATGCCGAGCTGCTGCGTCAGCCGGCCGGAGACGAAGCTGGTGATGAAGTACCCGAGGCCGGACGCCACGAACACCAGCCCGACGGCGGCTTGCGGGAGCGTGAACGTGCCGCGGACCGACGGCCACGCCACGCCGATCACCGCGTCCGGCAGCCCGAGGCTGACGAACCCGACGTAGGCGAGCGCGACGAGGAGCAACGACGGGCGGGTGCGTGCGGGGCGGTTCATCGAGTGTCCGGTCAGCTGACGAGGTGGCGGACGAGTTCGTCGGTGATGGTGGTGGTCGTGCCGCGGCCGCCGAGGTCCGGGGTGAGACCGGCGCCGGCCTGCAGCGTCTTCACCACCGCCCGTTCGATCCGCTCCGCCGCCGGGCGGTGACCGACGTGCTCCAACAGCATCGCGGCGCTGCGGACGACGGCGATCGGGTTGGCGAGCCCCTTCCCGGCGATGTCCGGGGCACTGCCGTGGACCGCCTCGAACACGGCATAGCGCGTGCCGAGGTTCGCTCCTGGCACCACGCCGAGCCCGCCCACTAACCCGGCGCATAGGTCCGAGATCAGGTCGCCGAACAGATTCTCCATTACGAGAACGTCGTACCGCGTCGGGTCGGCGGCAAGCTCCAGGCACACGTTGTCAATCGGCTTCTCGTCAAACTGGATGAACGGGAACTCGTCGGCGACGGTGCGGGCGCACTCAAGGAACAAGCCGTCCGAAAGGCGCATCACGTCGGCCTTATGGCAGAACGTGACGACCCGACGGCCGTGCGCCCGGGCCAGATCGAACGCGAACCGCACGATCCGCTCCGCCGCAGCGCGGGTGATGAGGCGCACGCTCTCGACCACCCCGGGCACGACTTCGTGTTCGAGCCCGGCGTACAGCCCCTCGGTGTTTTCGCGGACGACGATCAAATCGACCTTCTCGTAGGGCGTCTTGATCCCCGGCAGTGTGGTGACCGGGCGGACGCTGGCAAACAGTTCGAGCCCCTGCCGCAACCGCACGTTGATCGAGCGGAACCCCTTCCCGACCGGCGTCGTACACGGCCCCTTGAGGGCCACCCGGTATCGGCGGATCATCTCTAGGGTTTCATCCGGGAGCGGGTCGCCGTACTGTGCGGCTGCGGAAGCGCCTGCCGGCGCGCGGACCCAGTCCACCTTCACCCCCGCGGCGGCCACCACTCGACAGGCGGCGGCGGTGACCTCGGGGCCGATCCCGTCGCCGTCGATGAGCACCACTTGCACGGTCGGCCTCCGCAGTCCGGTATCGGGTCAACATGCCGACGCCGGTGGGACTCGGCAACCCGGCTGGCCGTGTAACCGGGTTGTGACGGGCGTGCGGGTTGGCGTCCGCATCGGGAACTTCGTCTGCTAGAATCGACTCTAACCGGGACCGGGATTTGGAGAGGACGGATGGACGCGACGATCCGCGCAACCTGCCCAAATTGCCAGGCCGGGCTGAAAATCCCGGCCAAGTGGGCGGGTCAGGCGGTCAAGTGCAAGAAGTGTGGCGCAGTCGTGCGCACGAAAGGGCCGGTCCCCGGCGGCGACACCACCCCGCCGCCCGGCGCCAACGGTACCGGGCCGGCGGAACCACTCCCGCTCCCCGAGAACGATTTCGTCGACCTGGGGCCGGCGCGACAGTCGGCGTACAACCCGTTCGACCCGGCCGCCGGCGGCGTCGCCCCGCCGCCCCCCTACGACCCGGCCGGCTACCATCCGGCTGCTTACGGCCCGCCGCCAGGCTATCCCTACCCGGCACCGCCACCTGGTTACCCGTACCCCGTGCCACCCGGCTACGGGCCACCCCCGGGTTATCCCCACCCAGCGCCCCCCGGCTACCCGTACCCGATGCCGCCCGGCTACGCCCCGCCCCAGGGCTACCCGCAGCCCGCGCCCTACGACCCCGCCGCAGCCGGCTACCCGGCGCCGGTTCCCGGATATCACCCGCCCGCGCCGGTCGCCCCGGCGCCGGTCCCGCCTAGTAGCGAGTTCAAGCCGGGTAATGGCTTCCAGGCGGTGTCCGCCGCGACGGCCGCGCACAGCAAGTCCGGCGGCGGGTATCGGCGCGGTAGCGGGAACGGCAAGGTCGTGTGGATCGGCCTCGCCCTGTTCCTGACGGCGGGACTCGTCGCCGGCGTGACGGTCGGCGTACCGTACATCAAGAAGCTGAAGACGCCCAACCCGACCGGCCCCGGCGGCGGGGAGGGGGGCGGGAACACCGGGCCGGCGACGAACCCCAAGCGGTCGCCGCTGGTGACCGGTTCCGCCGGCCTGCCGCGGCGGCTGCTGTTCATCCACGTCAGCAACTACCTGTACCTGAACCCGCTCACGAGCGCCGAGGTCACGAGGTCCGGGAGCAAGGGGCCGGACCTCACCCGCCCCGCCGCCGACCGCCTCGCGCACGAGTGGCGGGTGCCGCGGGACAAGGACAACAACCAGGTGTTCGTGGTGGCCGACAAGGAACGGCCGATGAAGTCGGTCATCCTCGGGTCGTACAAGACGTTCTTCGAGACCAGCCGCGCCCAGGACCGGATCGTCGTCTACTACGGCGGCCACGTCGTCGGCAAGAAGACGGATGAGAAACACGCGGCGTTCCTGGTGCCGATGGAGGGCGACCCAGACGACGCGGAGTCGCTCATCCCGCTCGACGACTTCTACGGCGCACTGAAGGCGTGCCCGGCGACACAGAAGGTGGTCATCTGGGACGTGGCCCGGCTCAACCCGGATCGCGGCCGGGTACGCCCCGGGAGCGAGCCGATGTCCGAGGAAGTGGCGAAGCTCCTGACCGAGACGGCCCCGGCCGGCACACAGGTAGTCCTCACCTGCCAACCGGGCGAGAACGCCCTGGAGTTTAACTACCTGGTCGTCCAGCCCGGGGTTGCAAAGGATCACGTCGCCGGCAGCTCGTTCCTAGGGGCAACGCTGTTTGTGAAGGGGGGGGCCGGGAAGAACCTGGGTGAGAACGACCCAATCCCTGTGGACGAGTGGACGGCCGGGCTCGGCAAGAAGGTGTCCGAGTTTGCCACGCTCGCCGCGACCGGCGAGAAGGGCGGGAAGTTCGCGCAGACGGTGAAGGTGTACGGGGCGATCCCGAAGGAGTTGGTCGCGGCCAACAAGGAGGAGGCGCCGGCGAAGCGGTTCGACCTGCCCGCCGCGCCGAAGGGGGCGCCGGTCACCGACCTCGTCGCCGAGTTCGCCCTACCGCCGATTGACGGCGACGACGAGACCGCCGACCTCGGCAACTTCCCGTTCCCCGAAGCCGACCTCCTCCCGTACAAGGCCGACGTGTCGGCGGCCGAGATGCGGATGCCGGCGAACAAGGACAGGTACGCCTTTCAACTTGCGGTGATGGAGTCGTTCGACACCATCAAGGACGTGTGGGGCGACGCCGGGCGCTCGAAACTCCGCAAGGAATTCGTCGGAGCAGTGGACGACAGGCTGAAGAAGGAAGTGTCCCGCGAGCAGGACTACCTCGCCATCGCCATCCCACGGGTCGAACAAATCCTGTTCCGCCTGGAGGCATTCGAGCCGATGAGGGCGGCCCAGCCGAAGCGGTGGCAAGCGCACTACGACTACGCGGCCGCACAAGCCAAGGCCCGGCTTGCCTACCTACACGAGTACAACCTCGCCCTCGGCAACATCCGCACCGAAGTGCTCCCGGCCCGGGACATGAAACTCCACGACGGGTACAAACTCATCCAGACGCCGAACATGAAGGTGAAGAAGGAGAAGCAACACCTGACCGAGGCGCACGAGATCTTCGACGCCATGATCACGTCGTACCGGGGCACCCCCTGGGCCATCGTCGCCAAGCGCGACCGGGCTTTGTCGCTCGGCTTGGCGTGGCAGCCGTTCAAGAAAGGAACGGACGACAGTACTTCGGCCCCCTGACAGTCGCCACAACGCCCGGGGTGGACAGCCCCGGGCGTTGCCACCTCACGACCCCCCGCGGCGGACCACCCGCACCTCACCCGTCCGAAACGCCTCCGCCACCACGCCCGTCGGGTGGCTGCGGATCATCACCGCGCCCGCCGTCGGCGTGTCCCACACCACAGCACCAACCGACCCGTAGACCGCGCCAAGGTGATCGGTCGCACCAGCCTTCTGGCACGACACGACCAGCCGCGGTCTCGCCCACGTCGCCACCGGCCCGGGCTCGTATCGCTTCTCACCGACCCGGCGGGCGTTCGCGTCCTTCCCACCGTGGTGCGGGGCGAGGAGCACGTCCACGGGCGCGAGCGGGAGGCGAACCACACGGTCCTGCCCGACCCCTTCCAGGTCGCCGGTAAGGAGGACCGTGTTCCCGGCGTGGCGGACGAGGAGCACGAGGCTGCGGGCGTTCTCCTCGCCGTCCGGCCCTTCCGGTGGCGGGTGAAGCACCTCGAACGTCACGTCGTCCGCAGTGAACACGTCTCCTACGGACGCGACGCGCGTCGGCACGCCGCGCCGGTCGAGCGCGGCGAGCGTCGCCGACACCGCCGGCGTCGGCTTGTCGCGGAAGCTCGGCGTGAGCGTGACGAGGCCGACCGGGAACCGATCCAACAGCGCTGGTACGCCGTTGAAGTGGTCGAGGTCGGCGTGCGATAGGAACACCTCGTCGATTCGTCGCACGCCGCGGTGCCAGAGGTACGGAGCGACCGTCCGGCGCACCGCGTCCGGCCCGAGTGTGGTGCCGGCATCGTAGAGGATGACGCGGCCGTCGGGCGGTTCCATCACAACACAGCACCCGTGGCCGACGTGAAGGAACGTCACCCGCAACTCGTCCGCGGGCGAGCTCGGCGGCGGCAGCGCAAGGCCGAACACGGTCCACGCCCCGAGCGCGAGCAGCGCGACACGCCGGTGGCGGCCGTCGAGTAGCACCCCAGCAGCAACGACCACGTAGTAGCCGACCAGCCACCACGTCGCCGGCGCCGGCGCATACACCCACGCCCCGGGAACGTGCTCGCCCAGATCGACGACCCGCCCGCACAAGGCGAGGGCGACTTCGGCCACGCGGGCGAACGGCCACGCCAGCCACCCGGCGAGTGGCGCCGCCAGGAGCACGAGAAACCCGGCGATGAGTGCGACGGATGTGAGCAGGACGAGCGGCGGCCCGAGTGGCACGCCGACCGGCGACGCGATGTTCTGCCACGCCAGGACGAGCGGGCCGTTCGCCACGCCCATGACGAGACTCACGAGGAACGCGATACCGGTGACGCGCAGGCAGTAGCGCACCGCTCGCTCGGGGAACGATCGCGTTTCTTCGATCAGCTTTTCGAGGGGTGTGAGGGGCTCGCGGCCGACCCACAGCGGGGACAACCACACGAGCACGAACACCGAAAGAAACGACAGCTGGCAACCGGCGGTGAACGGGTCGGTCGGGTTGAGCCCGAGTACGACCAGCCACGCCAGTGCGAAGGCGTTCGCGGGGCGCACCGGTCGGCGCAGCACCAGCGCCCCGCACACCACCGCGACCATCACCGCCGCCCGCACCGCCGACGGGCGCCCGCCGGTGAGGATGGCGTAGCCGATCAGCAGCAGCGCCACCGCCCACGCCCCGTTGCGCCGCCGCACGCCGGCCACGCGGAGCACCAACCACGAGAACGCGGCGAGGACGACGAGGTGCTGTCCGGAGATCGCCAGGACGTGAACAACGCCGGTGCGCACGTACCGGTCCCACTCGGCGCGGTCGAGCGCGGTGCCGTCGCCGAGCAGCAGCGCCGCCGCGAGCCCGGCTTCGTCGGGGTCGATGGCATCGGCGAGCGCCCGGCCGCCCCAACCGCGGGCGGCCGCCACCCAGCCGAGGAACGAGCCGCGCCAGCCCTCTTCGAGCCGCGTCACCGGCTCGCCCGATCCGGCCGACCGCATCACTGCGGTGATGCGCCGGTCGCGGAGCAGCGCGGCGTAATCGAGCTCGCCCGGGTTCGACGGCCCGTTCGGGAGCGACAGCAGCGCCACCACCTCCACCACGTCGCCGAGGTGGAGCCCGTCGAGTTTGCCCTCAACGGTCAGCCGCACCCGCCCGCTCGCCGGCCGCCAGCCGTCGCGTGTTTCGACCGCGGTCAGCGCCAGCACCGTGGAAGCCGTCTGTGCCTGCGGGCGACCCAGAAGCGGGTCGGGTCGTGGCGGACGGAGGCGCGAGGGTTCCTCGTCGAGCGTGCCGCGGACGCGGGCGGGCGTCGACTGCGCGGCGGCGAAGGTAGCAATGTCGTCGGCCGCGAACGACGTGCGGTAGGTCTGGTGGTGCATGGCCGCAAGGCCGCACGCGGCGAGCCACAACCACACCACGGCTCGCTCGGGCGTGCGCGTGCGCGCCACGGCCCAGGCGACCAACCCACCGGCCGCAACCAGGAGCTCCGCGCCCAGCGGAATCGACCCGTAGCGATCGACCACAAGCCCGAGTGCCGCGGCGAGCGCGACCGGCACGAGCGGCGCCGCGGCGAACTCCTTCCACGCCGGCTGCGGCAGCGGCGTGGCGGGTGCGGCGGTGGCGGCGGGGTCGCCCATCCGCTCCTGTTTCGCCGGTCGATCGCCCGCGGTCCAGCGAAAACCACCGCGGCACTTGGCAAACTCCGGGCGGCGTCGTGAAATGCCGGCATGGAGTCCGTCCACGTCCACCTCGGGCCGCGGTCCTACGAGATCGCGCTCACCTCGGCCGGCAACACCGGGGTCGGCCCGTTCGCCCGCCGCGTGCTGTCGGCGTCGCAGTCCGCGCTCGTCGTCGCCGATGAGCACACCGCCGGGTTCGGGCGTGCGGTCGAGGTTTCGTTGCGCGACGCGGGGTTCCGCACGGCTCTCGCCACCGTCCCGTCGGGCGAGGGGTCGAAGTCGGTCGCCGAGTTGTCGCGGCTCTACGACGCGCTCTACGACATGGCCGCCGACCGCCGCACCGCGGTCGTAGCCGTCGGCGGCGGGGTGGTCGGCGACCTCGGCGGGTTCGCGGCGGCGACGTACAACCGCGGTCTGCCGCTGCTCATGGTGCCGACGACGCTCCTGGCAATGGTCGATTCGTCGGTCGGCGGAAAGACGGGCGTGAACCATCCAAAGGGAAAGAATCTGATCGGCGCGTTCCACCAGCCAGCCGGGGTGTGGATCGACACCGCGTTCCTCGACACGCTCCCCGACCGCGAGTTCCGCAGCGGGCTGGCCGAGGTCGTGAAGTACGGCGTCATCCTCGACGCGCCGGTCTTCGAGTACCTGGAGGCGAACGCCGCCGCCGTGCTCGCCCGCGAGCCGGACGCACTGCGGCACGTCGTTGCTCGGTCGTGCCGGCTCAAGGCCGACGTCGTCGAACAGGACGAGCGCGAGGAGACGGGGCTGCGGGCGGTGCTGAACTACGGGCACACGTTCGCGCACGCCTTCGAGACGGTCGGCGGGTACGGCGGCTGGCTCCACGGCGAGGCGGTCGCGGCCGGGATGGTTTGTGCGGCCCGCCTCGCCGAGCGGCACGGGCTTGTCGGCCCTGAGTTGGGGCGCCGCCAGTTCGCACTGTTGGCCGCGTTCGGCCTCCCGACCGCGGCGAAGCCGGGATGGCCGGTGGACGACATGATCGCGGTCATGCGGCGCGACAAGAAGGCGGCCGGCGGGCGAATGCGGTTCATCCTGCCGACGCGCCTCGGCGAGGTCAGGCTGTTCGACGACGTGCCCGAAAGCCTCGTCCGCGACGTGCTGGCAGCGCCATGACCAACGCCACGATCGCGGCCTGGCTCCGCGAGCGGCTGTGGTTCGGGCTGGTCGTCGGCGCCGCGGTGTGGTGTGCGTGGCTCGTCAGCCTGGCGCTCGGCGGGTGGACCCGCGATGCGGAAGGGATGATCTTCGGCGCCGACCACGTCGCCTTCTATTCGGCCGCAACGCTCATCCGGGAAGGCCGACCCGGCACGATCTACGACCACGCCGCACTCGGCGAGGTGCAGCGCCGCATCAACGACGACCGGACCGACTTCTGGGCCTACCGCAACCCGCCGTTCTACGCACTGCTCTACGTCCCGACAGCCGCCCTGCCCTACCCCGCTAGCGCGTTCGTGTGGATGCTGCTCAGCGTCGCTGCGCTGGGGTTCGCGGTGTGGTGCCTGCGGCCCGAGCGGCCGTGGCGGACGCTCGCGTGGGCGTTCGCCTTTTACCCGGTCTTCGCGGCTATCAGCTTCGGACAGAACACGCCGCTCAGCCTCGCCGTGTTCGCGGCCGTGTACCGCCTTTCGGCCGACCGTCGCACGTTCCTCGCCGGGTTCGTCGCCGGACTACTGTGCTTCAAGCCGCAACTGCTCATCGGCCCGTTCGTGTGGTGGGGGTTGGCGCCGGTACGGCACCGGTCCGAGTGGCTGGGCGTGCTGACTACAGGGCTTGCGTTCGCGGCGCTGAGCTTCCTCGTGGTCCCCGAGGCGGCGTGGGCGTTCATCGACTCGCTGCGGGCGAATGTCGGTTACGGCGGTGAGAACGGCTGGAACCTCCACTCGCCCCGCAAGTTCTGGGACATGCTCCTCACCGACAGGGCACCACGGCTGAACTGGACGCTCACAGGGCTGTGCGTCGCGGCCGCCCTGGCCGGCGCGGCGTGGCTCCACGCGCGCACCGGCGGGCCGCTGGCGGTCATGTTCCCGGCCACCGTGTTCCTCTCGCTCTGGGCGTCGCCGCACACGCTCATCTACGAGTGGGCGTTGCTCCTCGCCGCGGCGGTCGTTCTCTGGGACCGGCTGCCGGCCCGGCGCGACACCTGGCTCACACTGTTCGCCGTCGCGTGGGCGGTCCTGACCGTCAGTACCACGGCGACGCTCGTGCAACTGCGCCACCTCGGCTGGCCGGTCGCACTCCAGGCGAGCATCCCGGTCCTGGCATTCGTCGGCGTGCGAGTAATACGGGCGCTGGGCGCGCGGTATCCAACCCCGGGCGCCGTGCGAACTTGAAACCGCGGGCCGGCGCCGCGAGAATGCTCGTAGCCCCCCGCCTGCGTACACCTCCGAGACGGACACCCCGGACATGGCCCAGCGGCGCGTCGGATTGTGGATGATCGGAGCCTGCGGCGGCGTCGCCAGCACCACCGCCCTCGGGCTCAGTGCCCTGGCCCGCGGCCTCACGCCGGCCACCGGTCTTGTCACCGCCCTCCCCCGTCTCGCCGCGCTCGACCTCGACGAGTCCGCCGCGTTCATCGTCGGCGGCCACGACGTTCGCCAGGCGACGATTCTGTCCGCCATCCGCGAACTGCACGGCCGGTCGAACGTGTTCAACGATCGCACCATCGCCGCCTGCGCCCCGGACCTGGAAGCGTGGTCGGCGAACGTCCGCCCCGGCGTGGCGTTCCGCCCGAACAGCGCCCTTGCCGCCTTCGCCGACCGGCCGGACGTGCGCACCTTCCCGACGCCGAAGGCCGCGATCGAGCAGGTGCAGCGCGACCTACGGGCGTTCCAGCAGGCGCACAAGCTCGACCAACTCGTCGTCGTGAATGCGGCCTCGACGGAGCCGCCGTTCGCCCCCGGCGACGACCACCAGTCGATCGACCGCCTCGTCGCGGCGCTGGAGAAGCCGGGCGCGGCGCTGCCGACGAGCAGTCTGTACGCCTACGCAGCGATCGATGCCGCGTTCCCCTATGTGAACCTCACCCCGTCGCGCGGCGCCACGCTGCCGGCGATCGAGGAACTCGCGCGCAAGCGCGGCGTGCCCGTCGCCGGCCAAGATTTGAAGACCGGCGAGACGCTCCTGAAGTCGGTGCTGGCGCCGCTCTTCGCCCGGCGAAACCTGCGGGTGCTGAGCTGGGTCGGGCACAACATCCTCGGCAACCGCGACGGCTTGGTGCTGAACGACCCGGAGAACAAGGCGAGCAAGGTGCGGAGCAAGGACGCACTGCTCGCCGAACTGCTCGGGTACAAACCGCAGTCGTTGGTATCGATCGAGTATGTGGAGTCGCTGGACGACTGGAAGACGGCCTGGGACCACATCCACTTCGAGGGCTTCCTCGGTACGAAGATGACGCTCCAGTTCACCTGGCAAGGCTGCGACTCATTACTGGCAGCGCCACTGGTACTCGATGTGGCCCGGCTGGCGCTCCTGGCCCAGCGCCGCGGCGAGAGCGGCGTGCTGCCGCACCTGGCGTGCTTCTTCAAGAGCCCGGTCGGCGTGACCGAGCACGACTTTGGAAAGCAGTTCGAGTTGCTGGAGCAGTACGCCGGGGGTTGAGCGCGGCGGGGTCGGGTTCCAGCTGTCGGTCTTATTCGCGTTTGATTTGTGACCATATGTGACCGGATTTCCGTCTGCTGCGCGAGATCGCATCTCGCCCAAAGCCAGCCACACCTTAATCTTGCGTCTGAAACGCTGCTCAATTCTGCGTTTGAAGCGTGACCATACGTGACCATACGCGTCTCCAAACTCGTCCTCGTCCGGCCACACCCGGGAAGCGGCCGAACGCACCACGCGGCGGCGGGCCGGGAATAGAGACGGTGAGTCCACACCCGACACCTCGCCCTATTAGACAGCGGGTGGTTGCCTGCCTACACGTGGCGAATGGCCGGTGCGAGCTGGCGGATCGACTGACGGACCAGTAGTGGTGCATCGACCGATCCGTGTCAGGCCTGGCGAACGGCCGGTGTGAGCCGGCTGGTCGTTGGTACGGGTGCCCGAGCGGACAAGCCCGGTGTCCAGGCAGAGTGGAGAAGGAGCTGTTGGGCGAATGGGTACGTTCCGTACCCGATCACGCACGCGTCGTTGGGAAGTGGATTGCCACCTGCTTCAATCGCTGGCGCGCCCTGCCGCAGGGTCTGATACACGATCCGGTTGGGTATGTCTGAACCTGGTGGGACCGGCGTCCCGCCGGTCTTCCCGTACGACCGGCGGGACGCCGGTCCCACCAAACTCAAACCGGACAGCACCAACCGGACCGGGTATCAGAGTGTAATACCTCGGCCGACATTCCCTGTCGGCGCACTTCCGCAGCAGCGGCGCGACCCCGTCGCCGTAGACACCACTCTCGATCAGCCATGTGGGACGCATGCTTACCCCGGCCGCTCGCTCTCCAGCAGCGACTTCGCGCTGCTGTCCCGCTTGTCCTCCAGCCACGCCACGTCGCCGGCGTCGGCGAATCGCTTCACCCCCGCCTCCTGGATCGCCGCGTCCGGCACCATCTTCAGCGGCGTGTAGCGCGGGTGGTGGCTCTCCTTGTACGGGTCGTTCCGCGCCGCGTTGTAGCAACAGATCATCGCCCAGCGCGGGTGGTCCGACGTGTTCTGGTCGGAGCGGTGCAGTAGGTTCGGGTGGAAGAACAGTGCGTCACCCGGTGACATCTCCACGTACACCAGCGGGAAGCGCTCCGTGCGCTTCAACACTTCCGCGACACGCTCCCGGTCAGCACCGGCCTGGTCGCCGGTGAGCATGTGCGTGATCCGCCCGCAGTGGTGCGAGCTGGCCACCACCTGAAGGCAGCCGTTCGCCCGCGTGCTCGGGTCCACGGCGACGAACACGCTCGTCAGCAGCGGTTCCAGCACGCCGTTCTGATACCAGTAGCCGTAGTCCTGGTGCCACGCCCACGCCCCGCCGACCTTCGCGTCCTTCAGGATCATCTTCGAGTGGTAGTGGTACACCTCGCCGCCGAGCAGCGTCTCGCAGCTTCGCACCATGCGCTCGCACCGGGCGAACATACCGTAGATGCCGTCGCCCGGGTGGTTCCACAGCGACAGCCGCACCACCCCGCCCTCGCCGTCGGCCCGGCCGAACGAGCGGCGGTCGAGCTCGTGGTCCTCCTTCGCGGCGCGGCGGAGCAGGTCGACCTCGGCGGCGTCGTAGAAGCCGCGTGCCAGCACGTAGCCGGTGTCGTGGTACTCGCGGGCCTGGGTCGCGGAGAGGGGAGACGGCACGGCGCGGCTCCGGGAGGGGAAAGCGGCCGGGCGACCGGGTCTGCCCCGGCCGCCCGTGAAGGGTTGTCGTCACTATACCCGCCGGTCACGATCCCGGCTGGGCGATGTTCACCGGCGGCGCCCCGCCGGCCGGCGGGAGGCTGGCCGGGATGCCGCCCGGGTTCGGGACCGACAGCGGCGGCACGGTCGGGCGCTCGACGCCGACGGTCGGCGGGGCGGTGCTCACCCGACCGTTGCTCCCCGCGGGCGGGAAGATCGGCTGGAACCGCGGCACCGTCACCGTCCCCGCCGGGGTGAAGAACGCGCCCGGGTCGGGCGTGCCGGCCGGGTTGGCGACCGGGACCGGCTGGGCGGACGGGAGCGTCCGCGGGGCAGCCACAGTCGGGCCGGGGGCCGGCAGCGGTTGCGGTTGCGGGAGCGGGCTCGCCGGGACGCCCGGGCGGATGCCCGGCGGGAGCCCGGGGGTCGCGCCCTCCTGCAATGCTTCCGGCGGCACCGGCGGCATGCCGGTCAGCGGCGGGAGGGTGTTCGGCGACGCACTCGCCGGCCCGAGGGCGTGCGGCGGGGACTGCGGTGCCGGGTCGTGCGCCGGGTGCTCGCGGAGCTTGATGGCCGCCTCCGTCCGCTCCCGCTCGTGGTCCGCCGCCCGCTGCCCGACCCACGCCGGCAGCGGCCCTTCCGCCAGCGACACGCTGTTGTAGCGCAGGATCGTCCCCTTGGCGAACTCGAACTCGGCGAGGGCCGTGTTGTACTGGGCGATGAAGTTGAACTCCTGGGCGACGGCGTCCGCCAGGTCGCGCTGCACCTGGAGGAAGTTGAAGTACTCCGTCGAGTTGTACTGCCCGATCTCGATCCGGACCCGGAACCGCGCCACGAACTCCTGGAGCTGGATCCGCCGCTCCCGCGACGGCCCGACTTCCGCGTGGTTCTGGATCACCCGCCGCCACTTCTGTAGCAGGTACTCGACCGTCTTCAGCTCGAAGTCCCGGAGTTGGAGGTACGACCGGGTCAGGCTGAGCTGGCCCTGGCGGACCTGGGCGTTGGCGTCCCGGAACCCGATCGGCATGTCGAGCCGCAGGCCGAGCGTCCAGCTGTTGAACTGGTTGTTCCCCAGGCTGGCGAAGGCGTTCCCCGGGGTGGTGCCGGCGGCGCCGATCAACTCCGACCCGTCCAGACGGGTGCCGAGCCCGGCCACGTCGTACAGCGCGAAGCTCCGCAGGTCCGGGCGGCGCAGGTTCCGCTGGAGCACGAGGTTGAGCTGCTGGACCTTCACCTCCTGGCGGGCGAGGAGTAGTTCCGGCCGGAAGGCGATGGCCTCCTGGGCCGCCTCGTAGAAGTCGGGCACGTACGGGGCGAGGTTCGGCTCGTCGGCCGGCACCAGCCGCTTGCCGTCGTCGCTCCGCAGGCCGAGGAACCCGCGCAGGTTCCGCTCGCTCTCCAGCACCTGCCCGCGGGCGGTGTACACCTGCTGGCGGAACAGTTCGAGCTGCGCCCGGGCCTGGTTGAGCTGCTGGGGCGGGTCGTTCCCGGCCTCGACGCGGGCCTTGGTGAACCGGTACCCTTCGTACGACTGCCGCAGCCCCTCCTCGCGGGCGAACAGGTTGTAGTACGCCGAGTACAGGTTCCAGTACGCCGCCTCGACGTTCATCAGCATGAAGTTGACGTTGCGCTCGAACTCCGCCCGCGACTGGTCGTAGCGGATGCGGCTGACCAGGATGCCGTCCACTCCCTGCCCGCCGCTCGGCCGCAGCCCCTGGATCAGCTGGCTGCCCGGGTGACTCTGGGTCAGCTGGTTCACCTCGACGCCGAACAGCTGGAGCAGCGGCTGCTCGAACGAGAACTGCACCCGCGGGGTGTAGTTCGGGTTGATGAACCCGGGCTGCGTCGACTGCTGGCTGAACTTCGAGTAGTCCACGCTGAACGTCACCCCGGCCGTACCGCCGGTGGGGAGGGGCTTGGCGAGGGTGCTGCTGAACGACGCCCCGTCCCGCTGCTGCTGGAACGACAGGAACTGGGCGGCGACCGGCTGGTCCACCTTCTGCCACGTCATGCTCGTGATCCAG
>VFQN01005113.1_pt1 | contig 16454 bp, 13 predicted proteins | sample 3512371 | NCBI WGS metagenome assembly VFQN01 (sample SAMN10412370, study PRJNA504923) | tailings metagenome | isolation source: Replicate 2 from Balatoc abandoned mine | place: Philippines: Itogon, Benguet | collected 2017-08-28 | reverse complement strand
CGTGTGCTCTTCCGATCTCCAAACAACCACACATATTGGATTTTCCCACCAACATTTATGCCATTCTTAAAGTCAGAATACAAATGCCATTTGCTCATGGGATGCAGAAAAACCTCTGGTTTCTTCTTGGCCAATTCTTTGCTGACTTTGTTGAGTTTGGCGTCTTTAATTTTGTGAGAAACGGTGGTTATATCTGCGTTTGGAATGAGTTGAGCATAAATATGAAACGCATTGGGCCGCCATGAGTCGGCCATTGTTCTAACCCACTCATTGTTGTTATAATATAATTGCCACGGAGCTATAAATGTTATGTCATGAAATTCAGAATTATGAGGCAAATCTTCATAAACACCCGTTACTTTCACATCCGTTTGGTTATCCATTTTCATGATTTTATCCAAAGGGTCGGCTTCCCCAAAAAATGCCTTGGCTACAGATTCAGACAGCAGGATAGCGTTGGGGTTTTTGAGGCCGTTTCTCGTCCCTTTCAGCATTTTCAACGTTAGCATTTCGGTAACTTGAGGTTCGAAATAAGCACCTTTCTTACTGAATTTTTTCTCGCCGTAAGACAAAATACTGTATGCATCTTTCGCCACGGTCATGTGCTTAAAATCGCTCCCGTAACTTTTACGGAGTTCTTCGGCCAAAGGAAGCGGTGTATTGGGCCACGTTTGCACTTCACCGTTGTTGGTCACGTGTTGCATGACCCGCACAATTTTTTCGTAGTTTTGGTGATATTTGTTGTACGACAATTCATCCCACATCCAAAGCCCGATAAGTATTGCCACGGCCATCCCAGCCGATAATCCCACAATGTTGATGAAAGAATACACCTTGTTTTTGACAAGATTTCGGATAGCGATTTTTAGGTAGTTACGTAACATAGCTTTTTCATAATTTTAAGGTTTTAGGAATTGGGCTATTCTTGTTTTTTTTCTAAAGCCTACCCCATAAATCCTTGAATTTACTCCGTTTTCAAACCCTTTACTGGATTCATTAATGCTGTTTTTATGGATTGATAACTCACTGTTAGTAAGGCTATTGCCAAGGCGGAAGTGCCTGATCCGACAAAAACCCACAACGGAATATCGGTTCTAAATGCAAAGTTTTTCAGCCACGTACTCATGGCATAGTACGCCAAGGGCGAAGCTATCACAAAGGCTAGGCAAACCAATTTTAGAAAGTCTTTTGAAAGCAACTGAACAATGCTCCAAATACTTGCCCCAAGCACTTTTCTCACGCCAATTTCTTTGGTACGTTGCTCGGCTGTGAAAGTGGCTAAACCAACTAAGCCCAAACAAGCAATAAGAATCGCTAAAACTGCAAAACTGATAAAGACTTTTCCAATGCGTTGTTCGGTACGATACATATTGTCGAATGCTTCGTCTAAGAATTGATAATTGAGGGGAGTTCCGCCCGCTCTTGTCTTCCATTTTTCTTCGATTTGGGCGATGCTCTGCTTAAAATCATCGGATTGCACCCGCACCGAAATCATTCCATAAGGTTTTTTAGCAAGGCACATTGAGAGGCTTGCTACATTTTCTCGTAGAGATGCGTAATTGAAGTTTTTGACCACTCCGATAATCGTATAAGGAATCAAATCTTTTAAATTGCCGCCATAAGCGTATAATTTCTGTCCGATTGGATTTTTATAGCCTGTTTGTTTCGCCGTGGTTTCGTTGATAATGATAGCCAACGAATCTGTTGACATTGTTTTATCAAAGTCACGCCCAGCAACAAATTGCATTTTGAGTGTTTCGGTGTAGTCATAGCCTACTTCCCAGAATTGCATCGTAATACCATTATCGGCACTGAGCTGGCCTTCTGTCCAAAAAACAGTATTATTTCGGTAAGAAGGTGTCGGTAAAAAAGCACTTATGGTAGCCGATTTTATGCCTGAAATTTGTAACAATTCGTTTTTAAACGATTCTAAGCCTTTTTCTAATAGATTTGTATCGTTGATAACGATGACTTGTTCACGATTGAAGCCAATGTTTTGTTTCTGAATAAAATCTAACTGACAATAAATAACTATGGTAGAAATGATAAGAAATATTGAGGCAAAAAACTGAAAAACAACCAAGCTACTTCGGAAATAACCACCTTTGGTAGTGGCACTTAGTTTGCCTTTTAGTATGCTAATTGGTTTGAATGAAGACAAAAATAGAGCGGGATAAATACCAGCTAACAAGCCTACAAAAACAGCAAAACTAAACAATATGGATAGTAAAAGTGGTTTTTTGACGAATGATAGGTTTAGATTTTTGGCTGATATATCATTGAAAAATGGTAAAACCAAAGTAGCAATTCCAAGCGCCAATATGAATGCTATTAAGCTCATCAGGATGGATTCTGACAAAAACTGATTCATGAGCATCGTACGTACCGACCCCATGACTTTACGTACACCCACCTCTTTTGCCCGATTGACCGAACGGGCCGTGCTGAGATTCATAAAATTGACACACGCTATCAACAAAATAAAAAGAGCAATCGCCGAAAAAATGTAAACATACTGAATACTACTATTAGGCGAAAGTTCATAGAATTTGTTAGAATGGAGATGAATATCTGTCAATGACGTCAATCCCAAAGCTACGCGATTGCCCGCTTTTTCTAATTCTTCTCTGCTCTTGATACCCATTACCCTCTTGAATTGGGGCATCATGTATTTGTGGATGACTTTCTCGAACTGCGATTTTAACTGCTCAGGTTTTGTACCTTCTTTGAATACTAAATAGGTAAAAAAATTATTGTTCAACCAGTTATTTGCCCTGCTATCTGCCGAGCTTGCCATCGAAAGAAACATATTTCTGCCCCTGAAATGCGAGTTTTCGGGGATTTTTTTCATTACACCAGTTACTTTGTAGGCTTTTTCATCAATGGTCATTGTAATGCCCAAAACCTGTGTTTTTCCAAAATATTTTTGAGCAGTTTGTTCATCCAAAACTATCGTAAATGGTTCTTGCAACGCCGTTTTGGCGTCACCTTCAATCAATGGAATATCAAAAACTTCAAAAACTGAATTGTCAACAAACATAGACATAGACTCACGGATACTCTGATTCCCTTTTTTGACTAAAATATCAATGGGCCTGAATCGGGTAAAGGTTTCGATGAAGGGATAGTCGTTTTTTAAAGCATCCCCCATTCCATCCGAAACAGTGGCAAATTCCCTATCTTGCCCACCAAACTTGACATCAAAATCAATCCGATAAATTCTGTCGGCTTTTTGATGATAGCGGTCGTAGCTGATTTCGTCTAAGACATAAAGCGTAATCAACAAACAAGTAGCCATACCAATAGCGAGCCCACCGATGTTGATGGCCGAATAAATCTTATTTCGTTGTAGATTTCTGAAAGCGATTTTTAGATAATTGCGTATCATAATCGGGCTGTATTGAGGGTTGCAAAGGCGTATTAAGCTTTAGTTCGACAAATTGTTCGCCAGCTCCAATAAAGTTCAAAAAGCTGTTTTCTGTAAGTTGGTCTGTCCGAAATCGTACGCCTATTTTACGGAACTGAACAGTTGATTGTAGTTTTTATTCCGTTTTTAGCGATTTTACGGGGTTCATCAATGACGCCCGGATGGCTTGGTAACTGACGGTCAGCAGGGCAATCGCTATTGCCGAAAGCGCCGCAATGGCAAAATACCACCATTCTATGTCGATACGATAAGCGTATTTTTCGAGCCAATTTTTGAGGAAATACCACGCCACTGGAAACGCGATGAGCGTAGCAAGCAGCACCAATTTGATAAAATCCAGCGACAACATTCCTACCAGATTGGATACACTTGCGCCCAGCACTTTACGCACGCCTATTTCTTTGGTGCGTTGCTCCGCCGTAAACGATGCCAATCCAAATAGCCCCAGACACGAAATAAAAATGGCCAAAAACGCAAAGTAATTGGATAGCTTATTGACCACATTTTCGCTTTTGTACTGATTGGCGTATTCTTGGTCGGCAAAAAAGTATTTGAATGGAAAATTAGGGTTAAACTTCTTGAACACTTTTTCGGTATTGGCAATGGCATCAGGGGTTTTGCCGCCTTCGGCGCGGATGATGACGACGCCCCAATTCTCGGTTTTGGGCTGTAAGCGCAAAATCAACGGCTCGATGGCTGAGTGAAGCGTGTTGTAATGAAAATCTTTCATCAGTCCGACGATGGTTCCCTTACGGTCCCACATGGTCATTTCTTTGCCGACGGGGTCTTTGTAGCCCATTTTTTTGGCGCTGGCTTCGTTGATGATGTAGTTGGTGGTGTCGGTTCCGTATTGGTCGCTGAAATCCCGCCCGCCAATCAGTTGAATACCCATCGTTTTGATGTAGTCGTAGGAGATAGCGTTGTTGGCAAAAAGCAATAACTGGGTTGTGTCTTTTCCGGGCCATTTTACGCCTTGTGTCGATGAGCCTACTTCCAGCGGGTCTGATTGGGAGCAGGTGACTGATTTGATGCCAGGCTGATGTTGAAGTTCTTGTTTGAACGAGGCGAAGTTTTTCTGCAAATTTCCTTCCAATGGCATATAAAGAAGGTTTTCGCGGTCATAACCAGCGTTTTTGGTTCGTAAATAATTAATTTGTTCGTGAACGATAATCATGCCCAAAATGAGCGTAATCGACAAGGCAAACTGAAAAACCACCAGCCCTTTTCGAAAATACGTCGCGCTCGGCTTAAATTTCAGGGAGCCTTTCAACACCACAACGGGATTGAGCGATGACATAAACAACGCAGGGTAGCTGCCCGCCACTAAGCCCGTTATCAACGTTAGACTCACCAAAACCACTAGAAAACTTGGGTCGGTAAAGTTGAGCGACAGCTCTTTTTCGGTCAGAAGGTTAAAAGTGGGCAGGAGTAAAAAAACCAACAAAATAGAAAAGAGTAGCGCACAAAATGCAATCAGTATGGCTTCGCGCATAAATTGCCCAATCAGAATGCCCTTGACCGCGCCAATCACCTTGCGAACGCCCACTTCTTTGGCGCGTTTGACGGAGCGAGCCGTGGCCAAATTCATGAAATTGATGCATGCAATCAATAAAATTACGATGGCAACGATGGAAAAAATACGCACATAATCAATCCGTCCGCCGTTTTGTTTGCCCGAATCCCAGTTGGAATAAAGGTACGATTCCTGATACGATTGCAAGAATATTTCGACGTTGCTGTCTTTGTTTTTGGTCTTGATGTAGCCCTTGATTTTGGCATTTACTTTGTCTAATGATGCGTTTTTGGTCAACATCACGTAACAGCGCGGCCCGTTATTGCCCCATTCTTTGGCCCATGGATTGTTTTTGAGCCAGCGGTCGAAGCTCATCAAAAAGTCAAATTTCAGCGATGAGTTTTTAGGGATATCTTTCAAAATCCCCGTAACCATCACGTCTTCTTTACCGTCAATACGGATAGATTTGCCCAGAGGGTTTTGATTAGGAAAATACTTTTGGGCGAGTTTTTTGGATATAACTACTCCATCGGGGCGTTTTAGGGCGGTTCGGGCATCGCCTTGCTCCAGTTTGAAACTGAACATCGTCAGAAAATCCCCTTGTACATAGCGGCCCTTTTCTTTGTCGAAAGTAGTGCCTACGGTAAAAAGCGGCTGCTCTTCCCACAGCATTTGGCTGGCCTTTTCGATTTCGGGAATGTCTTTTACAATGTTTTCGGCCAGAAGCCCTGGCGTTGAAGGGTAGGTCTCGATTTTGCCCGAATAATACTGGTTTTCCATTACCCGATAAAGACGCGTGCCGTTTTCATGAAAGGCGTCCATAGCCGTTTCGTCTTGTACCCACAACATAATCATCAGACTGCAGGCCATGCCTAGCGCTAGCCCCATAATGTTGATAAAACTGTAAACTTTGTTTTTCCACAAATTGCGGAAGGCGATGGTGAGGTAATTGCTTAACATGGCTGTATGGGTTTTGGGCATAGCGGAAAAGGCAGAGGACCATTGCCCAATGCCTTCACGCACTACTTATATGGGTGAATATGTGTTTATACGCGCATTTTCTCAGTTACCACTTTGCCGTCAAAAAGATTGACGATTCGGTGGGCAAAACCTGCGTCATACGGTGAGTGAGTTACCATGATGATACTCGTGCCTTCGTCGTTGAGTTGGGAGAGCAGCTTCATTACTTCTTCGCCGTTGGCGGAGTCTAAGTTTCCCGTGGGCTCATCCGCAAGGATTAATTTGGGCTTGGCTACCACCGCGCGGGCAATGGCGGTACGTTTTTGCTGTCCCCCCGATAGTTGTTGCGGAAAGTGATTGCGGCGGTGCATGATGTTCATACGGGTCAATACTGTTTCAACCATTTCTTTGCGTTGGTCGGCGGGTACTTTGAGGTAAAGCAGCGGAAGCTCCACGTTTTCATACACGGTCAGCTCGTCGATGAGGTTAAAGCTCTGGAACACAAACCCGATGTTTCCTTTACGCAATTGTGCCCGTTGACGTTCCGACAGTTTTGCCACCTCGGTCCCGTGGAAGTCATAGCTGCCTTCGCTGGGGTTGTCTAAGAGGCCTAGGATGTTGAGCAACGTAGATTTGCCGCAACCAGAAGGACCCATGATGGCGACAAATTCGCCGTCTTTTACTTCCAAATCAATTCCGTTCAAGGCTGTTGTTTCCACTTCTTCGGTGGTGAAGATTTTCTGGAGGTTAGCTGTTTTTATCATTGTTAAGTCAAAATTATGGATTCCGGAGTGTATGCTGTATGATTCAATTTCTCAACGTTTTTGCGTTCTCAGCGTGAATTTTTAATATTCTGTTATTTCAATTCAAGCACTTCTTTGTCGCCAAAGTTTGCGTAGCTGCTGGTGATTACTTTTTCACCCGTTTGTAGCCCTTCGAGCACTTCATAATATTCAGGGTTTTTGCGTCCCAGCGTGATGTTGCGCTTGATGGCCCGTTTGCCGCTGTTGTCTAGTACATACACCCAGTTGCCGCCCGTATCGGAGAAAAACCCGCCTACTGGCAAGAGTACCGCTTTTTCGGCCTTGCCTAATTCTAGGCGAATCGGTGTGGATTGTCCGCGTTTGATGCCTTCGGGTGTGCCTTTCGGAAAACTCATATCTACTTCAAAACGTCCGTTTTTTACTTCAGGATAGATGCGCGTAATGGTCAGCGGGTTTTCTTTTCCATTAAATTCAAAACTTCCGCCCAATCCGACAAAAATCCGCGATACATAGTGTTCATCAATTGCAACGCGCATTTTGAAACCGTTGAGGTCGTCAATCTGCCCGATGTTTTGGCCTTGACTGATGTTTGAACCTACTTCTACGTCTATTGAAGAAAGCAAACCACCAACGGGCGCTTTCACCACGAGGTTATCGAGGGTTTGGCGCCACAGGTCTACGTTGCGTTGGGTCCGCAAAAGCGTTCCTTCCAATTGGCCAATCTGCATTTTGGCGTTTTCTTCCTGATAGATTTGTGATTCAGTTTCGATTTCTTTTTGTTTTACCAACAGTTCGTAATCACGTTTTGAACGCAGAAAATCAGATTCAGGAATCACTTTGTCTTTGAATAATTTCTGATTACGTTCGTAAATATCTTTGGCTTGGTCAATTTTAAATTCCAGTTCGTTTAACGTCCGACGGATATTAAAACGCGCTACTTTCAATTGTTGACGGGTATTTTGGAGGTCATTCACCAATCGGCTGGCCTCGGTTTCTGATTGTAGGAAGTTGAGTTTGAGGTTTTGGTTTTCTAGTTTCAATAGCACTTGGCCTTGGGTCACCATGCTGCCGCCTTCCACGATTTTTTCACGAACATACCCGCCCACGATGGCGTCCAAACGAATGATTTTGAGGGGTTGCACTACGCCAGTCACTACAATAAACTCATCAAAAGAGCCCGTCGAAACACTGGATACGGTGAGTTTTTCAGCTTCTACATTGAGTTTGGAGCGTTTATCGGAGAAAAATAATTGATACACAATAAAGGCAATCAAAGCACTGCTCCCTGCAAAAATGGCAATGCGCTGGGTATTCCAAAATTTCTTTTTACGTACGCGGTCCATGGTGCCCTGAGGGTTGTTGTTTTGGCCGATGATCGGATTCTTAACTTCCATTGTTACTATGCTGATTGATGAATGAGTACTTTCTTAAAATGCAGTAAGGAGTTGATTACTTTTCGACTCCTTACTGCTTCATATTTTAATGGCTGTATGTGTCTGTTTAGTATTCTGCCAATACCCGTGCCGGAAACATAAGTTATTGGTTATGAATGAATTGGTGTTGCCTGTGAATTTTAAAATTGTCCGAAAACGGACATGGGTTGTACGCCATTGGACAAGAATAAAAAGTGTACTTTATCTTAATGGTTGATAATGAGGTATTTTGTATTTTGGCACTCTTATTGGGTAAATTTATACATACCGTGAAAAGAGTTGTATTTTACCAAAATTACTAATTAGCTCATTTACAAATATTTCAAATGCTCACCGCCAAAGTATTAATTGTTGACGATGATGTCGACGTTTTGAGTGCTGCCAAATTGCTCCTCAAACGGCATTTCAGTCAAGTGGATATTGAAAAAAATCCCCAACGTATTCCCTTCTTAGTCACCAACGGCAATTACGACGCTATTTTGTTGGATATGAACTTCACCCGTGATGTCATCAGCGGCAAAGAAGGTTTTGATTGGTTGGACCGTATTTTAGACATTGACCCGTTGGCGGTTGTGGTCCTTTTTACTGCGTTTGGTGATGTAGAAATGGCCGTTCGGGCCATGAAAGCGGGAGCCATGGACTTTGTACTGAAACCCTGGGAAAACGATAAGCTGCTGGCTACTATGCAGGCGGCCGTGTACAAAAGGGAGGAAAATAAAGCAAAAGTGGGTGGTAGCTCAGTGGCGTTGGCCAATAAACCAACGCCTGGGAAGCCGTTGTCCCAACCAAATTTTGTGGCTTCCAGCGCGGTTATGCAGCAGCTGTACGCCACCGCTGAGCGCGTCGCGGTGACGGACGCGACGGTACTGGTGTTGGGAGAAAACGGAACTGGAAAAAGCGACTTGGCCCAACTTATCCACCAAAAATCCAATCGCGCCGATAAACCTTTCGTTATCGTAGATTTAGGGGCAATTCCTGAAAGTTTGTTTGAAAGCGAGCTATTTGGTCACGTCAAAGGGGCTTTTACCGATGCCAAAGAAGACCGCGCAGGGCGGTTTGAAGAGGCCCACGGAGGAACGCTGTTCTTAGATGAAATCGGCAATTTATCCTTGCCCATGCAGGCCAAGCTGCTGACCGTGTTGCAAAACCGAACGGTGACGAGGGTGGGTTCTAACAAAACCAAACAAATAGACGTCCGGATCATTTGCGCTACCAATCAACCCATCGGCCAAATGGTGGCTGAGCGGACCTTCCGTCAGGATTTGCTTTACCGAATCAATACCATTGAGTTGCGTATTCCGCCCTTGCGGGAGCGTCCTGAAGACATTGTGCCGCTGACGGAGCTTTTCCTGAAACAGTACCGTCATCAATACAAACGCGTGGTGACAGCCCTGAGTGCGGCTCTGATCAAGCAATTGCAACGTTATCATTGGCCTGGCAACGTGCGCGAACTCCGCAGTGCGGTGGAGCGAGCCGTTATTTTGACCCAACAAAACACATTGCAACCCGAAGATTTTTTCCAGAATGCGTTTACCGAAACCTCACAGTTTACCGAAACCTACCAGCTGGAAGAAATGGAAAAACAGTTGATTGTAAAAGCAATGAAAAAATACAACGGCAACATCACCGAAGTGGCCAAGGAGTTGGGTCTTTCGCGGCAGGCATTGTACCGTAGAATGGAAAAATACGGGCTATGAAACACTTCTCAATCGGCATTTTGTGGCGGGTGTTTTGGCTGACGCTTAGTTTGGGAGGGTTGTTTTACTTTGTTCCTGATGAGCAGTGGATATTGTCGGCATTGATGGCGTTTATGAGTGCCATTGCGGTATTTCAGTTGTATTATTATGCCACAAGTACAAACCGAAAACTGGCGCGTTTTTTTGAGTCCGTTCGCTATTCAGATTTTGCCGTAAAGTTTCGCTCAGATGATAAAATGGGTGAAAGTTTTCGAGAAATCAATCAGCAGTTCAATGAGGTTTTGGAGGCATTTCGTGTGGCCCGGGCCGAAAAAGAAGCCAATCTTCAGTATCTGAATACCATCGTTCAGCACATCAGTACGGGCCTGATTAGCTTTGGCAGCGATGGGCGCGTAGAGCTGGTCAACAGCGCCGCACTCAAGATGTTGGGAATTTATCGGCTGCGTCAGTTGGAAGATTTACAGGAGCCCCACCCGCAGCTTTTTACGTTGATAGCCACGCTTCGTACGGGTGTACGCCAACTTTATCAGACCTCAGACGATGAGTCGTTGTCGGTGCAGGCTACGCAGATTCAGCTGAGAGGTAAGGTGTTACGGATTTTGGTTTTGCAAAATATTCAGTCAGAATTGCAACAGAAGGAGATTGAAGCTTGGCAAAATCTGACACGGGTGTTGCGTCACGAAATCATGAATTCGCTCACTCCCATATTGTCGTTGGTAGGAACAATGAAGGAAATTGTGCAACTCGACATCGCGCCCGTTGCGCCCGAGAATGAAGGGGTGCAGGACTTGACGGAGGCGCTGCAAACGCTGGAAAAACGCAGCGCGGGAATCATCCAGTTTGTGAATGCCTACCGTGATTTTACTACCTTACCAAAACCTACCTTTGTGGAAATCCCCGCCCGCGAGCTACTCAGCGGGGTGCTGCAATTGTTTCAAAAAAGTTTGCAGGAAGCATTTATCAAAACGACCTTAACGATTGTGCCTGAGAGCCTTGTCATCACGGCCGACGCGGACCAAATCGAACAGGTGTTGATTAATCTCATCAAAAACGCCATCGAAGCTTTACAGGGACATGCCAATGCGTTGTTGACGATACGTGCCTATTCCGACATGAATCAGCGCGTATACATTGAGGTGGCCGACAACGGCCTTGGCATTGAGCCAGAAGCTTTGGAGCGGATTTTTATTCCTTTTTATACCACCAAAAAAACAGGTTCGGGCATAGGACTGAGTCTTTCGCGCCAAATTATGCAACAGCACGGTGGTCAGCTCAGTGTGACCTCGGAAGTAGGCAGAGGTACCACATTTGTGATTATTTTGTAGAGACACAAACACCGCGTCTCTACAAAATATTTCCGTCTTTTTTGAGCCAACCTATTTCTACAATGGCCTCAGAATTAATGGGGCCATACACGTGCGGAAAGAGTTCGGTGCCGTTGGGCGCGGGTTCGTACAACAGCGGAGAAGTAAGCTTGGTCTCGTCAATGTGCATCAAAAATAGGTTGTCTACTCCGCTATAATATCTTTCCAAAACACCCGCTATTTGAGTTTGCGTGCTGCAATGAATGAATGTTTCGGCATCCAGCGTCTCGCTTTTGTAGGCGGGGGCATACTCAAATTGTGCCCAATATTCTGGCGTAACAATGTGATAAATCATCAGCTTGGAGAAGTAACAGGTTCTTCTTTTTTGGGGAATAACAGGGAAGCGATAACGGCAACGGCCAAAATCCCCACAATGATATAAAGCGAATAAACGGTCTTAAAGCCCCATTCTTCCAGTTGATGATGTCCCAACATTTTGAGTCCAATGAAAGAAAGCAAAATTCCCAAACCGGGTTTGAGGTAATGGAATTTGTCCATGATGCTCGATAAAAAGAAGAACATCGAACGTAACCCCATGATGGCAAACACATTGGAGAAAAAGACAATGTAAGGGTCTTTGGTGATGGAGAAAATGGCGGGGATGGAATCAACCGCAAAAATCAAATCCGTGAAAGCAATCACAATAACGACCACAAAGATGGGTGTGATGTACCATTTATTGTAACGTCGGTGGAAGATGAAAAAATGGTCAACAACGTTGCGATTGTAGACGTTGAAATACTTAGAGGCAAATTTTACGGCGATGTGCTCACTCGGATTGATTTCTTCGTCTTCTTCCTTCTGAAAGAGGATTTTAGCACCAGTATATACCAAAAATGCCCCAAAAATATAGATAATCCATTCAAACTTTTGTAAGAGTGCCGCGCCAACAAATATAAATACGAAGCGAAGCACTACCGCCCCCGAAATTCCCCAAATCAATACCTTTTTGTAAAACTTTTCGTGAACACCGAAAGAACTGAAAATCAAGATAAATACAAAAATATTGTCGGCAGAAAGGGAGTATTCAACCAAATAACCCGTGATGTACTCAAGGGCCATGTTGTTCTGAAAAATCTGTAAACTGGCCTCAAAATTGCCTGGAACAAGTACTAGATGGTTGGCATACTTGCTTACAATCTCCTGTAAATGAGTCATATCGGAGACATCGTGAATAAGGTAGCCGAAGTTTTTGATGAAGAAATAAAATCCAACGGACAGTACCACCCAAACGGCACTCCAGATACCCGCTTCTTTAAAACTGACAATGTGGCTTTTTTGCTTAGTAAATACACCGAGGTCGATGAGCATGACGAAAATGACAAATACCGTAAATGCTCCAAAAAATAGAAGTTCGTTAGAAATCATCGCTTACGCGTGGGTTAATTAGTGAAATCGTTCTTGGCTAATAAGCCTCAAACAGCTATCAAAGTTCCGCAGATTCTTTCACATTGACAAACGGTTTCTATCGGGCCCAAGCGGGCGTAGGCGTGGTTTCGTCAAACAGCTCATCAATATAGTATTGCCGCCGGGCGCGTTTGTCGCAGTCGTTGCCGTTGTCGATTGGGTACAAACAGATAGAATAAACTTCGGTATTGTCAGGGTTCATCAGGCTAGCATAGGTGCCGTCGGCGAATGCTTTGGAGGTATGCAGGCGCGCCAAATAGCAGTGAGCGAGTTCATGAAAAACCAACCCTTCGCGGGTTTGGGTAGTGGCTTCTTTCCAGCAAAACTCCTGAATACCAAGAATAATGTGCTTTTGATGGGCTTGCACACCTTTACACATTCCGCAGATATAGTTGGCGTCGGGTTGGGCAAATTCAACGATAAGGTTATCTATTTTCAACTCCAATCCGCGTAGTTTAGCTTCTTTGACAAACGCTTGCACGTAAGGTTCAACTTCGGGTGGGACACGGTATTCGGGGTCGGCTTCTTTTTTACAACTTCCGAAACAAATCGTCAGAAACAAAAACAAAAGGGTGTGCTTTGCCATCGTTTTATTTATTAAAGCAGGAATCAACTTTGATTTTACTTTATCCTAAAAGCAGATGGGGTGCTGATTATAAGTATTTTACCTTAAAACATCAGCGTCATCTATGCGCAGTTGGTCGTAATTTAAAAGGCAGACGACGCTGATGCTGGCTTATTTCTAAAGTGTTTCCATAAACTCCCTGATGGCTTCTGCCGAAGCTTTTGGGTCTTCGACCATTCCCATGTGGCCTGCTTCTTTGAGGACCAAAGTGTGGGTGTTGGGAGAAAGTTTAGACAACTCAATGTTCTTTTCAAACGAAATGAGCTTATCTTCTTCCCCAAAAACAAACAAAACTGGAAGGTTGGAATTCCGAAGTATCGACGTACGGTCGGTGCGAGTCATGATGGCCTTAAATCCCGCAATAACGGCTTCTGTTGGCAATTGAGCGTATTTTCCTACGTGATTTTTGATCACTTCGGGATGGGTTTTAGCATACGTCTCGGCGTACATGTTGGGGCCCGACTGACGGATAAAAGCGGCCGCTCCGTGGGTTTCCATAAACGTTAATGTTTTTTTTCGCTGTTCGGTTTTGGCTTCATCGTCGGCATAGGAGGTGGAATGAAACAAGCCAAATCCCTGAAGAAGCTGTGGGTATTTTTCGGCAAATGCCAAAGTGAGGTAGCCGCCCATTGAGTGCCCAATAAGAACACATTTTTTTATGCCTATTTCTTCCAACCAAGCGTGCAGCCCGTCGGCATATTCTTCAATACTTTTAAATTTGGTCTCGGTCGAGAAATCAGGAGTCAGTACTTGATATTCTTGAAGCAGTGGCTTTATGTCTTCCCAAATGGAGGCGTCAACGCCGTGGCCGTGAATCAAAACGAGTGTTTTCATGCTGCGTTGGAGTGGTTATGTAACGTTAAAAATAATAATAGCCCAACAGGAGAACTTCTGCGGGCTATTGTCAAAGATACTCAATAATTAGATTTATGCCACTGATTTCAGGACATATAATGAGGAGCGTTCAAATTTCTCGCGGGCATAATCAAGCGTGAGCGTAAACTCCGTCACGTCTTTCATGGATGGTAAATCAAACATGGCGTCGGTCATGATGGCTTCGCAAATGGAGCGTAAACCACGCGCGCCTAGTTTGTAAGACAACGCCTGCTCCACGATGTATTCGAGTACATCATCATCAAAGGTCAATTTAATGCCTTCCATGGTAAACAATTTCTGGTATTGTTTGGCCAGTGCATTTTTAGGCTCGGTCAAGATTTGGCGCAATGCATCTCCATCCAAAGGATTGAGGTAAGTCAATGCAGGCAAACGCCCGATGAGCTCAGGAATCAAACCAAATGATTTCAAATCCTGCGCTGCTACATAGCGCAACAAGTTGCCTTTGTCGAAAATTTCGCCCAAACGACGGTCGTTGGTAAAACCAATCGGACGTGAGTTGATGCGCTTAGCAATGTGTCGGTCAATGCCGTCAAACGCGCCGCCGCAGATGAAAAGAATGTTTTCGGTATTGATTGGAATGAGCTTTTGGTCGGGGTGCTTGCGTCCGCCTTGCGGAGGAACGTTTACGACCGAGCCTTCCAAAAGTTTTAGAAGTGCTTGCTGTACCCCTTCGCCGCTCACGTCGCGGGTGATGGAGGGATTATCGCTTTTTCGGGCAATTTTATCAATTTCATCAATGAACACAATGCCCCGTTCGGCGGCTTCGGCGTTGTAGTCGGCCGCCTGAAGCAAGCGTGTCAGAATGGTTTCCACATCTTCTCCCACGTAGCCAGCTTCGGTCACCACGGTTGCATCGGCAATGCAAAACGGCACTTGTAGCATCTTGGCAATGGTCCGCGCGAGGTAGGTTTTTCCCGTTCCGGTTTCGCCTACCATAATGATGTTGGTTTTCTCGATATGCACCTCATCGTTCGATTTTGGCTGCATGAGGCGTTTATAGTGGTTGTAAACCGCCACCGAAAGCGTCTTTTTGGCTTCGTCCTGACCAATGACGTATTGGTCGAGGTAGCGCTTCATTTCGAGCGGTTTGATGAGATTAAACTTGGGGGTGGATGGTTTTTCCTTTTTCTTTTTAGGATACAATTCTTCCTGAACTACGCCGTAGCCTTGCTCAATGCAAAAATTACAGATGTGGGCATCGATACCCGAGAGCAGTAGCTGGACCTCATTTTTCCGTCTGCCACAAAAAGAACAATTTATTGCTGCCATGAAAGGAGTCAAAATGACCTAATGTTTAAAATTTACGTTGCAAAGTTAAGTTTTAACAATAACAAACCCCAATTAGTTTATCTAACGGACTACGCAGGTTGGGCGGAGTTTGTTGCAGAGGGGCCTTTCTTCTCTATTGACAATGAGCATTTTCGAAGTATTATGAATTTTTTTGTCGGATTAAATACAATTTATGAAAAATAGGCAAGGCATAAAAAAGAAAAGTTTTACCTTCCCGTCCTTTGTCGGTTACTTTAAATTCCAAAGCGTTGATATAATTCCTGATCTAAATCTCTATGAACAATCGCCCCTTTTTTATCCTTCTCCTGCTCGCCCTGGCCGCCTGCCAAGGCACTACCGACCAAAGAGGTAACGCCCCTGACAGCGTCGCAACGGTCGCAGTTGGTCAGCCAGAAGGCTCACCCGACAATTTTTACTGTATTCCTGGGGTTCAGGCGGGTAATGTAAAAGCTAACAGCAGCGAAACTAGCCTTATTGCGCTGCTGGGAGCGGAAAATGTGGTTCGGGATTCGGTCTACATCGGAGAGGGTTATTACGAAAAAGGAACGACGCTGTTTAAAGGTACGCCCGAGGAAGCCCAGATTTTATGGAAAGATACCGTCAACTACGCCAATCCTAGGAATGTGATGATTCGTTCGGCTGAAGGTACACCCAGTCAGTGGGTGGTAGACAGTGGAATCGTGATGGGAATGACCCTGAAAGAAGTGGAAAAGATAAACGGCAAGCCCTTCAAAATTGCGGGCTTTGGGTGGGACTACGGCGGCTTTGTGACCGACTGGCAGCGCGGAAAACTCGCTGGTAAAAATGAAGTGGAGAATCTCGTAATTCGATTTTACTACAACATCGAAGATGATAAACTCGGCACTATTGCCGACAAGGTACTGGGCGAAGGACCGTTTTTGTCCTCCAACCCTGCCATGCAGCAACTGAATCCGAAAGTAGTGGAGATAACGATCGGGTTTGATTGAGAAACGAAGCTTGTTTATCGTTTCAACATTCGCCGAAAATCGTAGAAAAGTCGTTCAATCAGCCGTAAATCTTCGGTTACGATTTCTCCCGTGGCGCTCATGCCATTGC
>VFQN01005112.1_pt1 | contig 16455 bp, 14 predicted proteins | sample 3512371 | NCBI WGS metagenome assembly VFQN01 (sample SAMN10412370, study PRJNA504923) | tailings metagenome | isolation source: Replicate 2 from Balatoc abandoned mine | place: Philippines: Itogon, Benguet | collected 2017-08-28 | reverse complement strand
CTATTCACGGCCTGAGCATTAAACAGAAGACCATTAAAAGCTTGAGACGCTAATATTTTAGAGAATAATGTTCCAACAATCTGCTCAGCTGCAATTAATGTCACTAACATACCAACTAAACTTATCCCAACGGCGGTCTTCGCTGATCTGCGGAGACTAGGGACAATTTTAGCATTATCTACTTTCTTTGACCAGATGCGACGGCAAAGGGTCGTTGCATTCCAAGTCCAAAGAGAGCTAAGCAAAGCTAAAAATACACCAACCCCACTCAGAGCGAATCCTGACAGCCAGATAGAATAATCTTTTGTATTAATTTGACGAACAACATTAGCGAAGGTTATAATAGCTCCAGAGACTACGCTGAGAATAATCTGAGCCCACCATGTGAACCACGATGACCTATAATAGTTTCGCAGGGTTGAGCGAAGGTCTATGACATTTTTGCTTGGTTCTGCTTGATTATTTACAGTAACACTTGCTGGGAGTTGAGAAAGATGGAAAGTATGTTGCGAAGGCACAATTGAAGATTGCCTCAAACCAAGAATCTTCGGTCGAGGAAACTGTTGAAATGAAAGGGAATACTGTAGAAGAACGAAGAAAATGATGAATTTGATCATGACGACTATATAATTCTTTCATAATGCGACGCCATAAACTAAAAACGTTTTCACTTCATTTTTTGTCAAATCATCATCACAATCTTTCGAATTCAACCATGAAACTTCTGACTTTGTGTCTCTTATGGATACTAGGAGTAACCGTGTCATTGGGAGTTCAAGATCCAGTGACACCACTCAAGCTCCCTCAAGATGAGGTTCTCCATCTAATCCCAAGACAACAAACCATATTCTGTTTACCTTCATCAGAACTAGACTTAGTGAGCTTAGACAAAGCTTTCTTTCATGACTTACTGGTGGATATTGAATTATTATCGACGGAGATTACTTTTCCGTGGTATTCGGTGAAAGGAGTATCAAAGGATGACTTTGAAATTCAAATAGAGAAATTGCTTCATCAATTATTCAAAGATAAGAACGAAACTTATGTAGAAATGGAGTTATATCAACGAAAAGGATTTTTACGAGATATTCTTTCATCATGTCCCAATCCGATCTTTTCATCGAATAAAATTGAATGTCAAATGAGGTTTTCACCACTTGATACAGCTTGTGTGTTGATCACACCTCTCCCATCTGAAAATTTTGTGAACATTAAAGTTTCTTTAAACTTCAATTATCAATATCTTATTTGGCTTGTTATTGGCTTATTTCTGCTTCTCACTGCGCATGAGGTGTCAAAGAGCAAACTATTTCAGGTAAGAGGAAAATGCGGAAGTCTCAGTCATACTCACTCTTCTATTCTAGTTTCTCTCAGGAGCAGCGTTATTTTTCGCTTTCGGTATTGTTATTACTCTTTGGATTGTTTATAATCGCATTACTAATCCAAGAAATTCTTTCAGTGTCTTTAATAACATCGTTGCTGTCTCAATGCTTTTATCGTATGGTGCAACGGTCATCTGGTATTTAAGAATGAACTTTCGCAATCTCTTGCTGGATTATTGGCAATTTTCAGCAGGGTATGCGCTCGTCTCGTCTCTTATTGGGTTGATCTCGACTGGTGTGGCAAGGAGAAGCTCTTCTGTTAAACATTTTATCGTGGTGTTGGTGAAATGGTTTCTACGACTTCTTGGTGGTCTATTCATTTATCAATCGTTTTCATCGCCAAGGATTTCCTTAGTTGCAAGTTTGACGTTACTTCTCGCTTACTTCTTTTATGCTTTCAGAAAATCTGTTGGCAAGAGGTTCTTGAAAAAAAAGAACTGAAGGATTCTTGCGGGATACAAAATTTCTTTCTTTTACACGAGATTCCATTTATTTCTACAAATTGATTGCGACTAACAATCAATAAATTCTGTTTTTTCTCACTAAAGACTGCTCCACCATATGATCAAAGACGTCATTGTCGAAAACCCAAACGTTCAAGTCTGTTCTATGGTAAAATGATATGAGGTTCTTATAGTTCCATATCTTCAGTATCTTGAGCTTTTTTGACAAAGTCTGCCTTCTCTGAACATCCAACACACTTTACACCTCGTTGATCTAGAAAAATAGGTCATTAAAAATTGTCAAGAGAAAGGATACAAACTTACCTAACAAGGCCTTTAATTCCTTGACCTTCAACTTATTGTAATCAATCTTCTCTCCTTCCTTCTTCTCAACTTTAATAGCTGTGCAACAGAAGAACATAAGAAATCGTTCAAACAAAGTGTAGATGTTAATCACTTACGATACTTAATTGCGCACACATCCGGATTGTCCTTCTTCAGTCTCTCACAAACCTTCTTCTTTGGCATACCAGTCGCAAATGGATGAGATACAGATTTCTTGATTGGTTCGAAGATGTAACACATTTTCACATCTTTTGGTGTCGGCAAAGCAGGGTTAGGCTTCCACTCACTACCAAATCCAGACAAGGTGCAATGTGTTGAAATTGCTTTTTCAATAGCTGCTTTATCCGACTTTTTATTTGATGGAACTAATTTATCAATAGCCTCCAAGTTAGCAATGCAGACTTCGCACTCCTTTGGATCAGCTTCCTTCTGCTTGCTTTTCTTTGCCTCGATTAATACAACTAACAACACTGCAATCACAGCAAGTAATAAAAGAAAGTTCTTCATTCTCTCTCTCTCTTTTCAGAATAAATTGATCGAATTAATGCGGGAAAGAGATTTGCTCTCTCGTTTCGTTAACGAATGAATTCTAGAAAACGACACCACTGACGCGTGGCTATGGCTACAACAGATTACTCCTCTTGTTACAACAGTCCATGTTTTCGTTTTGAGAAATTCAAGATTCATTCATTTTGAGAAGCATTTTGAGAAGGAACTGAAGAAGAAACGAGGAAAGACACTTTTTTATAGCGCCAATGGATTCCTTCTCTGATTCTGATCAAGTAACTGTGAATAAAGTTGATGAAGTATCTCTGAAAGAGGAAAATCAAACTCAAATTGAATCAGCAGATAAAAGTCTTAACCTTATTGATGTCAATCAACTGATTGATGATTTAGATTTCTCCAAAGTTGATTTAAATCTTTCCTTTGATGTGAATGTTTTTGAAGAGAGTGGAATTTTAGCTGAAGAGACAGAGACTTCGAATCATCTTAACGAAACTGAAAAACCTGTTGAAATCGAAGGTATCCTCGAAGATCCTGTAGAGTCTGTGAAAGAAGAAGAGAAGATGCGTCTCCCTCGTGCTGTCAATAGACTTGCTGTCTACTATCATCCTGCCTGTATGAACCATGACATTCCTCGACATCCAGAGCAACCAAAACGAGTCCAATACATTCTAAGAGCTTTACAATCACATTTCCAACAAAGTCAGAATGTCTCCTTTCGTCTTGCGACCCAAATAGCAGAAGAAAAGATTCTTTTATTTCATACTAATCATGTGCTTCAATCTTTCTTAAAGAAATGGGAAGAATGTAAACAAATCTATGACAAACAAAAGAAGATTGTCTCCCGTAATATTGATGGAGACACTGAAGTAATGCATGGAACGAAAGATGCAGCCTACTTTGCTGCTGGTTCTATTATTAATGCTATTGATCATGTATACCTGCCTAAAGAAGATAACCTCTCTGTCGACACAGCCTTTTGTTGTGTTCGACCACCAGGACATCATGCAGAACCTAACAAAGCAGGAGGTTTCTGTTTCTTCAATAATGCTGGTATCGGTGCTCTCTATGCTCGAGAGAAGTATAATATCAAGCGAGTCGCAGTCCTTGACTTTGACGTTCACCATGGTAATGGTAAGTTACCTAACGGACTCTCATTCATCGTATGTAATTCCTCTATGTTTAGGTACAGAGGAAGGATTTAAGGACGATGAAGATCTCTTCTATGGTAGCACACATCAACGTTATTGCTATCCTGGCAGTGGTCCTGATCCAACTCCTTTCATTGGAGATCAAGCAAAAACTCCGCTCCAGCGACGAATCGTTGATCGTATGTTAACACCAGGCGAGTCATCTCGCAAGGAGTTTTATGTGAAGTGGATTCAAGTATTACAAGAGATGGAATTATTCAAACCCGAACTAATTATCATCTCCGCAGGTAAGAAAGCCATATCCTCGCATAAGATCACCTCTCTTAATTTTTGACTTTCTATATACTAGGTTTCGATGCTCATGATGACGATCCGCTTGCTGATGTTGAGTTAATCGATGAGGATTATCGTTGGGCTACTACCGAAGTGTTGAAGAGTGGGTTGCGGGTCAATCCTTCTTCTCCGCCAAAAGTTGTATCGATCTTAGAAGGAGGATATGACCTGGGTGCCATCAGTCGCTCAGCTGTGTTGCATGTGCAGAGTTTGTATGATGGGTATGAGGCAGTAATCGATGAAATTGTGAAAGAGAATGCAAGAAAACAAAGAGAAAATCATGAGGGGGATGAAGTTGAAGCATTGAAGGATTACTTACAAGATCTTGGGATCTAAACATTGCATTGGAAGTTCTTTGAGTTCAACTGACTATAAATAATGCTCAATCTGTAGTAATATTGTATCTTCTCTTGTCATTCTTTTTACCATGTGATGTTATGCGCTGTGCTTTATTTAGTTGATTTTCACTTTTATCTTTCATCCTCATTCACATAACTCATACTAAGACGAAAGCCCTCTAAATAATTATTAACAAGCCCATTTATAGTCCTTCTGTTTCTCTTCTTCCTTCTAATCATTGATTGAAGGAGTGCTCCTATATCAGAATATTTATGAAAATATAGCCACACACTTCATTGTAAATCCCTCTACATGAGATAGATATGCGACTGCATTCATATAATCTTTAATTATTGGTTAACTTAGCTTCATTAACTACTTATATTAGATTATGTTTGTTTATGTATGCTTTACTAGACCTACTACTCCTATTCTACCATCTAATAAGAGAATCAATTAATAAGAATGAGAGTGTCAGACAATGAGAGAGAAAAACTTCAGACAAACTACTAGTATTTGCTATCAAGGAATAATGTTCACGTGACATTATTACTATTCTTTTATTATTTCTTTACTAAGCTCTTAATTATCCTTTGTCTTCTTAGGTTTGGGTGCAATTACCTCCACCTCAGAACTATCCCCACTCTTCTTATCCTTATCTCCCTTCCCTACCACCACACTACCTTCAACCTCTCTACTTCTCTCCTTCGTAATATCCCATAAAGCATCCTTAATAATCGACCTACATTCCTCTAAGATACGATTCCTTTGATCATTCGAAGCTTCCTGTCTCGCTGCAAGATAAGCTTCCTTCGCTGCTAGTTGTCTCTCAACTTTCGCTAATGCTTCACGAATCTTCTGTAACTGACTCGAAGCATGAGAATTATAGTAATACAAACCAAAGAATAAGTCAAAGGAATCCTTGCAAGTATTATCAACCAGATTTAACACTGTCTGAAATCCTTTCGTATCAATAGGTGTTGGTGTCAGATTCTGTTGCCAGAGGATACGACCAGTTAAATGAGTAATAAATTGACTATTAGCAGCATATTCATCATGTTGTTCACAGGACATTTCAATCATTTTACATCTTTCCTTCTCCCAGATAGAAAGAAATCTTTCCAATCTATTACCATTAGAGACATTAGAGAGATTAGAGACATAGAGAATGGGAGTATAAAGGGTGAAGAGTCTTACCTATCATAATCATTAATACGTACTTTATCATATAAAAATGGTAAACCAGCCCATGAATATTTTCCACTTTCAGGTCCAAACATAGGATGTGTACATAATATATCACAATCATTTGATAAATATTGTAACATAATTTCTTTTGCATGTAATTTCACTGATAGAACATCAACAATTAATTTATTTTTCAATAATTCTTTTGGTATTGATCGTATAACTTCTTCAAAAGAGATAATACTTACAGAGAATAAGATTATATCTAAATTTAATTTTAATAATGATGTTATATCATATAAAGGATAAAATTCTGCACCAATTTCCTTTGCAATACCTGACATATCATCTTTATTAACTGCATAGACTTGATGATGATTTTTAATGAATGTTTTTGCTAAGAATTGTCCAAATTTACCGAATCCGATAATACCAATCTTTAATGGTTGTTGTGTAGGGTTATTACCGTTAGATGGTTTGCGGAGTGGTGTGGAGGGATATTCTGTGGTAATAGGGATGTTCTCCAATGCATTGAGACTTGCTTTGATTGGTCCGATTAATTCACTTCCTTTAGGATAGGAGCCAAGGACTCGAACATAATCTGATTGTTCTCTTAGGTGATGTAATGCATTCTGAGTACGATCATCATATTCTGAGGCGAGGAAGTCAAGGTAGAAGGTATAACTAACAAGATAAGATTAGTTTTATTCCAATAAAAAAAAGAGAAGAAAAGACTTACCGGAATCTTGGTAATTCATTATCTACAGGAGATAAACCTGATTTAGGGTTCGCCGAAGCAGAAGAAGATGAAGAGGATGTTTGCTGCTGTTGTTGTTGTTTTTGATTTTTCAGTTGTAATTGTTGTAATAAATCAACGGATGTAGGTCTTGATTCAATTTTACAAAAATCAATATCTCTTAATGTAAAACATGCTAATGCTCGATATAAAGCACCAGGAATATTCGGAATAACAAAGACAATTGATGTCTTAGCTGGCATATTAGGTGGGACTAATGAACTTACAGGTGTACGTGATAATAATAGGAAACGTGTAAAATTATTTTCATGATCTTCAATATTTTCATCTAATATCTCGAGACCATAAGTTTCACCTGCTAAATCTGATGCGATAGCAGCACAGTCTAATAGTGTCTGATCCTTAATCATCTTCGCTGATCCTGCCGTATCATAGGTTTGTTCTTGTCTTACGCCCCAATTCCGGAGGTAATTCTCACATTGAGCTAATGCTTGGGGATGTGACATGACTTTTTGGATGTTTTCTTTCTTTACGCCAGGATATGCAAGGAGGTAATGCTCGACACGGAACTCATGTTCTGCAATGATGTGAAGATTATAACGTAGTAATAGATCGAAATTTGTATGAATGGAACCACCTAATGAGTTTTCGATGGGGACAACGGCATAATCTACTTCACGGGATGCGACAGCTTTAAAGGTATCTTCAAAGCTTTTGTAAGGGATTGTTGAGATTCGAGGACCTAAGAGTTCTCGAGATGCTTTCTCGGAATAAGCACCAGGTTCTCCTTGAAAAGCTACTTTCATTGGATGAGGAGGTATAATAGGAGTACTCGATGCACGAAGGAAAGTCGAGGGTTCTCGAAGTACCTTTCTCATTTGATTCAACCAACCTGTGACACAAGTTAATCCTATTAAAAGGATAAACCCTTGCATTGAGAGGAATTGCTGTTTTCTCGTTGTCATTTATTTAATTGTTATTATATAATATAAAAGAAGAGACCAACCCAACAAGAAGAGAAAAGCAATGAAATGAAACGAAGTAAAATATATGACTTTTGAAAAACTCGATATTTTCGTTTGTGGTGGATTAGTAATTGATTACAATAACAAAATTATGTATCTAATCAAATTGCATACCGTTAAGCGAATAAGTTAGTTCTATACTTCTTGAAACACACACAAAGGAAGGGGGTGGGGGTGGGGACCTGATGTTTGCACAACACCTCCAATACGTTCATGCCTTATTTATAAACGACTATTTACTCTTTCGGTCTGATATTAGAGAGGAAGAATGACAATCGGATTCGGTGATGAAAAGACTCAACTCTGGAAAGGGATGACAAAACAACAGGTCGAGATGATTCAGAAGATAGAGTAACTCCTGATTGAATGAAAATGTAGAACTGATTTGATTATATCTTATCTGAGGGCGACTCAGTAATGTTTGTCCATGATCATCCAATGTTAAGGGATCAGCAGGTATAAGTGATAGGACGAATAAAAGAATGAAATAGCAAAAAACTAAATACCATCAAATAATACTTCAAGGTAAGAGAGAATACAAATCAGACTCACGAAAAACATTCCAACAAATTTAGTTAGTTAGATAACTCGGCTTTTCTTAAATGAGATCTTTCCATAGGACATAATTTATCTTTCTTTCGAAGTCTTTCATATTCCGAATGTTGAAATTTCGTCCAATGATAATCATTATAAAATGATTGTTCATCAATTTCTTCGACGAAAAACTCATCAATAACCTTATGAACGGCTAGTTCATTACCATAAAGAATATTTGAATGAAATTCTTGTCTAATATTGTAATCTAATGCTTTAGAATAATTATGTAAGAAAGTAAGATTTGATCTTATGATAGGTAAATGAATACTTTGATTGTGATAATATTGAATATTACTATGAATGAAATTAAAGGAAAAGTTACATACTTGATGACTATGTGTTGTGACATAAAATCTTATTAAATAGGTTAACTGAAGATAAGGTGGAGACATTCTTTGATTATGACGTTCTTTAACGATACCTTGTTTGTTGAAGTCTTCTAACTCGTCACCATCACAAAAAACATTTAAAATCTTACATGCAAATACATATGCTATATCAAGCTTTGCTGCATTTACACCATCATAATCAATAAGAATCAAATTCTCCTTACCAAAGACTTTAGCATAGTTTTGTGCAAGTAATAATGTATCCATCTGTGACCAATATTGTACTTCATCAAAAGAATACATGAAATAACGTGAAAAGGATATTCCTTTCTCTTTTCGTTGATCACCGGTTTTCATTGCTTCAACAAACAATGAATAATAACGAGACATATATTCACGAAGCAAAATTATTACTTTAAACTGTAATGTCGTATTTGATGGAATTAAGCGATGAAGCTCATCTTTTAATATCTGGATTTGAGATACCTTTAGTCGAGAAAAATCTTCAGCTGAGATGATGATGGAGGATAAGTTTTCGAAGCATTTCTTCACTTCAGTCACGATAGAAGGAGTGGGAGGTTGATCTTTGAGAAAGTCATGGGCAAGGTATGAAAACGTTTTATGAAGTGCTGTAGAATTAGCTGGGAGAGGAAAGCAAAAGCCTAACTTTTCCAAGCTGTTCCTTTTCTCTCTCAATAGATACATTTGAAGGTGAGAACTTCCAGTCTTATGAGGTCCAACGTGCAAATATGCCGTCAGAATATTTGATGCATTTTTTCCTTTACCCTCATGACCAAAGCCATGGCAGATGAAGAAAAGCAGTAATCCAGAGAAAGCTGTGAATATTGCCATAAGAATCAATCAACCCGACTTTTCGTGTTTTTACGGTGGCCAAACTGGTCTAAATTTACGGCTTAAATAACCGTGAAATACTAATCTTGCTCCTTCAGTGACCTTCTCCTTTTCTTATTCTATTTTCCCCCTTCCTACGACTTTAATTAATTTCATGTTCCTAATTTCATCCTATTCACGCCAACGCTCTCCGAAACTATACTAAACGATCACCATCTACACTTATCATCTTATCAGCTAATTTGATGTGGTGATCTCACTTCCCACATGCAATCTCATATCTTCCTCATCATCGAATTCCCCAATCTCTTCTCTCCTTTCAAATGAACGGATAGTAAGAAACTGACCAAAGTAAATATGACGATTTACTTTCCTATAATCTGCAAGAGCTTCAAAGACTTTGCAGTTCATAATCCCTGTCGATCCATTCACATTCACCATCGAGCAACGAGAACATGGACCAGTCACATCAAGTTTTACCGAAGATGAGTTATTGTTCAACGGTATAGATAAAGACTTCCAGTGATCTTCTAGATGAGGTTGAGACGACAAAGGATTTTCGTTAGTCAAAGAGCTTGTGCGTACGATCAAATTCGGGCGAAAATTCTCCACTTTAATATGAAGCTCCTCTTTACTCGTCTCTTCGTTTTCTACCTCATCAGGTCTCTTCTCTAAGCGCTGTTGCTGCTTCTTCGATTCTTTGATAAGCTATAAAAGTCATAATATTAGAAAGATATACTAGTATCGTTTATTTGAAGAGTCGTTTACCTCAATCAATGCTGTGATACTCTCAAGACTCAGTAATAGAAATTGCGCAGAGTTCGCAAAAGAATTGTTTGTAGTTTCTTTGTTGGTATCTTTCATCACTGCTTCTTTACATTCTTCTTGTACAGCTGAGTTAGGTACTGCAACGTCACCTTCATCAGCATATTGGACCAGATAAAACTTCTTCTCTTTTCTTTTACCACTCTCTTCAATCTGCCTCTTATCAGAGACTTGATTAAGGAAATCAGTAAACCATTGATTAGCATCATGTGAAAGATTCTGACCAAAGACTTTCCTACCACAGATACTAAACTCTACACTCTTCCCTTCAGTTGCCTTCTCGTTAAGTACACCTTTCTTCATTCCTATAGGATCTAATCGCACCATCAAGGCTGTAGTCGTTGCAGGTGCTGTTATATGTAATGTGAGGTAAGAGTTCCCATCTAATACATCTACATGAAATGATGGTTGTACCAATGCAAGCATCGGATATTGTTTTTGAGTTATAACTTTCCCTTGATCATTAATGATAGCAAAGTGTCGATCATACTTGAGTCCTTTACTGGTTATTGGCCAATCATCAACACGCACACCGGCACAACTTTTAATAGGGTAGACAAATATTGCTGCTAACACCACTGATGAACCGCCTTGAGGTTGCATAATGGGCAGATTCGGGAGAGAAGCTTTCGACAAGCGAGGGTAATGGTAAATGACATGGTGCCAGTAAAGTGAGTCCTCACTCGCTTTATTGTAGGTCGAAGTAGAAGAATTTTGAGGAAGTAGTATTGAGTCGAAAGAAGATCTGAGCTGAGTTAAAGGGTTTTGTTTCACTTGGTGAAGGAAGTGCTTATTGAGGAAATGCAGGAAGCGATCGCAATCATTCTTCGTTGAACTAAATCCTAACGATATACGACATGCACCTTCAAGAGAGACACAGAATTAGATATAAAAATTTGTACAAGATACTGATTATCTTCTACCTGTTTGTCGATGATTGATTACATCGATCTCATTATTATCAGAGCATACTCTACCAAGATGATAAAACTCTTCATTCTCTCGACCAGAAATCTGCAACAAATATTGGCAACCTCCAATATTACAAAAACAACCTAAATGAACATTAGTAATTGAGGTGGAACATTAGAGACAGAAAATGTTGGGGGTGGGACTGACCTGTTCTAATTTGAATATTCTCTTCGGTGCACAAATGACCAACTTCATTGAATCCAATTGGTTCTCCATCAGCATATTGTAAGTTGAAAGTAATGGTAGGTCCTTGAACATCTGTGGTGATTTTGGCAAGATTATTGTAACTGTAGATGATGCACAAAGGCTTATTGGTCGGATGATGAACAAGACTTCGCATCTGCTCTAATAAGTATCTCATAAGGTCGAAGCAGTAAGATTGAATAGTTTTCATCCCTCCAAGTTTCTCAAGATAGTGAAAGCCGTGTCTCAGTGCTGATGTGAGGTGAGGAGAACAAAATTCTGTTTTATGAGAGAGGCACCTACCTGTAATACCGTGAAAGTTTATCGTTCCGTCCTCGTAGTGTTTTGCACTGGTTTTAGGTCGCGATACCATAAACTCAATATCAGTTGCACCCGAAACAAGCGTTCCTCCTCCAAAGTAACTAAGTGAAGGGAACTTAAGATGCTGTAAGAAGGGAAAACATCGGGTTTAACTTACCGTTTATTAAGATGAGGAAGAACTTCTTTCTTCACGATTAAAGCACCAATTCCAGTCGGATAACCAAAGAGTTTATAAAAGGATAGTATCATAAAGTCTGGTCGCGTTTCAGGCTTAGGAAACCATTCGTTGATATTCAGCGCTGATGTCGCCACAAATTTAGCGATGTCCAACAACCAGTAAAAGCGATCGTGACAGCAATTCCGATACTTTTCCAAGATAGGAAACAATTTATTCACTTGCAACTTGGCGCCAGACATATTACATTCGGCAGGAATAGCGAAGAATAGATTATTGTAAGCATTGTTTGACTCACTATCATGCTGAAAAGATTGAGAAGAATTTGTCTCGAAGAGGCTATCAACCGGTAAATAATCCCATGTTTTTACATAATTCCTGATGCTCAAGAGGGATGTATGAATATTTTGAGGATAAATGAAGTGGAAAGGATCTTTCTTCCAATCGATAATGTCAACGATCAACTTTACTGACGCAGTGGCGCCAGCGGTAAATATGACTTCGTACTCATCCTGATCTGCATGAATAAAGCGTAGGATATGCTTTCGAGTATTTTCAAGGATCGAGTCCGTTCTTGTACTGATGATTCCTCCGACACTGTGAGGGTTCGCGTAAAGTTGACTCTGAAGATCATTAAAAACAGCTTGTAACAGCCCTTTACCAGGCAAAGGACAACCTGCATGATCGAGGTAGGTGATTGAGGAAGTAGATATCTCTTCATCACGAGAAGAGCCCAATTTCTCCGCTATTAAATCTTCTTTCATCATTAACTACTATCACGTTGTTTTACGAATAGAAAAGTGAAATTACGTGATTACTCAAACACCTTTTTAAGTCTCCTTTGCTATAAGCAAAGTATTTAAATACACAACACAGAGTATGATTTGGAGAAATCATAAATCCATTATCCAGTTAGAAATAAAATCTTTTCTGTTCTAATAATTCGATATCTTTGATCATGAAACTTACTTGCAGTATTTCCTCAATTTCTTGGTGACGAGCAACATCACACGCTGTTTTACCATCCTATCAAATCTTAATAAAGAGCGATATGTCAAACGAAAAATCTCAATCTCACCTTCGATTTGATATTAATGTCAATGTTAGGTTGCGATAATAGTAATCTTACAATATCTGCATGACCTCTATTGCATGCCCAATGTAGAGCAGTCCAACCATTCTAAATCACGAATCAATCACACACATTAGAAATAATGGTAACTTACTCTGCGACGACATTCGGATTGAATATTCACATCAACATCATTATGAGATAACAGTAATCTCACAACATCTGCACGACCATCACTGCAAGCTTTATGAAGAGGAGTGCCAACAGACTAAATGCAAATCAATCTGAAATACTTCATCGTATAATAGTAAAACTTACTCCATCCTCAATATTCACGTCTATATCATCATGGGATAACAGCAATCTCACAACATCTACGTGTCCATGGCTACATGCCAAATGAAGAGCAGTGCCCACTTCCTAAAATTGCATGCAAATCAATCACATTCCACGATTACTATTATAACTTACTACGTCATCTTCAGTAATGTTCACATCAATTGTATCCTGAGATAATAGTAATCTCACGATATCTGCATGACCGTGATTACATGCTTCATGAAGAGCACTCCAGCCACACTAAACCACAAATCAATTTCAATATTGCGGAAAATACATGATCAAGTACTAACCTCGTCTTGAAAATTCACATCATAAGCATCATGAGATAGTATCAATTTCACAATATCTATATGACCTTTCCGACAAGCCGAATGAAGAGCAGTTGATTTGCAGTCATTCTAAACGACAAATCAAGAATGTTCTTGAATTAGAATTAATCTAGATGTTATGGCTTACGTGATCTTGGTGTGACTGAGAAAAAGCTCCCTTCCCAACATCAATACCTGGATATGACAGTAGTAGTTTCACTATCTGTAGACGATTATACTCTGAAGCTAAAATTAATGCCGTACTCCCATCACAATCCAAACCCTAAATAATCGGAGCAAAAGCAGATTCTATTAAACGTTATTAATTTCTTACTGTTTGTTTTGTTTACCTCGTTCAGTAGTGACGGATACTGATCGAAAAATTCCTTAACTTGGGTCGGATCATCTATCTTCTGACAGATCTCATATAATCTCTTCTTTGCGAGATTGATTTCTGTTTGACTGATTATCTCACTCTTACGATGAATTGTCTCGCTCTTCTTTCTTAAGAAAGAAGAAACATAGAAACGATCTCCAAATCTGCAATTTTCCTCTAATAAATATTCTCCTTCCTCCAAAAGGAAAGCAAAATTTAGTTGTTCAATCTTGTCCCAGAGACAGAACTTTCGATTTTTTCCATTTAACAAGCATGAAATATCTGTAAGAGAGAAGCAACTGTCGATAAAAACATTGGGAATATTCTCAGCTCCATCCAAACATCTTAATTGGCCAAATTCATAGAGAACTAACGTGGTAACCCTCCCATGGCGTAGGGGAGTAAGATCAGATAAATTACAAAAAGATAATTCTAAGTGCTGAACATTCGTCAATTGGATCAAACATTGAACGGATAGATCATGCTGACCAAGTTGAACCTTGGGAACGGAAATAAGAGGTAACATATTTTTAACGTTAGGAATATCTGTGAGGCAGACACATTTATTACCAGTTCCCAATCCTCTTACAGTGCGCAAATTCTTCCACTCACTAATATTGAGGTATGGTATGCTTCCAAGTGAAGATAGATCAAATAAATCATCACAATTTTGAACTTCACTCAATTCTAATGAACGGATAGATGGAAGGAGGGAAAAGAAAGGAAAAATCGATCTAAGGTTTGGAATATCACGAAATTTCAACGTCTTAAGATTCTTTAGTTCTTTACATCTCTCCAAAAAGTTCGAGTCAGCAAAAATCAGCTCAAAATTTGTTAAATCAATTAAGGTAGCATTTTTAAATAAAGTAAAATCAATTGAATGGGTACTTTCAAAGCAATGCAAAGTTACATGAGTAGCATTAATAAAACGAGCATAATCGATGAAACCATAAGAATAAGTTAAGGTAACAAATTGATTACTACCATTACAATAATTATTAACAAGAGGATCAGTCTTAATGAATGAAATATTCGTAAGTGTTAACTCATAGACATTCGCTAAATCATTGATATTAATTTCAGAATTAAAAGAATCTAACCAAAGTTTATGAACATTTCTTAAACACGAAATCTCTTTTAAACTAGAACAAAAAGATAAATAAACATCTTTAACATGACTTAATGCTTTAACATCTAATAGATTTTTAGCTACATAAATCGCAACCTTCTTTAAAGATGGAAGGAAAGGAAAAACAATCAGAGAATTTGCATTCTCTAAAGTAAGATCGAGTAAAGATGGAAATAAATGTTCTAACAAATGTTCATCTGCCCATCGACATGGACTAAGATCAAGTGAAGTCGTGAAATTATTCATTCGTAATAACAGATCTGACGAGACTTGTGGTGATGAAGATGTATCTTCAGTATCATTATCAAAGATCGTAATGTTAGAAAAAGAAAACTGAAAAGAAAATAATGATTCTATCTGAGAAGATGAACATGTAATTGATAATTGTTTTGATGGATTATTAATTCTTTGTTGTAGAAAAGATCTAAAACCTTCATCATGAATAAATTGATCAACATTTGCTTCATTTAATCTAATTTCAATAAATTCTCTTCGAAATTCCCAAAATTCTCCTTTCGATGTATTTAAGAAATAGAGAAATTCTTGCTTTGAGAGGTAAGGTTGAAGGGAATAAAGAAACTGTGGATAGAGTTTTTCAAGCATTGGTACAGTGCAACTTCGTCAATTGGGAGAGATTCTGAAGTCTTTTTTGTCGAGTTGTCCGCCATTAGCCATATATTAACCATATATTACCATATATTGCTCCATCGAAAAAATGTTCGACACACCATGTGATTGGACTTTAAAAACAGATTGTGTGATATTTTATGATTCAATTGATGTGAAGTATCTATGTCATCTACTTCTGAGATCGAAGAAAATTGCCGTATACTCAAATTCAACCATAAATTCGGAAGCGAAAGGACCGCCGAAACAGCATATTGAAACATCGGAAGTCAAATTTATTTACAAGAATTTACAGCAGAAGAGGGCATAATGTATTAAAGAGAAGTTTACTACACTGAAACTGTGACGAAAAGTTGTTGGATAAAATGCTAATGGGAGTGCGGTTTTTCGGGTGAAGTTGCTGCTGTCTTTTCGATCTGAGCTGATTTACCTTCTGCGATCTTCAACCTTGCCCTGAGTTCATCTAACTCTTCAGTAATTCGATGTACTCGATACAAGATCAACCATGAGACCAAAGAGAAGAGCGCAATCCAAAAATTTCTCTCATGTCTCCACTTCATACATCGAGCCTGTTGTTCACCATGGCCACCAGCAGCGTGAAGTAATTTATCATTTGCAGTCATAGTCTGCCATAATGACTCTGTAAAGAGGAAAGCAGAAAAAAGAGTAACAATCTGATAGACATTCATTCCACCAAGAACAGGAGGGAATATAATCTTTTTTAGAATATAATTAGCGACCCTTCGCACAGGAACTGCAACGATTGCAGGTAATGGAAGACATAATATGAGTAAGAATGTGAATGGAATAGGGAAGAGTATATTCACCACTACCGACCAATTTCCTGCCATCATCAATGCTCGATTTTAAGAATTCAGAA
>VFQN01005111.1_pt1 | contig 16456 bp, 8 predicted proteins | sample 3512371 | NCBI WGS metagenome assembly VFQN01 (sample SAMN10412370, study PRJNA504923) | tailings metagenome | isolation source: Replicate 2 from Balatoc abandoned mine | place: Philippines: Itogon, Benguet | collected 2017-08-28 | reverse complement strand
GTTTCAGGTAAACCAGCCGTTCGTTCAGAAAGCCGCAGCCGACTCCTATGGGTCGGCCGGAGACGCTCGGTCAGGAGGTGAGCTGCCATTTGGGGCTGGTTGAAGACGCTTGATCTGCCTCGGATACCGTCACAGGTCGCTCCAATACCGACAGGAAGTACCGCCTTGGACACTGGAAACCGTCGCCCGCCTCCTTACAGGCGAGGTTGAGTCAAGTTCCCCAGCGCGGAAGTCGCCCGCCGGGCCGGCCTGCACTGGAGGAGGCGATACCGTCACGGAGGCCGGCGATACCGTCATTGGCTCGCAGCACGGCACTTCGGATACCGTCACGCTTGAGTGAGGGCGTCCTGTGCTACCTTGCGGTCGGCCTTGAAGTGGGTTTCATCGCTCCACGTCATAAGGGTGACCTTTGTCATGCATTGCTTGGTGACGGTATAGATGTCGGTATCCGGCCGATTTCCGGCCAACGAAGCTCGGTTCTTACCTATGAAAAGCGCCCGCCTGTTGACAATAGAGTGGGAGTGATCAGACCGCTCGCCGACGCACGATTTCTTCGGCGAGCGCGATCACCGAGCAAGGCGCGCTGCCCTCGGCCTTGTTGTTGATCGTCACGTAGACCGGCTGTCCGGCCGCGGCGGTGGCCGCCGCGACCTTCGCCAGCACCGCGCGCGTGGCCGGGTCCGGATCGACCAGCCGGTCGAAGGGCTCGTAGCCGGCTTTCGCCGTTTCGTAGCCATGCGCGCCGTGGCGGCGGTGCAGGTTCCAGCGGCACACCAGCGGGCCGGGCCACAGCGCACGCAGCATCGGCAGCTGTTCGTCGACCGGCGGCAGGCGCGGATGCAGGCCGAGGCAGTAGGCGGCGCGGTGCGCGCGCAGCACGGCGGCGAAGTCCGGGCCGAGCCAGGCGGCGTCGCGCACCTCGACGGCGGCGAGCAGGCCACGTGGCAGCGCGCCGAGCAGCGTGTCGAGACGATCGAGCAAGGCGTCGCGCCGGGTCAGCCAGGACGACGGCAAGGGACTGATCTGGAAGACCAGCACGCCGAGCCTGTCGCCCAGCCCCTGCATCGCCGGCTGCACCACCTGCTGCAGCGCCGACTGCGGATCGAGAAACAGCGGATTGGGCCGGGTGTCGCGGCCGCCCGCTTCGCGGATCAGGGCATCGCAGACCAGCGCCGGCGCCTTCACGACGAAGCGGAAGCCGTCCGGCACCTGCCGCGCGTAGGCGGCGTACTCGGCGGGCTGCAGCGGCCGATAGAACACGCGATCCAGGCTCACGGTGCGCAGCAGCGGGTGGTGCGCGTAGGCGGCCAGCCCATCGCGGGCCAGGGCGTCCGCGCCGGCGCGGCCGGCATAGATCAGTCCGGCCCAGCCGGGAAAGGTCCACGACGAGGTGCCCAGGTGCACGCCATCGGGCAGGGCGGCCGCCAGCGCGTGCAGCGCCGCCGGCACGGCGGCCGGCTGCACGCCTTCGGGCTCCGGGAACATCGCTTCCTGCATGGCCGGCAAGGCTAGCGTTTGCGGCGAGAATGCGCAGCCAAAGGAGGCGGCTCGCGTGATCGACCCGAAGGACGAACAGGCCATGCGCATCGCCATCGACCAGGCGCGCAACGCCTGGCTGGTGGGCGAGGTGCCGGTGGGCGCCGTGATCGTGCGCGACACGCCGGCCGGCCGCCAGGTGGTGGCCACCGGCTACAACCGCCCGATCACCGAGCACGACCCGACCGCGCATGCCGAGATCGTCGCGCTGCGCCATGCCGCCACGCTGCTGGCCAACTACCGGCTGCCCGAGTGCGAGCTCTACGTCACGCTCGAGCCCTGTGCGATGTGCGCGATGGCACTGATGCATGCGCGCTTCAAGCGCGTGGTGTTCGGTGCCTTCGACCCGAAGACCGGTGCGGCCGGCTCGGTGGTCGACCTGTTCGCCAACCGCCAGCTCAACCACCACACCGAGGTCGCCGGCGGTGTGCTCGGCAGCGAGTGCGGCCAGGTGCTGCGCGAGTTCTTCGCCGAGCGGCGCGAGCAGTACCGTCAGCGGCGCGGCGATCGCACGACCGAAGCGCAGGCCGATACCGACGCTCCCGACACCATCCCGGCCGGCGAAGCCATCGAGCTGGACCTGCCGCCACCGCCGGGCCACCCATGACCCAGCTGACCTTGTTCACCCCGTCGGGCGTCGTCGCCACGGCCCGGCCCCTGCGCCTGGCGGCGCGCCGGCTCGGCGCGCTCGGCTACGCGGCCATGCTCGATGAAGCCGCCCTGGCGCGCCAGCAGCGTTTCGGCGGCGACGACGAGGTGCGCCTCGCCGCCATCCACCGCGTGGCCCGGGCCGCCCCGGACGTCGCCATGGCCACGAGGGGCGGCTATGGCCTCACGCGGCTGCTCGACCGCATCGACTGGACGTTGGTGGCGCGCAGCGTCGAGCGCGGCACGCGCTGGGTGGGCCACAGCGATCTCACCGTGCTGCAGCTCGGCCTGCTGGCGCACGCCAAGGGCGTGACCTGGGCCGGGCCGATGGCCTGCTACGACTTCGGCGGCGAGGCCGTCGACGAGGTGACGCGCGATTGCTTCGCCGAGGCGATGAGCGGCGAACTGGAGGCCGTGGGCTTCCGCACCGAGGCGGGCTTCGACGGCCTGGACGTCAAGGGCGTGCTGTGGGGCGGCAACCTGTGCATGGTGAACTCGCTGCTCGGCACGCCGCACTGGCCGCGCATCAAGGGCGGCGTGCTGTTCCTCGAAGACGTCAACGAGCATCCCTATCGGATCGAGCGCAGCCTGCTTCAGCTGCACCAGGCCGGCGTGCTCGACGCGCAGAAGGCGATCCTGCTGGGAGCGTTCAGCGACTGGAAGAAGTCACCGCTGGATCGCGGCTATGGCCTGAAGACGGTGGTCGAGACCTTGCGCCGCGTGACGCGCACGCCCATCCTCACCGGACTGCCGTTCGGCCACGTGCCAACCAAGGTGACGCTGCCGGTGGGCGCGCGGGTGCAGCTCGTCGTGCAGGCACGCGACGTGCTCATGGGCTGGTGAGCTGACGTGTGCTGGAGTCGCCGCTCTAATCGGCAGACGCGCCCCATGTTCCAGGGGGCGCGGCCGGTGAAACCCTGAGCAGGGCCCCTGGCGGCGCGCTTATCATCCGCGACTGCCTTTCGGCGGCCCGGCCACAAGCCGGTGTCCGTCGGGGGCAGATTCTTTTGAGGGGGCGGCCGCGTCAAGCCTGCGGCGCGCTCCCGATCGACGAAGGGGACGACCGCATGCACGGTCCGATGAGAGGGTGGGGCGCGCGGTTGGCGGTGGCGGTGTCGCTGGTGCTGGCCGCCTGCAACAACAGTCCGTACCCGGACGGCGCCGCCGCCACCAACACGCTCTTCAACTCCTTCGACGAGCGTTCGCCGCGCTACCTCGACCCCACCGCCTCGTACAGCAACCCCGAGACGCCATACACCTACTCGGCCTACGAGCCGCTGTACGCGTATCACTACCTCAAGCGGCCCTACGAGCTGATCCCGAAGACGGCCGAGGCGGTGGTGCACCCGCGCTACGTCGACAAGGCTGGGCAGCCGCTGCCCGACGACGCGCCGGCCGAGCAGATCGCCGAGAGCATCTACGACGTGCGGCTGAAGAAGGGCATCCTGTTCGCGCCGCACCCGGCCTTCGCGAAGAACGACAAGGGCGAGTACCTCTATCACCACCTCACCCGCGACCAGGTGGGCGACAAGCGCTCGCCTTGGGACTTCGAGAAGCAGGGCACGCGCGAACTGGTGGCCGAGGACTACGTGTACGCCTTCAAGCGCCACGCCACCACGCGCATCGAGGCGCCGATCTTCGCCATCTTCTCGGAGTACGTGGTCGGGCTGAAGGAGTACGCGGCGCTCGTCAAGGCCGAGGACGCCAAGCTGCTGCACGGCCTGCCGGCCTCCAGCCCAGACAAGCCCTTCCTCGACTTCCGCCGCTGGCCGCTGGCCGGCGTGACCGCGCCCGACAGCCACACGGTGCGCTTCCGCATCAAGGGCAAGTATCCGCAGTGGAAGTACTGGCTGGCGATGACCTTCTCTGCGCCGGTGCCCTGGGAGGCCGACGCCTTCTACTCGCAGCCGGGCATGAACGCCAACGGCCTGTCGCTGGTGAAGTGGCCGGTGGGCACGGGCCCGTACATGATGACCGAGTACGTGCAGGACCGCCGGCACGTGCTCAAGCGCAACCCCCACTTCCGCGGCGAGCCCTATCCCTGCGAGGGCGAGCCGGGCGACAGGGAGAAGGGCCTGCTCGACGACTGCGGCAAGACCATGCCCTTCATCGACACCATCGTCTCCACCATCGTCAAGGAGGCGGTGCCGCGCAAGGAGATGTTCAAGCAGGGCTACCTCGACGTGCCCGAGATCGAGCGGCCCGAGTGGGGCGTTCAGTTCCGCGCCGACATGGAGGATTCGGACAAGGTGCGGCGCGACTTCGAGGCGCGCGGCTTCCTGTTCCCGCAGACCACCGACATCAACAACTGGTACATCGGCTTCAACTGGCTCGACCCGGTGGTGGGCAAGGGCGACACGCCGGAGCAGCAGGCACGGAACCGCAAGCTGCGCCACGCGCTGTCGATCGCCATCGACTGGGAGGAGGGCTACGGCCGCATCTTCCGCAACAAGGGTGGCGTGGCCGCCCACGGGCCGGTGCCGCCCGGCGTGTTCGGCTCGCGCGAGGGCCGGCCCGAAGGCATCAATCCGGTCACCCACCGGCTGGTCGACGGCAAGCCGGTGCGGCGCAGCATCGAGGAAGCGAAGAAGCTGCTCGCCGAAGCCGGCTATCCCGACGGCCGCGACGCGAAGACCGGCAAGCCGCTGGTGCTGAACTACGACTTCCAGCGCGCTGCCACGCCGGACATCAAGCCGGAGCTCGACTGGATGGTCAAGCAGTTCGCCAAGCTCGGCGTGCAGCTGGAAATCCGCGCCACCGACTACAACCAGTTCCAGGACAAGGTGCTCAAGGGCAAGCAGCAGATCTTCTGGTGGGGCTGGCTGGCCGACTACCCCGACGCCGAGAACTTCCTCTTCCTGCTCTACGGCCCGAACGCCAAGTACCCGAACCAGGGCGAGAACGCGGCCAACTACAGCAACCCCGAGTACGACCGCCTCTACCGCATCATGCAGACGCTGGAGGACGGGCCCGAGAAGCAGAAGGTGATGGATCAGATGGTGGCCGTGGTGCGCGAGGACGCGCCCTGGGCCTGGGGATACTGGCCCTACGTGGCGCTGGCCTTCCAGCCCTGGGCGCACAACGGCAAGCCGAGCATCGTGGTGCGCGACCTGGCCAAGTACTACCGCATCGACCCGGCGCTGCGCGTGGCCAGGCAGGCCGAGTGGAACCAGCCGGTGCGCTGGCCGCTGGCCGTCATCGCCGTGGTGCTGTTGTTGATGGTGGGGCTCGCCTGGCGCGGCTACCGCGTCCGCCAGCTGGCCACCGCCAAGCCGAAGAACGCCACGCCGGTGACCGCCTGACATGCTGAACTACCTGATTCGCCGCATCGGCTACGGGGTGCTGATCCTGATCGGCGTGAACCTGCTGACCTTTGCGCTGTTCTTCACCGTCAACACGCCCGACGACATGGCGCGGCTGAACATCGGCGGCAAGCGCGTGACGCAGGAGCAGATCGACAAGTGGAAGGCCGAACGCGGCTATGACAAGCCGATGGTCTGGAACGCCCAGGAGCAGGGCACGGCCAAGCTGACGCGCACCATCCTCTGGGAACGCTCGGTGTCGCTGTTCGCCTTCGAGTTCGGTCGCTCCGACGCGCGCAACGCCATCGACATCGGCCACGAGATCAAGACGCGCATGGGCGTGAGCCTGCAGCTCGCACTGCCGCTGTTCATCCTGCAGGTGATCGCCAGCACGGCCTTCGCGCTGCTGCTGGTGTTCTTCCGCCACTCGCGCATCGACTTCTGGGGCGTGGTGCTGTGCGTGCTGATGCTGTCGATCTCGGCGCTGTTCTACATCATCGTCGGCCAGTACCTGTTCTCGCGCGTGCTGCGCCTGGTGCCGATCAACGGCTACGCGCCAGGGCTCGACGCGATCAAGTTCCTGGTGCTGCCGATCATCCTGTCGCTGCTGTCGCGGCTGGGCGGCGAGGCGCGGCTGTACCGGGCGATGTTCCTCGAGGAGATCGGCCGTGACTACGTGCGCACGGCGCGCGCCAAGGGCCTGTCGGAGGCGGTGGTGCTGTTCCGCCACGTGCTGAAGAACGCGCTGATCCCGATCATCACCAGCGCCGGTTCTTACCTGCCCTACGTCTTCCTCGGCAGCCTGGTGTTCGAGAGTTTCTTCGGCATCCCGGGGCTGGGTGCCTTCGTCATCGAGGCGATCAGCGGCCAGGACTTTGCCATCGTGCGCTCGATGGTCTTCCTCGGGGCGCTGCTGTACATCGCCAGCTACGTGGTGATCGACGTGGCCTATACCTGGGCCGACCCGCGCGTGCGGCTCTCCTGACCGGCTCACGAACAAGACCATGCCGAAGATCGTCCTGCTCTGGACCGACATCGTCCTCTACCTGATGCTCGCCGCGCTCGTCTGGTACGGCTGGCGCATCCGCGTCAATGCCAACCTGCGCGCCAACTGGTGGAAGGTGCTGCGCGACCCGGCGGCGCTGTGCGCCGGCATCGTGCTGGCGCTGTTCGCCCTCGTCACGCTGGCCGACAGCGTGCACTTCCGCCGTGCGCTGCCGCCGGCGGCCGGTGCGCCGGCCGGCACCCCGACCTTCTACGCCACCACCACCGAGAGCCTGCTCGACCTGCTGCTGGCTCGGCAGATCGCGATGCGCGAGACCGGCTATTCGGAGCCGCTGGCCTACCTGGGTCTGCAGAAGGAGCCGATCGAGCGCGACGGCCAGCCGCTGCGCGACTTCCCTCGCCTGAAGTTCGGCGGCGCCCATCTCACCGATCCCGAGGCGCAGGGGGCCGGCGACGTGGTCACGCGCGCAGCCACCGGCGCTGTCGGCGGCCTGCTGTTCTCCGCACTCGCCGCGCTGGCCACCGCCGCCGCACTGCGCCGCAGCCACGGCGGCATGGGCGGCGCGCTGCGCGACCTGCTCGCCGACCGCACCGACCTGCCGCTGCGCGCCGCGCTGGCCACGGTGACGGTGGCGGCGGTGCTGATCGGCGCGGTGGTTGCGCTGATGGGCCATTACCACGTGTTCGGCACCGACCGCACCGGCAACGACGTGCTCTACCAGGCGTTGAAGAGCATTCGCACGGCCTTCGTGATCGGCACGCTGGCCACCGTGGCCACGCTGCCCTTCGCGGTGGTGCTGGGCATCTTGGCCGGCTACTTCCGCGGCTGGGTCGACGAGGTCATCCAGTACCTCTACACCACGCTCAGCTCGGTGCCCAACGTGCTGCTGATCGCCGCCTGCGTGCTGATGGTGCAGGTGTTCCTCGACAAGAACCCCGACTTGTTCGAGACCGGCCTGGAGCGCTCGGACCTGAAGATCTTCCTTTTGTGCGTGATCCTCGGCCTGACCGGCTGGGCCACGCTGTGCCGGCTGGTGCGCGGCGAGACGCTCAAGCTGCGCGAGCTCGAGTACGTGCAGGCGGCCACCGCCTTCGGCGTCGGCCACGCGCGCATCATGGCCAGGCACATCGCGCCCAACGTGATGCACCTGGTGCTGATCACCACGGTGCTGAGCTTCTCCGACCTGATCCTCTACGAGGCAGTGCTGACCTACGTGGGCGTCGGCGTCGACCCGTCGATGAACAGCTTCGGCGGCATGATCAACCTGGCGCGCAGCGAGATGAGCCGCGACCCGGTGGTGTGGTGGAGCTTCGCCGCCGCCTTCGGCTTCATGGTCACGCTGGTGCTGGCCGCCAACCTGTTCGCCGACGGCGTGCGCGATGCCTTCGACCCGCGCGCGCGCAGCTTCCGCCCGCGCCTGCTCAGGCGCAGCGCGGCCTGAGGATCACCACATGCTGACCATCGACGACCTCAAGGTGGCGCTGGACGCCGACGCGGGCCTGGTGCGCGCCATCGACGGCCTGAGCCTGGCCATCCGTCGCGGCGAGACCTTTGCGCTGGTGGGCGAGTCCGGCTGCGGCAAGAGCATGACGGCGCTCGCGCTGATGCGCCTGCTGCCCGACAACGGCACCGTCACCGGCGGGCGCATCGACATCGAGGGCCACGACGTGCTGGCCCTGCCCGAGGCGAGCATGCGCGCCGTGCGCGGCGGGCGCATCGGCATGATCTTCCAGGAGCCGGCCACCAGCCTGAACCCGGTGATGCGCGTCGGCGACCAGATCGTCGAAGCGATCGAGACCCACACCGAACTGCGCGGCGAGGCGGCGCGTGCGCGCGCCATCGAGTGGCTCGGCCGCGTCGGCATTCCCGAGCCGCAGCGGCGCATCGACGAGTACCCGTTCCGCCTCTCGGGCGGCCAGAAGCAGCGCGTGATGATCGCGATGACGCTGGCCTGCGAGCCCGACTTCCTGATCGCCGACGAGCCGACCACCGCGCTGGACGTGACCATCCAGGCACAGATCCTCGACCTGCTGCGCCAGCTGCAGCGCGAGCAGGGCATGGGCATGCTGCTGATCACGCACGACCTGGCGGTGGTGTCGGGCATGGCGCAGCAGGTGGCGCTGATGTACGCGGGCCAGATCGTCGAGGTGGCGAGCGCGGCCGAGTTCTTCTCGGCGCCCAAGCACCCCTATGCGCGGGCGCTGCTGCGGGCGCTGCCCGACACCGGCAAGCGCGGCAGCGCGCTGGCGGCCATCGGCGGCACCGTGCCGCCACTGTGGCAGGAGTTCACCGGCTGCCGCTTCGCGCCGCGCTGCGAGCGGGCCTTCGAGGCCTGCCAGGTCACGACGCCAGCGATGGAGAACGCGGGCAGCAGCAGCGTGCGCTGCCTGCTGTACCGCAATGGTGCGAAGGTCGTGGCCGCCCCGACCGCGGCCGAAGCCCCGCGCGACGAGGCGCGGCGCGGCGAGGGTGCCGACAAGGTGCTGCTCGAGGTGCGCGTCCTGTCGGTGCGCTTCCCGATCCGCAAGGGCCTGCTGCAGCGCATGGCTGGCGCGTTCACCGCAGTCGATGGCGTTTCGTTCGATATCCCGTCGGGCCGCACGCTGGCGCTGGTGGGCGAATCCGGTTGCGGCAAGACGACGACCGGCAAGGCCATCGTGCAGCTGCTGCGCCATCAGGCGCTGATCGGCGGGCAGGCGCTGTTCGAGGGGCAGGATCTCTTCGCCCTGGAGGGCGAAGCGCTGCGCCAGGCGCGCCGCGCGGTGCAGATCGTCTTCCAGGATCCGTTCGGCTCGCTCGACCCGCGCATGCGCGTGTTCGACATCCTGGAGGAAGGACTGGTCGCGCTGCGCCCCGAACTGGACGCCAGCGCACGCCGCGAGCGGCTGCACACGCTGGTCGACCAGGTCGGCTTGCGGCGCGATGCGCTGCAGCGCTACCCGCACGAGTTCTCCGGCGGCCAGCGCCAGCGCATCGCGATCGCGCGCGCCCTGGCCGTCGAGCCGCGGCTGATCGTCTGCGACGAGCCGACCTCGGCGCTCGACGTCTCGGTGCAGGCGCAGATCCTCAACCTGCTGCGCGACCTGCAGCGTGCCACCGGCGTCTCGTACCTCTTCATCACGCACAACATCGGCGTGGTGGAGTACATCGCCGACCGCATCGCGGTGATGCAACGCGGCCGCATCGAGGAGGCGGGCAGCGTCGAGCAGGTGCTGGGCGCGCCGCGCAGCGACTACACGCGCACGCTGCTGGCGGCGGTGCCGCGCATTGCCGTGCCCGCGTCGGGTTGAACCCGCCGGCGACGGTGACGAAAAAGGGGCCGCTTTCGCGGCCCCTGTTCGTTGAAGTGGATGCCGATCAGCGGATGCGGATCGCGTCGGCCTCCTTGCCGGCGTTGCGGCGGTACATCAGCAGCAGCCCGCTCTCGCTGCTCAGCGCATCAGGCTGCGTCGCGGTCGCCAGGCCCACCGTGGCCGAACTGCGCGACGCCACCGTGCCGGAGACATCGCCGACGACGCCGAAGCGTTCCTGGCCCGGCGTGAAGCGCATGCCTTCGATCGCGTCGGTGTTGGCGCCGCTGAAGTAGTTGTCGAACGCGTACACGCTGAAGCCGATGGTCGAACCGCGGGTGTAGGCCATGGTTCCCGCACCGGCGTTCACCGGCACCGAGAAGATGACGTTGCCCGAGTTCAGGTCGGCATCGGTGTAGAAGAACGCCCCGCCGGTCCCTGTGCTGAGGTTGACCAGGTAGACGAGGTTCTGGCCCGTGGCGGCGAAGCCTCCGTTCTCCGCGTTGTAGACCACGTAGTCCGGCGTGCCGTCACCGTTCGTGTCGATCTCGATGTCGAACTCGGCCGGGTAGTTCGGGTGCGCCCGGCGGCCGTTCGTGTTGATCGCGAACTCGAGCACGTCGGCCCCGGGACCCAGCACGTCCGGCAGGTAGCGCACGCCCACCGAGCGCATGTCGATCACCGCCTGGTTGGAACCGGGGCCGGGGATCTCGCTCTTCGGGATCTTGGTGCTCTGGCCGGTCAGCGAGAACACCTCGTAGGCCGACACCTCCGCGCCACGGTTGCGCAGCTTCAGCGACTGGCCCTTCTTGCCGCCACCGACGAGCTCGGCCTGGGCATCCGCGGCCTTGCGCGGCAGCACGTGCCACGGCACCGTCAGCTTCTCGCTGCCGGCCTGCAGCGTCAGGTAGCCGTCGTACTCGGGGCCGTTGAGCGCGGCGCCGTTGCCGCCCTGCGGACCGCCGTTGAGCGTCCACTCGGGCAGCTTGCTCGGGTCGATGAACAGCTTCACCTCGAGCTCCGCATGGCTGCGGCCGGCGACGAACACGAACGGCTTCGCCGAGACGCGCACCGCCCCGCTGGCTTCGTCGTTCGCGAACCGGAAGCCCGGCGTCACGCGATACGAGCGGCCCGACCGCGACAGGTTCTCGATGCGCAGCTTGCGCTCGAGGACGATCGGCGCCGACGCCTCCACCAGGCCGAACGACAGCGCTGCCGACTTCGATTCGCGGTTGTAGGCGAGCGTGGTCAGGTCCAGCGCACGATCGACGCGCATCTCGCCCGCGCCGATGCGCGTGATGGGCGCGAGCTCGCCGGGCAGCAAGGCCGGGTTGGTGTAGATCGTCGTCTCGGCGCTGTTCATCAGCATCGCCTTGATCTGCTCGGGGCGCCGGTCCGGGTGAGCCTGCAGGAGCAGGGCTGCACCGCCGGAGACCATCGGCGCCGCACCGGAGGTGCCGCCGAACACCGTCATGCCGTCGCCGGTGCCGGCCTCGGCCGACAGCGATGCGCCGGGCGCGCCGATCTCGGGCTTGATCGTCTGGGCGCTGTAGGACGGCCCGCGCGAGGACGTGGCGGCCATGCTGCCCACCAGCGGGATGCCGCCGGCCGGGGAGATGGTCACGTTGACCGTGCGGCCCGCGGTCAGCTGCGACTTGATGGCGCTGGACAGCGACTGCTGGATGACCAGCGACGGCACGAACGTGTCGCCGCCGCCGTAGGAGAACGACACCGCGTCACCCGGGGCGACCAGGCCGATGAGCACGCCGGTGGCGCCCGCGTCCGCGGCGATGTCGACCTTCAGGCTCACCGAGCAGACACCGCGATCGATCAGCGCGACCTTGCCGGCCGGGTTGGCCAGCAGCGCGTCGCCGGGGCAGGCGCGGCCGACGTAGACCACGTCGCCGCTCACGCCGGCGCCGACGGGCGCCCAGTCCATGGTCTGGGTGTTGGCGTAGGTGCCCTTGATCGCATCGGGCGAGTTCACCACCAGCGGGATCGCCACGGCGCCCGGAACCTCGGTCTGCGCCACGCTGATCACCCCGGGGGCGATCGACGGCGAGCCGACGACGTAGGGCTTGTTGGCGCTGTTGCCGGCCGACGCCACGACCACCACGCCGAGGCGCACGGCATTGGCCGACGCCAGCGTCAGGTCGTCCTCGAACTGACCGTACGACGAGCCGAGCGACATGTTGATGACGTCGACCGCGTCGCTGGTATCGCCATCGCCGTTCGGGTCGAGCGCGAAGTCCATGCCCTGCAGCAGCGCGATGCCGCTGCACGAGGTGGCGACGGCGCTGCACACCTTCACCGCCACCAGCTTGGCCCCCGGCGCGACACCCTTGTGAGTGCCGTCCAGGCTCTGTCCGGCGATGATGTCGGCGACGTGGGTGCCATGGCCTTCCAGGTCGATCGGGTCGGGGTCCGGAACCTCCGGCGCGTTCGGCCAGGATTCGCCGACGAAGTCGTAGCCGTCGATCACCTTGGCGGTCGGGAACAGGCCGTCGCGGGTGGTGTTCTTCGGGTCGGTCGTCGCGCCGCCGTAGGCGTCGGCATAGGCCTGCGGCGTGCCCGCACCGCCGAGGTTGCGGTGCGTGTAGTCGATGCCGGAGTCGAGCACCGCCACCGTCACGCCCGTGCCGTCGACGCCGCGGGCCTGCGCCGCCGTGGCGCCGACGTACGGCACCGTGGCGGACAGGTCCAGCTGATAGTCGAGCACCGGGCGCACCTTGGCCACGCCGGGCAGGGCCGCGACGCGCTCGATCTGCGCGGCGTCGACGCTCACCGCGATGGCGTTGTGCGCGTTCTGCACCCGGGCCAGTTCCTTGGCGCCGAGCGCGCCGAGCTGGCTGGCCAGGGCCGATTGGGCCTCGTGAATCCGCTGTCGATGCGCCTGCGCGCCGACGCGCAGCGACGCCGCCGACTTGATCGTCATGCGGTTGCCGGCGAGCAGGGGGTCGGCCTCGGCGAGTGCGGCGCGCTGGGCCGCGACCGAGTTCTGCTCGAGCGACACCCAGACGCGGACCTGGCCGGTGGCGCCGCGCAGGCGCGCGTCCACGCGACTCGCAGACGCACCCGCGGGTGCCGGCGTGCGGTAGGTCGAGGAGCCGGCCTGCAGGGCCGCTGCCGGGAATCCGCTGCCGGATGCGCCTGGCGAATCCCCGCCGCCGCAGGCGGCCAGCAGCAAGGCTGCGGCGCCCACCGCCAGGGGTGAGAACAGTTTCTTCACGTGGACCTCCTTGAATCGTTGTTGGATGCGGCAACGATGAAATGCCGACCGGTTGTCGATCCAGGCGAAGACGGATGACCCTCGACTGCGGTTGCGACACCGGCGCGCCACTGCATCACGCCATGTGACGCGCGTCAATGGGATCGTTACCCTGTGCCAGGGGCCGACCCCGGGGTGGGTGGATGCCGCACGCGCGCGGGGCGAACGCGCCTGACCATCGGCCACTGCCGGATGGCCGCGAGCCGCGCCGCATCGATGCGCACGGCAATGGCCGGCGTGGGCTGGCGCACACGGGCCAGTTCCTCCGCGCCAAGGGCGCGCAAGTCGTTCGAGAGCGCTTGGAGGTCGGCGCCTGGCGCGTCCGCGCGCAACTCCACCCAGACCTCGATGCGTTCTGGTGCACTGGCCAGGACCGCGGCGCTGCAGGCGCCGAGGAGTGCGGTGACGACGTGGCGCCGGCTGGGCATCTGCGCTCCTTCCCGTGATTGCGCTGCGTGATCGCCGGCGAGTCTGGCACATGCGCGCCTGGCGGGTGCCCGCGGCGAAGGGAAGTGCATGTTGCACACAGCCAACGAAGCGCGCCGCGCCGCCTAGGGAGATGCACCTATCCGATCGCGCGGCGCACGCAGCCGCGACGCATGCGACCGAGCCCGTCGGGGCGCGCCCAACCCGCGTGGCGCGAGGCTTGGCGCGGGGATGGGTCGGCCGCCAGGCTTCTCCATGGATTCGCACCTGTCGGGGCAGCGTGCACCGCTCAAGGAAACCCCTAGACAAGTCGGCGCACCGCTGTGGTGACAATTCTTTTACATGTCTTCGCAGACGGGACTCAGACGGCTTACAAAGGCGGCATGTGTCTTGCTCGAGGCAGGGTCTATCGATCAACCTTTCATCGCTTTCAGAGGAGAACTCATGTTCAGAAGAACGAAGGTCAGTGCCGCGGCGCTGGCGGCTCTCGGCGGCGTCATCGGCCTCGCCAGCGTGCCCTCGTACGCGCAGCAGACGCTCGAGCGGGTCGAGATCACCGGGTCGTCGATCCGTCGCGCCGCGACCGAGACGGCGCTGCCGGTCACGGTGATCAAGGTCGAGGAGCTCACCAAGCAAGGCGTGACCACGACCGAGCAGGCGATGGCACGCATCGCGGCCAACCAGTCCAACTTCGGCGCCAGTTCGGCGATCGGCGGCACCACCGGCGGCAAGGCGGAGGCGGACCTGCGCGGCCTGAGCGGCCCGACCAACACCAACGCCAACAAGACCCTCGTTCTGCTGAACGGCCGCCGGCTGGCCAATCACGCGTTTGACGCGGCCGCGGTCGACCTGAACGCCATCCCGCTGGCCGCAGTCGATCGCATCGAGGTGCTGCGTGACGGCGCTTCGGCGATCTACGGCAGCGACGCGATCGGCGGCGTGATCAACTTCATCCTCAAGCGCGAGTACACGGGCCTGGAGGTCAGCGCGCAGACGATTCAGCCGCGCCGCAACGGCGGTGGCGATTCCAACCGGGTCAGCCTGTCCGGCGGCTACGGCTCCCTGTCCGAGCAGAAGTTCAACATCTTCGGCAGCCTGGACATTCGCAAGCAGTCGGTGCTCGAAGCCCTCGACCGCAGTTTCGCCAAGACCGGCATCATCCGCGGCGCGATCAATGCGGGCACCAGCGGCACCTCCTTCCCCGGCGACCTGAACGGCTTCGAGCCGTCGCTGGCCGCAGGCTGCGATCCGTCCAACGGCTCCGTGCTGAATCAGGCCGGCACCGGCTGCCGCTACGACTTCACGCGCGACATCGACATCCTCACCGAGAACAAGCAGGTGACCGGCCTCCTGCGCGGCTCGTTCGCGATCAGCCCGGAGCACACGCTGTCGGCGGAGTTCCTGCGTGCGAACAACAAGGGCACGGCACGGGTGGCGGCGGCGCCGAACAGCCACGTGATGCTGTCGTCCAGCCCGTACTTCCCGGTGGGTGCGCCGATTTCCTACGAGCCCACCGCGACCCCGGGCAACGAGAACACCGGCACGCCCTGCGGCTTCGACAACTGCCAGCCCGTGGACTGGGATCCCAGCACGCCGGGTGTGCAGACCGGCGGCGTCGCCAACTGGCGCCAGAAGCCCGCGGGCAAGCGCACCAGCGGCGACGACACGACGACCACCCGCACGATGGTCGAGCTCTCGGGCCTGTTCTCCGGATGGGACTACCGCACCGCCTTGGGCCAGACCAAGAACAAGAGCGAGGCGTCGGTCAAGAAGGGCTATGTCAACGACGGCCTGATCCAGCAGGGCATCCTCGACAACCTGATCAACCCCTTCGGCCCGCAGACGGCTGCCGGCCAGGCCGCCATCGATGCGGCGCAGGTGGTTTCGCCGACCCTGGTCGGCGAGAACAAGGTCAACTTCGTCGATCTGCGGGTGTCCAAGGAACTCATGCAGATGCCGGCCGGCATGCTCGCCGGCGCCTTTGGCGTCGAGTACCGCACCGAGAAGTCGGCATTCGAGGCGCTGGACATCACCGCCCAGCTCAGCAGCCTGGGCATCGATCCGGACAGCGACACCAGCGGCAAGCGCAAGATGGCTGCCGCCTATGCCGAGCTGAACATCCCCGTGACCAAGCAGCTGGAGCTGTCGACGGCGCTGCGCTTCGACAAGTACAGCGGCACGGGCAACACCGTGAACCCGAAGCTCGGCATCCGCTACCAGCCGACGCGTGAGCTGCTGGTGCGCGGTTCGGCCAACACCGGCTTCCGCGCGCCGACGCTGTACGAGCTGAACCAGCCGCAGTCGCTGACCTTCACCTCGGACAACTACGACGATCCGCTGCTGTGCCCGGGCGGCGTGCCGAACAACCCCGCCTTCGAAGGCGTGGTGTGCGGCCAGCAGGTGCTGCAGCGTAATGTCGGCCCGGTGCCGAACGGTCGCAGCGCTTCTGACCTCGAGCCGGAGAAGGCGCAGAACTTCAGTGTCGGCCTGGTGTTCGATCCGTCGTCGAACGTGAGCTTCTCGGTGGACTACTGGCAGGTCAGCATCAAGAACCTGATCAGCGGCCTGCCCGAGCAGGAGGTGTTCGCCAACGCCACCAAGTACGGCAGCCGCTTCGTGCGCTGCAGCCAGCTGCCGACCAGCGGCCCGGGCATCATCCGCTCCGACATCGACGCCTGCCTGAACACCGGCTTCGACGCGATCGCCTACATCGACACGCCCACCGAGAACCTCGGCAAGCTGAAGACCCGCGGTCTGGATCTGTCGGCGGCTTGGCGCTCCGGTGCGACGGGAATGGGCACCTTCGGTCTGAGCATCGACGGTACCTACGTCATCTCGTACAAGTACCAGCGCGAGAAGAACGGTGCCTTCATCCCGGCCACCGGCCGCTACTCGGACAACGCGCCGGTGTTCCGCTGGCAGCATGTGGCCACCGCGACCTGGAGCATGGGTGACTGGAGCGCCCTGCTGGCCCAGCGCT
>VFQN01005109.1_pt1 | contig 16461 bp, 11 predicted proteins | sample 3512371 | NCBI WGS metagenome assembly VFQN01 (sample SAMN10412370, study PRJNA504923) | tailings metagenome | isolation source: Replicate 2 from Balatoc abandoned mine | place: Philippines: Itogon, Benguet | collected 2017-08-28 | reverse complement strand
ATCCAAAGTGATAAACATTCTGATTTATATGCGATTTTATCAGGCTTAAACACCAATACAGTTCTGATTAAATCGAAAGATAAAGGTAATTCGTGGGAAATTATAAATGATTCTTCGGAGTTAGGATTTTCTTTAGTTACGTTTAGTTTCAAGATTTTTGAAGATAGAATTTATGTTTCAGGCAAAAATGGGGTAATAATAGTGACGGATTTGAATGGAAAAGAAATTGAGAAAATTGCAACCAATACGTCAAATATTTATGATTTCGAAATAATCGACAAAGACAATATAGTAATGTCAGCTTCGGGAAAAATAATAAAAACAACGGATGGCGGGAAAAGATGGAGTGCGATTTATAACAGAAGTGCCAGAATTGTCGATTTTTGGAATCCCAACGAAGGTATAATGATATTAAACAAAAGTTTTTGTGCAACAGATGTTTATCAGGCAAATGATGTAATAGCGTATACAAAAGACGCTGGTTTGACTTGGGATGAAAGTGCTGAAGCCACTAATGTTATGTCAGATTATTCAGACAATCAACTTCTTGCTGATAAAGGATATATCCTGTTAATTGGGAAAAATATTTTTGTATTGGATAGATAATTCGGCTTTAGTTAAGATTTATGAATAATATTCTGGTCGAAATAGTAACCACCTCAGAGTTAAGACTTTGTGGCGGTCTTTTGTTTGGGTGCTATGACTTCATGGTTGCAATGCCTTATCCGTGTTTCGTCAGAATCCGTGTCATCCGTGTTCCATTATTGTCGTTAAATGGGATACGGATGACACGGATTTATACGGATTTTTTCAGTTTCTTTTTGTCATTGTCGAATAGTTTGCGGCGGAGTTCCGGCTTTTTGCCGAAGTTTAGGAGTAAGCCTACTTCAATATTAGTGGCTCGCAGGTAGTTTACTAATTGATTTTCAAAGGCTTCTACGATGCCTTCGGCGGCTTTTAGCTCTAAAATGATGGTGTCATTTACTATCAGGTCGGAGTAATATTCACCTACCTCTATACCTTTGAAATGTACTTTTATTTGTTTCTGTGCCTCTACCTTGAAACCTCTGTTTCTCAGTTCTAAATATAGAGCGTTTTGGTATACTTTTTCCAGGAACCCGAAGCCCAATTCGTTGTAAACGTCATAAAATACTTTGATAATTTGCTCCGTCAGTTCGTTATAGCTTGTGTCTTTCAGCATAAAAATAAAATTTTTAAAATCCGTCTAAATCCGTGTGCTAAAAAATGGAACACGGATGACACGGATTTAGACGGATTTAATTACTGCAGGCCACATTTGGGCCAATCCTTGCCTCAAAATACTTTCCCATGCCCCTTGCCTCGAAGCCCGGGTTTAGTGTTATCGAATTGGGTGCTTTAAAATCTATCGCACCCGCAGGGGCTAAGATTTTGGCGGTGGAGGTGATGGTTTGGATGGCTCCGCCTGCGTAGGTGGGTGAGTCTATGGTACCCGTGATGCTGCTGTTATTGACCTGTGATGGCGTATTGCCCAAAAACTCATACGCTCCCATGTCTGCTGTGGCGTTGAAATTTCTTGGATTACGGTCTAAATCTAAGGGATTGATGCCTACATTATCTCCAGCACCGATGGCTTTGCTGCACCATTTTAGGCGATAATTTCCAGCATCACTCTTCACCGTATTTGCTACCGGACTTACAAACTGTGGATTGGTAGTACCCACCAAATTGCCATTGGCAGTGCCGGTTTCGCCTTGTATTAAGCTGTTGGTGAAAGTATTAGTTGTAGCCGCTTGCATGATATTTGAAATTCCACCATTAGCATTGTCTTTTATGATAGTGTTTTTAATTGTATTACTAAAAGGGGTAGTACTAGTGATGGTACTTGGGGTAATGGATATTCCATTTCTACCATTTGAAGCTATAGTGCAATTGATAATATTTAAATCCGAATAGAGATTTATAAAAGAAATTCCGTGTTGCCCATTATTAGCAATCAAGCAATTTTGATAATTTGAAGTCCTACCTTCATCGTCATATATTCCACTGCCACTGTTTCCTGTTATTATGCAATTTGCGACTATTATATTTGAAGTTCTAATATTTAAGCCTTCTTCATTATCTATTATTCTGCAATTACTTATTTTGCAGTTTACGGAGTTGCCATATATACCATCATAACGCCCCCCAATGACTTTAAATCCATCAAAAACAACGTCTTTGCCAATATTTACAACGAAATAAGAATTATCATTTCGATTTGAGGTAAAAACAAAAGGGGTGTCGTTGCTTCCTAAATCGCCTGAAAGGGTAGTTTCATTAGTGCTATGTATCAATGCCAAATTGCGTTCGTTGATACTTTTTTCAGTTCCCGCAAAACCACCGTAAATTTTCATCCCAGATAGGATATTGAAATTATCATTTTTATTGTTGGTGGTAGAAGATTTGTAAGCTGAGGTACCTTTGGCTACATAAATTTCAAAAAGATCGTTGCAGGTATTAGCTGTTAGAGCAGATCGTAGGGTATCATAGGCATTTGCCCAAGAGCTACCATTTTTGTTCCCAATATTAGGTGTATTATTCACATATTTCACCTGCCCCGTTACAAAATTGGAAGCATCACCTGTTTTAGCAAAGTTGTTTAATGTACCGTTATTGGCACTGTTTGAGGCTTCGTTTATTTGGCTAATGAGGGTATTTGTGCCATGCGGTACGCCATTGCTGAAATTATAGGCAGCTTGTAAATTGATAGCATTGGGGGTTTTGCAAAAGCGTTCGTCGGCTATTTGTGTGGGGGTTTTGGCAACATTCCAAATGCGTATTTCGTCTATTTCCCCTTTGAAGTACCTCCCCTGAATACCCCTCACCCCAATGTATAAGGGTGAATTGTTAGTGGTAGTTGCATTTGTATTATCAGTTGTACTGCCTTGCAAAATGCCATCTATATACAAACTCATTGTTTTAGGACTACCGGAGGCTACTGTCATGGCTACATGATGCCATTGGCCATCATTTATTTGGGCAGTTGACATAATATTAGGGCCATTTGTGCCATCGTATCTGGCAATTTGTACTTTTCCGTTGTTAGCTCCTGCGGTTTGATTCAAATAACGCATAACAAACGGATATCCACTGGTTCCATCCCATTTTTCAAGAAAGTCATTGTCTTGCTGCCCAATATCTGTTTGCGTAGCGTCAGGCTTTACCCAACAAGTTACGGTAAATTCTTGATTGGCGGCAAAGTTGCCAACATTATTCGGTATCGAAACATAATCATTAACCCCATCCAAATGGAGGGCTACGTTTTGGGGAGTATTGTCGCCTACCATAATTCCCGCAAGTGTAACCAAGGCGGCAGGGCTTGGTGTAGTTGGAAAAGCAGCGGTTATCGAAACAATGTATTCGTTTTCGTTGCCAGTAACATTAAACCCTACAAAAGCACCACTATTAAAGCCCCCCGTTTGTGTAGCAGAGTTTCCCAAATTTGTGGTGGCTGTTAGTTGTATGTCATCAAGCGTAACATTGATACCACCTGCATTAAGTGCGACGGGTTGGCAGGAAAATTTCCTTACATTATTTCCATTAAACTTTATAGAAATAGAGGTATTGGTGGTATTGGTAGAAATAGCGTTTAAGATATTTTTTATTCCACCCGTGGCAGATACCACGTAGGTGAAATCATTTTGAGGCGAAGGTCCCGAAACTACGTAAGGGTTTGCCTGTACGCCATTAAGAAAGGTTTGTTGCGTAAATGAATAGCCCCCAATGCCATAGAAAGTGTTTCTCTGAGCAAAGTTGAAGGCTTGAATTTGTGCCTGTACTGCCCACGAGCAGGAAATGAAGAGGAAAAGGAATGAGATTTTCATGAGTTAAAAGCGCTCTATCTCCGAAGGGGAAGTTAAGGAATTTATTGGTTTATCTATGCAATTTAGTGAATAGAAGCTTAAAATATACTCTTGGGATTTGGAATGAGTCGTTTCATTGCTTTATAACCAATACATTAATATTTGTACCACTCGTTATTGTACCATTGTCTTCCCGACGGATTTCCCAAACGGCTCCGTCCCATTTGGCATAATAACCAGTACTCGTTCCTCCATCAATGCCTGTGGCACGGGTAACAAATATCAAATCAGTTTGGGAATTTGCCGAGGTGGTAGGTATAGGCATAGAAAACACATTGGCATTTGCCTCTAACCGAAGTGCCGCAGGGCTGCTGCCCGATACTTTTATACCACCTTCTACATGCAGGGCATTGCCGACTGATGCAATATGCAATTTTGCATCAGTCGGACTCATCGTTCCGATGCCTACGTTGCCATTGCCTTGTATCCGCATGAGTTCGTTGGAGTTACTGGCACTTGCCCCTGCATAAAATACATGGGCCTCTGCCGTGTTGGGTATTTGGTAACGAATGCCTCCACCCACGCCCAACCCCGTAAACTCATGGTCGTTGTCGGCTTGTTCGACCATCACAATTTTACGGTTCGAAATGGTATTTTCAAATTGCAAAGGAGCGTTGGGCGTAAGATTACCAATGGCAAGAAAGCCTTTGGAGGATAATCTCATGGCCCGTTGAAATATGTTTGTATTAGGTTTTGTGATATCGAAAGATATGCCAGTAGCTCTTGATGTTGCGGTAAAGTTTTCTTCTGCAGCAATAATAATCCTTGCGTTGGGTATATTTGGCGTAGCTCCTGCTTCTCCTCTTGCGTGAATAAAGAACAAAACTCTTCCGCTCGTGACGGGTACTCCTCCATTGTTTGCACGGTAGGCACTGATACCAACATCGCCCACTGCTGTACTTTGAAGACTCAAAATACTTGGAGATACCGTCATACTCTGCCCAAAAGCAGACAAAGCTACTAAAAATGTAATACTGAGGGTGATAAGTGTTTTTTTCATGGGGGTATGGGGTATTTTGATTTGTTTTTTAATTTTTTGTGCAGCCAAAAGCATTTGTTGGAGTGAATTTTTAATTGCCAACGGATGCTTTTAAAAGAAATCAAAAGTTGAAATACGAGTTTTTATTCCTTATAAGTAATAATTACTTTAATTGGTTTATTAAGAATATTAGCCCCATCATTCAAGTAAACTTCAATAAAGAACGGTTTAATTATAAAAGAATAACTAAAACCCTCTCCCCTTGGAAAACGTGGAGGAATTTGTGAAACATCTCCAGACTCCAGTGCTTCAACAAAAATAGCTACATCAAGTATTTTGCTTGGAGGTAAGCCATGAGGCACAAATGAAGAAGTACCATCAAGAGCAGCTGTATTATAACCGGTAATTTCCTTTTGTTTAATGGCAGGGGCATCAGAACCTAATTTGGTAAAGTCTGTTACGGTTACATTGCCAGTGTTTGCAATGCTCAATTTTGAACCACCACTGTTTACATAAAAAGAAAGTGGATGATTTGTTCTGGTCCCAAGCCAACCACCCGTTTGCGAACTTACATAAGTTGCGAGATTTACAGTACCATCACCATGTTGAAAGCCGTAACTTGCAGTGGGAGTTCTGACTTCCAAAATTGTTTGTGGTAAGAGCGTACCGATACCTACTCTTCCAATATCTGTAATGAGCATTCTGTCAAATGCTGTGGTAGAACCATCAGAGGTTGTACGAAAAAAAATCTGTGAGCCAGTCGATGAAGTAGTATAATTATTTGATGCTCTTAGCTCAATAGCTGCATTTGGTTCTGATGTAAAAGAACTGCCTGTATAACCATAACCATACACGCCAACCAACATACGACCAGTTCCAGTAGCAATTGGAGCGTCTGAACTTCCTGAACTATTAAAACCCGAAAATGTGGGTCTTTGTACTCCATACCCACGAATTGTTACTTGATTTGGGTTGGTTGGCGTAAGTGTAATGCTTTGCGCTAAAGCCGTAAAAACAGCAAAAAATGTAATACTGAGGGTGATAAATGTTTTTTTCATGTGGGTATTTTGGTTTGTTTTTTAATTTTTTATACAGCCAAAAACATCTGTTAGAGCAAAATTTAAATCGCCAACCGATGCTTTAGGATAATAAATAATTTCTGTGTTTTTATTCCATGTAAGTAATTAGAATTCTCATGGGTTTTGATACAATACCTGATGAGTTATTATCAACATTAGCATTATCTCCAAGGGTAAACTATATATCATTATTTCTAACAATAAAGTCATAGAATAAACCAAAAAATGAAATGTAACGAGGCGGAACCTGATAATTTATAGTTTGAAGTCCAAATACTACGGTTGTTTCAACAAAGATATTTACATCAAGTATTTTTGTAGCAGTTAGGCCATGAGTAATATAATTGATACCACTTACTGTTGATGGTGTGGTTGCTGTAATAAGTTTATGTTTGATGGCAGGGGCATCAGAGCCTAATTTGGTAAAATCAGAAACGGTTACATTGCCAGTGGTTGATATGCTCAATTTAGAGCCACCACTGTTTACATAAAAAGAAAGTGGATGATTTGTTCTTGTGCCAAGCCAACCACCCGATTGATTACTTACATAAGTTGCAAGGTTTACAGTACCATCACCATGTTGAATCCCATAGCTGGCTGTGGCAGTTCTGACTTCTAATCTAGTCGTTGTTGGAAAAGTATCGATACCAACATTGCCATCATTTCCAATTCTCATTCGCTCAAATGAAGCATTAGTGCCATTGGCAGTTGTATAAAAAGAAATGTCTGCCCCTTGTGCTGAGGCTCCAAAATTCTCAGTAGCTCTTAACTCAATTGAAGCATTTGGGTTGGAATTAAACGCAGTTCCAGTATAGCCATAACCCTGCAAGCCAACAAGCATTCTGCCACTTAAAGTAGCTGACCGAGGTGGAGTGACTCCCGTACTATGAAAACCCGAAAAAGTAGGTCTTTGTGCTGAATAAGCATAAACAGATAATTGGTTTGTTTGGGTCGGTTCAAGTGTAACACTCTGCCCGAGTGCTGTAAAAACAGCAAAAAATAAGATGCAAACGGTGATAATTGATTTTTTCATGAGTATTTGATTGTTAAATATTGATATTTTGTGGTGAAAAGGAAGTTTAAGACAACACAGCTACTTTTACCATTGTGCGCTTTCGACGAGATACTTGTGCCAAGAAGCCATCGGTCATTTCTACGTAATATCTGTCAAAAGCTCTGATGTAGTGGTGGTTGAGTAGGTGTTGTTTGTTTACGCGCACAAACGTGTCGGGCAGCAGCGGCTCATAAAACCCAATGGCCTTAGAGGTCAAGATTTTGCGGCCATCGGCCAGTACAAAATGCGTATAATTGCCGCTGCCTTCGAGCCGCACGATGTCGGTAATGGGCAGGTGTACCGCCCCACGCAAGACCGTGAGGGTGTGGGAGGTTGGAGGCATGCTGAGGGTGTTCATGGTTTTTTGAGTAGATTTAACATTACAAAATTGAGCAGTAAATCAAGGGCAATCAATCACCCGACAGGGTGAAATATCGTGAGTTTTCATGGACAATATCACCCCAACGGGTGATTGGCGATGTGGCTGAAAATCAATAGTTTTGTTCCCTAATTTAATGCTATGAAGAAATCAACAATTGGGATGATAGAAGACAATAAAATCATCCGCGACAACATCACCAAGTTCATTGCTTTCCACGAGGAGTTTGAGGTTGTGCTGAGTGTGGGCAGTGTCGAGTCGTTTTTGTACGAAATCAATATCAATCCCAATGTTGAGATTGATATTTTACTGTTAGACATCGGTTTGCCTGGCATTTCGGGCTTGGATGCCTTGCCCCAATTGCTGGGTTGGAAGCCCGACCTGAACGTCATTATCTTGTCAACTTACGAAGAAGAAGACATGATTTTGCGGGCTTTGTGTTCGGGGGCTTGTTCGTATATTTCCAAAAAAGCCAGTCTGTCAGAAATCGTAGAGGCCATTAGGATTGTGGTAGGTGGTGGGTCGTATATGTCACCGAGCATTGCCCGCGAAATCATCAATCACCTCATGGGTGGGCGCGTGAGCAAAGCCACGATACTGTCGGAGCGTCAAAAAGAGATTTTGGAGCGGCTGGTAGATGGTCGAAGCTACCAAGCCATTTCGGAAGAGTTGTTTATTTCGGTCGAAACCGTGCGGACGCACATCAAAAAAATGTACAAAGTACTGCACGTAAACAACAAAACCGAAGCTATTAACCTGTATTTAAAAGGCTATATTGGCTAATATTCCCGACTTAAAATTATTCCCGTTGAGATTATTACTAACTCACTCCTTTTCTGGCTATAATTGGCTGATTTTTGGCTTGTTGTGTGCTTTTTCGGCCTGCCAACAAAGAGGCAACTCGGAGAGGGAGCAGCCTGCCCTGAAAGTACAGCCTGTCAACGTACGTCAGATTGCGCTTGACACCATGCCGCCATCAGAAACGCTCCCCATTGGTAAAATAGAAACCCTTCCGCTCGGCAAACCCACCGAAATTTCCCTCCCCAATTATACAAAGCCTATTAAATGGAAAGTTACCAAAACTGGCAACCCTAATATATATACGTTAGGTCTTGACTCAGTGCCTTTCCCCAAAAAAGTACCTGTCATCCATCTCCCCAAGCGGGCTGGGTTTCCTCAGGTTAACGTAGCCAAAGCCCCTTTGAGTAAAGACTATAATCCCTTCAACTTTACGATTTTTGGCCTCAAAGAAGGGCTTGTCGAAAGCCAGATTCACAACATATTTCAAGACCGAAAAGGAAACCTTTGGATGGGGTCGTTCAATGGGATCTCCAAATACAACGGGCAGACCTTTGAGAATTACAGCCAGAAAGAAGGTTTGGTGGACAATTTTTTTCAATGTGGCCTCGAAGACCGCGAAGGCAACATCTGGTTGGGTTTTAGGGGAGGAGTTACCAAGTTTGACGGCGAACATTTTACCAATTATACCACCAAAGAAGGCCTAAGCAACAACAACATTGAGGCCATGGTAGAAGACCGAAGAGGCAATATTTGGTTTGGCACCACGGGCGGTGGGGCAACACTCTTTGAACCAAAACGCGATACGTTCACCCATTTTGGCCCAAAACAAGGAATGGCGGCCAACATCCTTGATATCATAGAAGATAAAAAAGGCAATATGTGGTTTGCTACCCAGGACGAGGGGCTGATAAAATACGACTCCAAAAGTTTCTCAAAGTTTGGCTACTATCAAGGGCTTGCTTACAATACCATCAAGGATTTAGATGAAGACAGAGCGGGCAATATCTGGCTCGCTATGTGGAAGGGCATCATTAGGTTTGACGGCACTCAGTTTTATCATTTAGTAGAAAATCATGAAAATTATGCCAGTAAAATCTCAATAGACCGCGATAATAACGTGTGGTTTGGGGCGATGTCAGATGGTGTTTTCAAAATTGACAAATCCTTTTCAACCATTACGAAGATTACTGAAAAAGAAGGATTGCCCAACGACTACGTGATGTGCTCGATGATAGACAAAGACAATAATCTTTGGTTTGGAACCAATGAGGGGGTGGTAAAACACAGCAAATTGGTGAGCAATCTCACCCCAAAAGACGGATTGATCGCACCCGAAATCTCCTGTGTAATGCAAGACAAGGCACACGATATTTGGGTAGGAACGTACGGGGGAGGCATTTCAAAACTTGAATTAAAGGCTAAGAAAATCAAAAACTACACCCCCAAAGAAGGTTTGAGCGATACTGACATAGTGAGTATGATGCAAGATAGGGCAGGTAATATCTGGTGTGGCACCAACTATTCGACGATGTTTCGACTCAATACCGATGGCAAAACGATTACCCATTTTAGGGAGAGCGGCAGTTATATTGTTTGTGTTTTTGAAGACAAAGCGGGCAATATTTGGTACAGTTCGAGAGATAAAAATGGGGTTTTTAGAATCAATGGCAAGACTAATACCGTTACGCGTTTTGATATGAAACAAGGCCTCCCGCAACATCAAGTAGTGCGGATTTGGCAAGATAGTGGTGAAAATATGTGGTTTTGTACGTTCAATGGCGCATCAAGACTTGATAAAAATGGCAGGTTACTGAGCAATTTTACCGAAAAAGAAGGCTTTGAGCTGAGTGTTGTCGAAAGTATAACAGAAGATAAATACGGCAATTTTTGGTTTAGTGATTTGGTCAATGGCATCACGCACCTCAACCTCAAAAACAAATCATTTGTTCATTTTACCGAAAAAGAAGGATTGAGTCATAATACCGTTTTTGGTATTTTGAAAGATTCATCGGGTAATTTATGGTTTAATACGCGCAATGGCCTCAGTAAATTGTCGAGCGAAGTGGTGCGGCAATTGGCTTCCAATCAGCCACTTTCCAAGCCCATCTATTTCAAAAACTACGACTCCGAACAGGGTTATTTGGGTTTTGGTGCAGGTAGGTTTGACATAATACAAGACTCAACGGGCCAAATCTGGCTTCCGATGGTGGACAGACTGACCCTCTTTGACCCCAAAGAAGAAGCCCTTAAAAACGAAAAACCTACCGTAGAACTCACAAAAGTAAAGCTGTTCAACGAGTCTATTGCTTGGGCAAAAGACACCACCTATGTATTGAAAAATGGTTTGATTGTGGATGATTTTCACTTCGAAAGTTTGTCTAAATGGAATAACATCCCCGAAAAATTGCAGCTGCGTTATGACAACAACTACCTCAATTTTGAGTTTGTGGGCATCAATACCAACACCCCCAAAAAACTCATTTACCAATACACGTTGGAGGGACTCGAAAAAACGTGGAGTGTTCCATCGGCGCGTTCGGAAGCTGTGTACGGAAATCTTCCCCCTGGCAATTACACTTTCAAAGTTAAAGGCATGAAAAGTGATGGCAATTGGAGCGCAGAATCAGTGTACGCGTTTTCGATTAGTCCCCCGTTCTGGAAAACATGGTGGGCCTATTTGTTGTATGTGATGGCCATTGTTGCTGTTGTGTATTATATCGTTCAGGTCAGAGTACGGCAGCGGTTACAAAAAATCAAAGAATTGGAGGCAATCCGTTTACGTATTTCGAGCAATTTGCACGACGACGTTGGTACAATCCTGTCAGGTCTTGCCATGCAGTCGCAAATGATGGCACTCACTGCCCTGCCTCAACAAAAAGCCTCTTTGCTCGAACTCAGCGATATGAGCCACGATGCCATGGAACGAATGCGCGACACCGTTTGGGCCATAGATTCAAGAAAAGACAAATACGAAAACCTGATAGACCGGATGCGGGCATTTACCGAAAAAAACCTCCATTTGAAGAATATCGACCACACTTTTACGCTCGAAGTAGAGGATACCACGAAGTTTATCAACCCCGAAAAGCGTCAGAATATTTACTTGATATTCAAAGAAGCCATCACCAATATCTGTAAACACGCCGACGCCAAGCATGTCAGCATCTTATTCAAGCAAGAAAACAACGGTTTGTACCTTCTCATTCACGATAACGGTAGTCAAAAACCCGTCACCAACACCGATGGTTTGGGACTAAACAATATGAAAATGCGCGCCAAAAACATAGGTGCTACCTTGAATGTTTCATACGACAAAGGCTTCAAGGTCGAGTTGATAATGGGTTAGGGGGGAGGATAACACAAACTTTTCTCCATCTGAACAAGTGAAGTTTTTCGGAAAAAATCATTGCCACGTATAAAAAAAAGCTACTCATAATGTAATAGGAGTTGGTCGTAATACCATTAAAATCTGGTATTGAATAGTGTTGCCTACAGTTCGCAGATATAATTTAAAAACCATATTTACCATAAAAAAGAGAAGGCAGCAGCGCCTTCTCTTTTTGGTATGCTAGAAAGTTGAAAATTAAATACTTGGATAGCCTTCCAGTTCTTTCAGTCCCGATTTCAATTCTTCGTCGGTCAGGAAGTGGTCGGATAGTTTGCCGTCAAAATAATCCATGTAGGCCTGCATATCCAAGAAACCGTGTCCGCAGAGGTTGAACAAAATAGTTTCCGATTTACCCTCTTCCTTGCAGCGCTGCGCTTCCCGAAACACCTGCGCAATGCCGTGCGTAGCTTCGGGAGCAGGGATGATGCCTTCGGCTTTGGCAAAAGCAATGCCCGCTTCAAAGCACTCCAACTGCTGGATGGCGTTGGCTTCGATCAGCCCGTCTTTCAACAGTTGCGAACAAAGCACCGACGCGCCGTGGTAGCGCAAACCGCCCGCGTGGATGGCCGCAGGGCGAAAATTATGGCCCAATGTATACATTGGCAACAATGGTGTAAAGCCCGCCGAGTCGCCGAAGTCGTAGCGGAATTCGCCTTTGGTCAATTTAGGGCACGATGCCGGCTCTACCGCGATGGCGCGTACTTTTTTGCCCTGCGTGATGTTTTGGTGCAGGAACGGAAACGAAATTCCCGCAAAGTTGGAGCCGCCACCCAAAGGCGCAATGACAATGTCAGGAAAATCGCCCGCTTTCTCCATTTGTACCAAGCATTCTTGTCCGATGATGGTTTGGTGCATGAGCACGTGGTTCAGTACACTACCGAGGGCGTATTTGCAGTTTTCGTCCTGCACGGCACATTCGATGGCTTCAGAAATGGCAATGCCCAAACTGCCGGGCGTGTCGGGGTATTGGGCCAGAATTTTACGACCCGATTCGGTCAGCTCGGAAGGAGAAGGATAAATTTTGGCCCCAAACGACTCGATTAGTGCTTTGCGATAGGGCTTTTGGTTGTAGCTGATGCGTACCTGAAACACCTCACACTCAATGCCAAACATCTGACACGCAATGGCCAAGGCAGTGCCCCATTGCCCAGCACCCGTTTCGGTCGTGATACGCTTGACGCCTTCCATTTTGTTGTAGTACGCCTGCGCCACGGCCGTGTTGGTCTTATGACTGCCCGACGGGCTTACGCCTTCGTATTTGTAGTAAATTTTGGCGGGGGTATCCAGCATTTTTTCGAGTCGATGCGCCCGAAACATCGGTGTAGGCCGCCACAATTTATATATCTCACGTACTTCTTCGGGAATTTCAATGTAACGGTCCTGTGAGACTTCCTGCTTGATGAGTTCCATCGGAAACAACGGAGCCAAGTCGGCAGGGCCTACGGGCTGCTTTGTGCCAGGATGAAGCGGAGGCAGCGGTTTGTTGGGCATATCTGCCTGAATGTTATACCAATGTCTCGGAATTTCATCTTCCGACAGCAGGATTTTGTACTGTTTTTCGGCCATGATTATTGGAATTAAGGGTGTTTGAAAATTTGCCGCTAAACATAAAAAGTATTTTTATGCGGCACAATGAAAATGCTCAGTATTTATTTGATAATCCTGACAGGATTCATGACCACCGCCGATAGAGGTTGTTAATCCTCAAAACTGTACAGATATGGCGCCTTATGGGCCTTGCCCAAATATTGCTTTTCGTGGCGTTTTAAAATCTCCAGACTGAGCATTTTTCGTTGAAATGTAGTCCGACGAATTTTCTCTCCCAAAATCGCTTCGTACACTTTTTGCAGGTCGTTCATCGTAAATCGGGCGGGCAATAAATTCATACCTACCAATTTACGGTCTAGGTTGTCGCGCAGGGTTTGCAGGGCTTTGGCTACGATGTCGGCGTGGTCGAATATAAGCGGTGGTAGCGCGTCAATGTCGTACCACTCGCACGAATCCGATAAGGCATCAGGTTGGGGAACTACCTCTTTATAATTGATTAGGGCATAATAGGCCACTGAAATGAACCGGTCGAGCAGCCATTCATATTTCTCCAAAGAATAGTTACCAGATTCCAAAATCGTTTGCATGATTTCGGGTTTATAGCGGGCGGTATCGCCGAACGTATAAAACTGCTCCAAATAAATATTGTCCAGCCCCGTGCGCTCTTTCAATCCTCTTCGGACGGCGTCGTTCAGGTTTTCGTTTCGTTGGACAAAACCGCCCGGCAACGCAAAGAATCCTGTATTGTGGTACTCCATGATTAAGATTTTCAGCGCGCCTCCCGAAAAACCAAACACCACCGAGTCGAAGGCAATATTCGTTAAAAAGTCTTTTTGGTCCACCAATTCCAATGGTTAAGTTCAATTTTTTGTGGCAATCTACCAATTTTTTCAAAAATAAATAGGGAATTTTCAAAAAGTGAATTATTATTGTCACAAAATGAGACAATGAATAAAATTAACCCAAAAAAATGAAAAGAAAAGGCTATTTGTTAGGGGTCCTTTGCTTGTTGAGCGGCGCTGTGTTGGCACAAGGAAATAACGCTTTTGCGGTACAGACAACCATCGAAAACGGAATCATTGAAGGAAATTACGATACTAAAACGGGCATTCAGACCTACTTTGGCGTACCATTTGCTAAACCACCCGTCGGAAATCTGCGCTGGAAAGCGCCCCAACCCGCCGACAATTGGCAGGGTGTGAAAGAAACCAAAAAATTTGGCCCGCGCCCTATGCAGAAAATTGTGTTTGGCGATATGAATTCCCGCTCCAACGGACTGAGTGAAGATTGTCTTTATCTCAATGTTTGGACGCCTGCCAAACGCAACACCAAAGGATTGCCTGTGTTATTGTACTACTACGGAGGTGGTAATGCTGCGGGCGACGGCTCTGAGCCCCGCTACGATGGTGAGTCAATGGCCAAAAAAGGAATCGTGGTCGTTACGTGCAATTACCGTCTCAATATTTTTGGATTTTTGGCGCACCCCGAACTCTCAGCCGAGGCACCTTATAAAGCATCGGGCAACTATGGAATGTTGGACCAGTCGGCTGCGCTGAAATGGGTGGAGAAAAATATTGCCGCTTTTGGAGGTGACCCCAAAAAAATAACCATCGCGGGTGAGTCGGCGGGCTCAATTGCCGTCAGTATGCAGATGTCTTCGCCCTTGTCGCGCGGGCTCATCGCGGGCGCCATCGGCGAAAGCGGTGCGGGTATTAATCCTACCATGGCTCCTGTACCTTTGGCCGATGCCGAAAAAATGGGCGTGGATTTCTTGAAAAAATCAGGTGTTGTAAGCATCAAACAACTGCGGGCGTTGTCGTCAAGAGAGGTTTATGAACTGTTTGATGAATCAAAAATGTTTGGCTTCCCTATCGTGGTTGATGGGTATTTCCTTCCCAAAACGATTCCTCAAATCTTTGCGGCCAAAGAGCAGGCACAGGTGCCGTTGTTGTTGGGCTGGAACTCCGCCGAAATCCCGGGCATGGCTTTCATGCAAGGCCAACCGTATAAAGAGGAAAACTACGTAGCGCGGGTGAAAAAGGAATACCCTAACGATTTTGAAGAAGTGCTGAAACTCTATCCGCATGGTTCAGAAAAAGAAATTGAACTCTCTGCCACGGCATTGGCCGCCGACCGTTTTATTTCTTATAGTACTTGGAAATGGTTTGATTTACACCGTAACAACAGCGCCCAGCCCGTATATCGCTATTTATACAGCAAGCTGCGTCCTGAGTTGGTGGATAAATCATTGACTTCAGGTCTAGCGGGAGGAACCGTAAGAGCCGATGGCCCCGCGCCCAAAGCACCCAAGGCCGTAGGCGCTCCGCACGCATGTGAAATTGAGTATTGCATGGGTAATCTACACCTTGTGAAAGATTATGCTTGGACTGCCGATGACTATAAAGTCTCGGACACAATGCTCAATTTCTTCGCTAATTTCATTAAAACTGGCAACCCCAACGGCGATAAACTCCCCGAATGGCCCGTTGCCAAAGCGGGGGATGCTACGCCGCCTGTGATGATTTTGGATACGGAATCCAAAGCCGAAAAAGCGACAAACGATGCGCGTTATTTATTTTTAGACAAAGCCTACGGGAATAAATAACGAATCAATTTAACCTATCAGTTTTACAACTTATTAAACAATGAAAAGACTCATTTTTCCACTTTTGCTGGCCGCAACTTGTGTGTCACAACCTATGCAGGCCCAACTTCAAACGGGCGAAAATGTAGCCGTGACCAACACCGACGCGGGCAAAGTGAGAGGCTATATTCACAACGGAATCTTTACGTATAAAGGTATACCGTATGCTGAAGCCAAACGTTTTGAAGCACCCCAAAAGCCAAAGCCTTGGAGCAATGTACGCAGCTCAATGACCTACGGCCCCGTGGCTCCGCTCATGGATCCAACGACCACTGTGATGGACGAATCTGAGTTTGTTTTTAACCACAATTGGGGCTATACAAGCGAAGACTGTATGCGCATCAATGTATGGACTCCTGGCATAAACGACGGCAAAAAACGGCCTGTATTATTTTGGATTCACGGGGGAGGTTTTACGGCAGGTTCTTCGCAAGAATTGCCTTCGTACGATGGGGAGAATCTGGCTAAAAATGGGGATGTTGTCGTGGTTTCTATCAACCACCGCTTAAATATCTTGGGTTATTTGGATTTATCGGCCTACGGTGATAAGTACAAACAATCGGCCAATTTGAGTGTATTGGACATGAAAGCCGCTTTGGAATGGGTAAAAACAAACATTTCAAACTTTGGCGGTGACCCCAACAACGTAACCATCTTCGGGCAGTCGGGTGGAGGAGCGAAAGTAAACACCCTGATGGCGATGCC